>Ga0302164_10000295_pt1 | contig 17902 bp, 4 predicted proteins | sample I_Fen_E3_1_FD_193500 | JGI IMG/M metagenome (GOLD analysis project Ga0302164, IMG submission 193500) | Peat permafrost microbial communities from Stordalen Mire near Abisko, Sweden - I_Fen_E3_1 | ecosystem: Environmental > Terrestrial > Soil > Wetlands > Permafrost | place: Sweden: Abisko...
TCCACCTGAACTAATAAACCTCCAAGTACAGTCCAGATATAATTTGATTTACCGGCTTCTGTAGTATAAATATTCCCGGTTGAGCCCAAACAGACTGAATTTACACCTGCTAAGCCAGGCGAAGGTATAGGATTTATCGTAACAGTAACTGCTGTTCTGGTTAAACTCTTACAACCTCCTCCACCATTTGATTCTGCATAATAAGTTGTTCCTGAAACCAGAGCAGTTCCTGCCGGTAGAAGAACGCCACCTGAAGCAGCGCTATACCAGTCTACTGTACACCCTGTTGGTGGAATCGCAACAAGGCTGGCAACAGTGTGTGCTCCACAAAAGTTCTGATTAGCTGAAGCAGCAGGAGCATCAGGCAAAATAGTGAAATTAATATTTACATCATCAGATGATATACATGTTCCATTACTTATAGTCCACCTTAAAGTATAAGAAACTCCATTTAGTCCAATAAATTGACTTGATGGATTAGCTGGTGCAATCAGTGTACCTCCGGCACCGCTCACTATACTCCACAGACCTGTTCCTACAATTGGTGTGTTTCCAGTCAATATTACTGTTGTGATACCACATAAAGTTTGATCTAATCCGGCAGTTGATGTTGTTGGAACGGCATATACTGAAATAGAACTGGCATCAACAACCCCTATTAAAGCACCATTATTATATGTGAAGTCAGTAAGTTTATAAACTCCGGGGACAGGTGTTGGTAAATTGTATGGAACAGAAGTTATAATAACAGGCACCTGTGCTGTCCCATTAATAGTATAACTAAGTGCGTAGTTAAATGGAATAGAGAATGGAGCTGTAAAGGTCACCGGAATTCCTGCAATTCCACAGATGGGTCCAACGGGTGAAAGTTTGGCTCTTGGCTTCAGATCGGTAATTGACCCTAAGGTATAATCGTCTGAACCTGTTGATGTAACCAGGCTTATTGAAGTAGCGGTCCCATTAAAATTAGTTCCTGTAGCTGATGTCGGAATTTCAACCCACTTACTTGTACCAGTATCATATTTAGCTAACCTGATATTGGATAAACCACCGGTAATCAGAGGTGTTACATCACCTGTGGGAACCCAGTTAATATTTAAAATATTCTGACTCCCGGCAGTAGTCTTAACTGTATAATATTCAAATGCACTTACGCCTAATAATGGGGCTGTAAAATTATTAGATGTGCTATTTGGATTTTTGTATTCAGCTGACCACAACAATGGCCCTGACTGAGTAGATGAAAGTTTAAGATTGTTACCCAGAATATTGCCAGGTCCAGCTATAGAAATCCCTATAGGGAAGAGAAAATTGTCATACTGACTGATTTTTTTAATTAAAGGTCCATCCACAAAAGAATTAAGACTTCCTCCGGCAGGAACTACACAATTGATATTTGAATTGGTTATTGTGAGTTTTCTGGTGGCTGCTGTATTAATTAATCCACTAGTCAACAATAAATTACCATTAACTTCTATAGCTCCGGTATCATTTATCCTCAGACCAGAGGGGTTATTGATTTCAAAGTTATTAAATGCATTTGTTCCTGTGAAATCGCCAAGTACTCCACCTACAGTCTGAGCTCCAAAACCTGCAAAAGTAACCGTTGCTCCAGCACCGGATCCACTTTTAAAGGATCCTGCTAAACGGCTCATTGTACCTTCAATAATAAGCTTTTTATTATAAACGCTGTTATCGAGGATCGGACCATTAATAATAAGTTGATTGCAAATAGTCAGATCCTTATCCGGCAAAACCCGAGTTCCTGTTCCCGAAAAAACAATATTGGGAACATTGTCATACAGATCCGCAATGATTGTGTAAGTTCCTGTTCCTCCATATTCAACAGTACCATTATTTGCACAATTTAAAAATGCATTAAAGACACCGGCAGGGAAAGATCCGTTTTCGAGATATAATGTTCCACTCCCGTTGACTGTACCCAGGTTATGTCCGAAGAATAAGGAAGTTACTTTTAGTTCATTATTTATAGTTGTTCTGTAAGCAGAACAGAAATTTGCATCTAAAGTAACTACATGATTAATAATGACAATAAAACCATTTGGTCCTCCGGGAGGACATGGATAAGGATCTCCACCTGTTTGAGTCCATATAGCCTGGTTTGTCCAATTTCCGTCAGCATTACTTGTATATATAGGCACATTCCCAGGGAAAGAAGCTGGAGCACCTGCAGTATATTCTCCACTCAGATTGTTAGATGTAATATAGTTGAATGTAATAGTGTTAGCAGCAGGATTCACTCCCAGCGTTTGGCTCCAGGCTGTTCCCGGAATCAGTAAACGTGCAGCCAGATAGCTGCTTTCATCACCAATAACGTCTCCCTGTAAATAATTCAACACCAGGCTCCCGGAAAATCCAGTTATTCCTGAACTCTGAACTTCCCAATAGTAGTCGAGAGCATTGGTAGGATCAAGAATTGCAGGATGCCTGCTGTTAATATTATTTACACGAACATATCCAACAGTATTACTGGCAGTAATAGTTAATAAAGCAGGAGTATATTTACCTGAAGTTCCAATTGGATAGAGAAATGAAGTTGCACCCGGATTAAAAAACTTTCTAAGTCCAACATTACTGAATACCCCATCGGACGTTATCATCTTTGTGGCACTAAAAGGAGCACCCTGAATATTGCTATTTACACCAAGTGTTACCAGATTTTTCTTTATATCGAGTATACCCAGCGTCATTGTTAAATCTTCCTGCAGGGTAATATTATTTTCAACCCTGGCACCAAAAGCATTATTTAATATTAACCTGGCGAAAGCTCCGGTTCCGGAAATTTCCTGCAGGATTGTTCCATTCAGTATCAGACCAGTGCCCACTGCATTATTATCCGAATAGCTGGCATCATTTTGAAGATCCCCTTTCAACGATACGGGATTGGCTCCAAGAAGGAAAGTACCAGAGCTTATTGTAAGGTTCCGGTTTACTGTTGAAGGGTTACTTAAGGTAAGGGAAGTACCCGGATTTACTACCAGATCATAAAAATTGGTAACTCCGGTTATTGTTTGTGCACCTGCGAATGAAGATCCGTTAGTTGCGCTGAATGTCGTTAAATTTGTACCATATACATAACCGCCTACTCCTGGAGTATTTATTAAATTGCCATTAAAAGTTATATTGATATTATTTGAATTCAATATACTATTTGCATTAATGGTCATATTCCCGTTAAGCACCAACTGGCTGACTAATAGCCTTACTGTAGCCGGCTGACCTACTGCACCGGTAATAGTCAGGTTATTTAATGGTACATTAGCATCGAGGAAGTAGTTTTGAGTAGTAAGAGCTCCCTGGGAGAAGATTATCGTTCCTCCTGTAACTGCGCTTGTTTCAGGCCGTATGTACAAATCACCAAAAGGTGAAGATGGGGTAATAGTTCCTCCGTTACCCCTTACAATAGTCAGAGTACCATTTGACATTGTAAAATCGCTGCCACCATTTAAAACTTCGAGTTTGGCATTAGTGTTATTCGATGCTTGTCCGTTTATAGTTACATTGCCTCCGCTTTGTGAATATTTTAATATTGCGCCGGCATTTAACGGGTTGCGTCGTATCTGCCCGTTCACCACAAGATTTCCTCCCTGAATGTCTATTGCAGAAGCACCACTGCTGGAATATTCTATATCGTTTGCAGAACCTGTTGATGGAGTAGGCCCTACAAACAAATTACCCTTAATTAATGTCAGTTTGCCACTTAATAATAAATCTCCTGTGGTGTTCGGTGCGTTCCCGATAAGAATGTTTGTATTAGAGGTATTACTCGGTAAGTTTATCAATAACCCGGATGAGGCAGGAATTGTGAACGGGGTTGTTGTTGAGACAGTAAAATCCGAATTAGGATCTGTCCGCATATAGCGAAGTGTACCATTCACGAATGTTAACCAGTTGTCTGCAGGAGTATTTAAAGTCCCGGCAATATCGAGGGTAAGTGTTGTTGCCTGTGATGTTCCTTTATTAACTGTTACAGTACTGAAAACTGTTAAAGGATTACCTGTAGTATTTGTAATACTTGAAGAATTAGAACCGAAAAAAGTAACCGGAATTCCAGTGAAGTCTACTTTTGATGTCGTTGTTAGTCCATGAGTAAGTCCATCTGTATTATTAATAAGACTTCCACCTATCGATATACTTTGATTTGTTGCGCCGCTCCAAACATATAATGCAGATAAGGTAGCAATTTTTACATTCCCGTTTACAACAAAATTCTGGGCAATAGCTCCATTTCCATACCAGATCAGTCCACCACCCTGAATATCTAAATTCCCATTTACTGTAATGGTTTTTGCAATTACAGCATTAGGTGGTAAAGGATAATTAATATTCCATGTCGGGCAAAACCACGAATCAGCATTCTGACCTCTGGTAATAAGATCCCCATAAATTGTTAAATTATTATTCGGGAAAATAATATTTGAACCTCCAAGGGGAGATAAAATAAGATTCCCGTACGACAATACACCATTCGGCAGCCAGTAAGTTGTTCCGGCAGCAGGGTTTGTAGAATAGAGTTCCGTTGTTCCCAGATTAACATTAAAATCCGAAAAGTCACCGGAAGGAAAAGTGTATGTACTTTGACTTGTCCAGGATGTTGTAAGTCTGAAATTTCCGTTGCCTCCCGGACTGCTCAGAACCATTCCAAAATTTGAGCTGGGGTTATATCCTATATCAAGTGCGGATCCTTTTTCAATCTTTAATGTTGCACAACTTCTGACATCCGTATTTGGGATAGTAATATTAGTGGCAAGATATACAGAATCAAGTGCTCCGATAATTACAATGTCACTGGCACCCGGAACTGAAGCTGCCGGTGCACCTGTGTGTTGTAGAACCGCATCGGTTGACCATGTATTAACATTACTCCAAAGGCCGCTTCCGGCACCTGCACCATTTATCCTGCTATAATATATTTTAGGTGTGCCAAATGGATCGGTAGGGGAATCATCACCAGCGGTGTAATCTCCATCAATAAATCCAACATTCTGAAGAAAAGTGCCGGCTCCGGGTTCACCTATAATATTATTAGTTATATCAATATCGGCAGTTGTTCCTTTACTCCATGTATTTGTTGCCAGATTAAAACGAGCTGCAACATAGCCATTCTCAGTTATACCACCACCTATTACAACATTTGCCTGAGCGTAGGTATACCCATGAGTAACTGTGGCACTTCCCAGAGTAAACCCGGATGATTTTACACGCCAGAAGTAAGTAAGGCTTCTGCCTGTGGTAGTTACGTTCGGATGTTCAAAATTAGCAGGTACCACGGTTATTGTACCGTAAACCGTCGGAGCAACGTTAAAACCTATTGAACCCGGGGTATAATTTACTACACCGACCGGAAAATTAAATGGAACAAGAGAAGAGTAAACTTTTGTAAGACCTCCGTCACCTACGTTTCCGGCTGATTTAATATACCTTAATGGTCCACCATTTACTATAGATGCGGACGAGTTAAGCTTTAAATTGTTGGTATTAATATCTAATAGCTTATCCTGTGAAAAAGTTAACAGTCCATTCAGGGTAACATTTGCTAACAATGATACCGGAGCCGGAGCAGCATTTGTATTATTCAATTCAAGGTTTCCGAAAATACCGTTCCCATCAATACTCTGTGTCAAAGTGCCATTCAAAGTTATTTTACCTGCACCGGCATGAGTCCCGGAGTTAAAGACATTACCTGCAATATTAATTGTATTGCCGTTGTCATTCATGGTTCCCAGAACCAGCCTGAAATCACCGGCAACATTTATAACTGGTTGTGTTCCTGAAAAGTTTAACGCTACTCCGGCAGTCTTGATAATACTCAGCTTGTTCAATGATAATGCTGCAGCCAAATTCACAGTAAATATCTGATCGCCGTTACCATTAAAAATAGTTGTATTTATTCCGGGAGTATATGTGGTTCCTGCAGCAATTGAATAATTACCGCCAATTGTAACATCCTGATTATTTGCTATCAGAGCTCCTGAAGTGAGTGTGAGATCTTTAAGTACAACCAATGGATTTGTATTCAGCTGTACAGAAGTGGCACCACTAACCCTGTTTAATATAAGGTTATTAAATGGAGCCAAACTGTTAATTAAATAATTTGCATCGGCAAGTAAAGTACCGTTTGTAGGTATTATGTTAACTGTACCTCCTGTAACATTGATATTCGAAACGGGGCAATTGACCAGAAATGCCAGTGGTGTTGCAGAGACATTACAAACATCATATATTGAAAGAGATCCTCCTGTCATTGAATAAGCATTTGCAGCGTTACTGCTTATACTGAATGAACCAATCCCTGCTGCTGGGTCAATACTATTGTTTACCCGGGCAGTATTAATTACAGCATTAGCAAGATCACCTGGATTAACATAACCTATTGTGTTTGTAAAACGACCTCTGATAATTATATTACCTCCGGTTTGAACATAAGAGATGAAACCAACATTTGTCCCTTCAGGATTATGAAATTGTTTAGTATCCAACTTCCCTCCATTCATGATAAACTGACCCGGAGCATAACTCCAATAAAGCAAGCCTGATGATTCTCTTGTTGACAAATAACCTGAATTCAGCTGAAGTTTACCCAATACAGAAAGTCCGCTGCCACCTCCTGCAGTATTAATACCATAAGCTGCGTTTGATCCTCCGGCTAATCCATAAGCTGCATTTACTTCGGTGTAATCGTCCGCAGTTGATAATACAATAATGCCAGCTCCATCCAGCACCAGGGCTCCATTTCCAGGTATAAAATAGTCGCTGGAAGGGGCCGCTGCCGTAACTCCTTCTGATAATGAGGGGATTACAGTCAATCCTTGTAAAACAAGCGTTCCTGTACGAACCCAAAGCGCTTTTTTAAGTTCCGGATTTGCAGCCGCAGCAGTTATTGTAGATGTATTAGCTCCAAAAAGTCTGAAATAATTATATGCAGCAGAGTAGACAGTTAGTTTAAAAGTCTGGTCAGCTCCTTTGTCAAGTACAAGGTTATAAAAATCGGTAGGACCGTTACATGTTAATGATCTGTCACTTAATCCCTGAAAATATACTGTTGCAAAACCTGTTGTAGGACCATTAACAATTGGAGGAAAACTATTATATACCGGATTAGCAAGATTTGTAAATCTGACAGTCCCATTATTGGTAAAATCTCCAAAAATCTGAATCCTGTGAGAGTGTAGTTCATAATAATTCAGAAATCCTCCGGTAGAACCGTTAATTGCCAATGGTGAGATTACTGTATTTGTCACCCCTGTTCCTACTGTAATAGAACAAGAATTATCAACTGTAACGTTTCCGTTAACAATAAGTACTAACCTTCTTGCAGTAGCATCATTAATCCGGAAGATTCCCTGTTTGACATCTAAATTACCGTTAAGAGTAATATTATTTACCTGAGTTACAGTGCCTGAACTACGGATTACCAGGTGATAATAGGTGGCCTGAGTGGCAGACATGGATCCACTGTTATTATACTCAGTAGTACCTCCGTCAGTTGTTACAAATGTATTCAGAATTGTTGTTGGGAAATTCGCAGATGAAAGCTTCAAAACTCCATCACCTCTCAATGCTGCCAGGCTGTTTGTGAATCTAAAGGTTGTCTGATCAAAAATACCACCCGCATTTATTGTCACATCGAGGTTTTGATCAGTAACATCAGCGGAAAGTGAAACAGTACGCCCCGAAAGAATTACAACCTTATCATTGAGACCCGGGATAGTAGTTCCGGGACCTGTCGTTCCACCCGGATCAGTAGTCCATGTGCTTGTCTGATTCCAGTTACCTGTCTGATATGAATAAAATGTGCCATTTGATCCAACTGTCCAGAATCCAGAAATCGTTGCACTTCCTGTTGATGTTGCAGGATTTGCTCCCGGAGCTGAAGGACCAGTGGCATAAGCCCAGCTACCTGATGTATTAGTATAAGGACGAATAACAAGAGGATCACCAACCACTTCGCCGGCATTATATGCAAATGAGAGCATTGAAGTGACATTAGTTGTGATATTGGTCGTTGCTAAATCCCAATACTTATTAATGCTGTTGGTAAGTACACCCAGATTAACAGGTATTGCTCCCACCGAAACAATTCTTGGAGCAGCAAATAAACTTGGTAACCCGGTTATAATTAATGGACTATAGTAACCTCCGCTGCCAACAGGATAAGTAAGATTGAAACTATCGTTTGTTGCATTCGCTGAACGTATTAGACGTCCGGTGCTGTTAGTTTCGATCATTTTAGTGACACTAAATGGAGCACCGGCAATTGCGGTAGTATTGGCCAGTGTCAAATCGTAAGCATCCAGTTTCAATACACCTGCTGTGAGAGTAAGTGTTCCTGTTATCGTATTGGCCCCGCTTAATGTAATACCTGCAGTGCGGTTTAATATAAAATTTCTTATACCGGCTGCCACACCCGGGAAAGAAATTGCCGGGCCGGCAGGAGTACCTATTGTAATATCTGAAGTTCCCCCGCCTGTAATTGTGCCGGATGTCTGGCTAAGCGATCCATTAATAGTCAACAGAAAGTTATTTAATAAAAGAGCACCATCGGTAAGAGTTAAAGTCCCCGCAGTTGTTAATGCACCTCCCAGTGTAACGGTATTGGTGGTCCCTGTTTTGTTTACTGTGAAATCAAGTAATCCACCAGTAATAATTGGTAAAATCATGCCTGCATTGTCGCTACTTGCTATACCGATAGTTGAAGTGGCACTACCTGTAATGGTCCCCACTCCTACAGAAGTTGTTCCATTAAGATTTAGAATCTTGCCATTTAATACTAACGCTCCTGCAGTAAAATTCGCAGTCCCGGCAATATCAAGGTTGCTTCCAAGTGTCACCGTATTGGTAGCTCCGGTTTTAATTATTGTAAAATTCTGAAGTCCTCCGACAATGCCAGGAAGAGTCATTGCCGGTGTAGCGGCCCCATTAACAGAGATACTCGATGAAGGACTTCCGGTTATTGTACCGGCTGTAATAGTTGTTCCATAGTTAAGGTTAAGAGTAAATCCATTAATTACAAGAGAGTTTGCTGTAAAAGTGGCAGTCCTTCCAACGGTTATATCTCCCTGCATTGTTTTATCACCACTACCAGCTAAAGTCAGATTATAATAAGTTGTACTCTTTACCTGCTGTGCAGCTCCGTTATAGTTTACCGTTCCTGTCCCACATGTAAAAGTTCCCCCATTGGAATAGTTTCCACCAATATTTAACAACCCAGTGGTAAATGAGAGCCCATTGGTTCCTGTTAAGTTTCCAGTCAGACCAATTGTAAAAGTTAGTGCACTAATACTTCCTGCTGATATATCAAGGTCACCAGCTACAGTTAAATTGGCTGCCAATGGTAATACGAAAGAACTGCTGTAATTAAAATCGCCAAAGGTCTGGTTTAACCCTGCTGTCGGTGCTGTTGTAGTAAGCCCTGTAATATTGCAGTTTGATGCTACATTCCAGGTTGCTGCCGGAATTATGCCAGCATCTCTTGAATGATTATAAACTGATGATGCATTGAAATTAAGATTCCCTGCTGCTGAATTGATAACTCCTCCATTGTTCCTAATTGTTCCTGTTACGACAGTATTACTGTTGGTAGAAGTGTAACTATTTGAAAGAGCTGTATTTGAGTTTAAAATTAATGAACCGGCAATTGTTGCATCCTGGGTAGCAGGATTAAATGCAATCCCAATCTGGTTTGCCCCTGTACTGCTAAGTTGTAATGTTGAACCAAGAGGAATATCCAGGTCAGTACCTGTACCGCCTGATATTGTGAGCGTCTGAGCTGCTGCCGCTGATTGTAAACTTACATCTGAATTATTTGAAAGAATAAGTTTACCTATTGTTTGTGTAGGGACATTTGTAGCAGTTGTAATACCATTATTATCAAATATCAGTATATCATTTGGTTGAGGAGATAAACGAGCTGGTGTCCAGTCAGAAGGTGTTGCCCAACTGGCGACTGCACCTGTCTGATTCCATAAATATGAAGCTACACCGTTATTCCGACCTGTAAAATCACTACCATCAAGAGGGGCTGATGTTTCTGTAACTCCTGTCACTGTAATTGTTGGGGCAACACCTGTAGTGGTATACTGGGTCCAGTTTGACAAAGATCCATCCCATCGGTTAACTCGTAAATTTGCATAAGCACCAGTTAAATCTGTCGGGGCATTTGTTGAATATGTAAATGATGCGGTGTAGGTATATGTTCCTGACTGATCATCTGTAAAAGACCAGTATCTTGAAATATTATCAGAGCTTCCTCCGTCGTTTGGATGAATTGCGTCAGTAACTCTGACACCAATAGTTCTCTGAATTGAATTGGCTGTAAATGCTATGCTTACAGGAGAATAATCAATTGTACCCGTAATATCACCTACAGGCAGATTATAAGCGCCTGTGGCGCCGGCTGCAAATACTTTTTTCAATTGTCCTGACCCATCTGCAACAACAAAATTTGCAGCGCCAGCACCAACTACAGCTGCAGCTCCAGTTAATGTCAGATCATGTGTTCCAAGAACAATTTTACCACTTGTAAGAGTGAGAGTTCCGCCAACTTCCACATCGCCAAGGATGGATTTATCACCTCCATTTGAAACGGTAAGGTTTCTGTAATTCGGGCTTGCAAAGACAGTTTGCGGACCAGCTCCGTTATAGTTAACTACACTAGCAACAACTGCAGTTGTTAATGTTCCGATGTTATTGTTTACACCACCCAGTAGTAAAGAATGTACCTGATTCCCCGGACTCATGTCAATAGTCCCGTCACCTGATAAATTACCTGTAACGGTGAGAGTTCTTGCCAGAGCATTGGTAAATGCAACCGTGGAACTCGATATATTTAAATTATTAGTAACAGTAATATTAGCATTTGGCAATGTTTTAATTCCACTATTTGAGGTAGATAAATTGTAATATGGAAAATTTGCGATATTCTGCGCATTGCCATAATAATTAACAGTTGATTGACTAACTGTAAATGCTCCCGGCGTTAATGCACCACCTACATTGATCGTACTGTTGGCTACACAAGTCAACTGTCCGGTTGTTAAGCTCCCTGTTACATTTAGTGTCCCTGCTCCTGAAAATGTAATATCATTTTGGTTGACATTGTTACCCATAACTATATTACCATTTACAGTAAGGATTCCCCCGGCCGAAATTGCAACTTTACAATCCCTGCTATTATTCCCGGAATTAGCACTTGTTAAGGAAGCACATGTCATAATTCCGGAATTGACATATAATCCATTATTATTAACACCAGCTGACGGCGGATTTATAGTTACTGCGCCTGTGATATTAAGAGTAAAAGGACCTGAAAATTGTACTATGTTTGATTCATTAGCTCCAGCATAAGTTAAAGCACTGATATTATTGGGGATATTAGCTGTAACTGTAACTGTAAAGCTTCCGGTAATATTGACTGTCCCTGCTCCCGCTGCTACACCGGGATAATCACCGGCAAGACAATTATTCCACGCTCCGTTGTAAACCTGCCATGTGGTATTCGCATTCCAGTTTCCTGTTGCACGGGTTTGATAATCCCCAATAGCCTGTCCCCACGAAATAAGTGAAATCGAAAGCAGTGTTATACTGACAATCCCCCACCTGCGGATACGACTCAGACCCGCAAATACACCTGAAACGCTGATTTTGCTATTTTCATCCTTTTTAAAAGCATGCGCATTAAAAAGTGAAAATAGGAACTTATTGAATTTGGAAAATGGATTTTTAGGCTTCATATAGATCAGGTTCGGTTTTTCTAACTCAATTATATTCTTCTATATATCAAACAAATAACCCTATTAAGGATATATCATTCCTTTTTAAGCCACAGGTTTAGTAACTCAACTACTTACAAGAGCGAATGTAATCATTTTTTTATTCACCTGTAACATACTACTAATAATGTGTTTTCAACATCTTAACATAACTTATTATCATACCATTTAGCTGCATAATAATCTCAAACAGTTGACACTAATTATCTGATAATTGGTTGCATGGTTACTGACCAATGAATAGGTATCATGTACTATTTTTGACTAAACCTCTTATATATTAGTTAAATGCCTGAAATAGTTTGACAAAGATCTATTTCTTAAGTTAAACATGGGTTTCAATTTCCCGGAGATTACTTTTTTAGTTGTACAGATTCCTTATATTTATTTTAATAATCTTTTGCAGAAATGAAAATTACTCTATATTTGCACTCTCTTTTCAGGGGGATTAGCTCAGCTGGTTCAGAGCATCTGCCTTACAAGCAGAGGGTCGGCGGTTCGAACCCGTCATCCCCCACAACGCGAAAATCAATAAAGGAACACCATAAAAAAAGCGTTCAGGAATTTCCCTGAACGCTTTTTATTATCCTGATCGATCAGATTTAATTCTGATCGTAAATTATAAATATTCTATTAATTTGCTTTTTTAAACCACAGATACCATACCGGGCTGTAATAACCTGCAGGAACAACTGTGGCGCTATTGGCATCTGTATTTGGAGGAATATGGACAAGTAAATCATTACCTGGTTTCCAGTTTACAGGGGTTAAAAATTCTCCGGTCGAAGCATTTTTAAGAGCCGCAACAATTCTTAACAATTCATCTGTATTCCTGCCAACGGTAGGAGGATAAAAATAGATAGCCTGTACAATATTGGCGGGATCTATTATAAAAACTCCCCTCACTGCTTTTGTAGAATTTGTTGCTGCATGTATCATCCCATATTTTTTTGATACCAATAAATTCTTGTCGTCAACTATTGGAAATTTGATACTAACTTGTCCGCTGTTATTCAGGTTAAGACCTTCCAATGATTTTTTCCACAAAACATGCGTGGAGAGAGCATCGGTTGAAATAACCACAATTTTAGCTCCTAATTTGTCGAATTCGTTCTGCAGTTTTGCAAGTTCAAGGATCTCAGTTGAACAGACAGGTGTAAAATCCTGAGGATGACTGAAAAGAATTTTCCAGTTTCGACCGAAATCAGCAGGAAAATTCACAGTCCCGTTGGTAGATTCAGCGGTAAATGATGGAGCAGTTTCCCCAATAAGAGGAATACGGAAATTTCTGTCTTCTTTCGGTTTTTCTTGTTCAGAAGGGAACACACCCTGTGACATTAATTTTGTCGCAGTGAAAGCAATTAAAACAAATACCAATAACTTTTTCATTGTGAACATGATTTTTAAATATAATTTAACTTTATAATGTGAATACCTATGTTAAACAAAATAAATTTAAAAATGTTCGGCTGGTATTATAAATTTATCCGAATTTATGATTTAACCCTGACGGAAGAGGCAAATGAAAATATGATTTTAATCAAGCCCGAAAAAATGGAATAGTAAATAGAAACTTTGTCCCCTTTCCTGATTCCGATTCAACCTTTATAACGCCGCCAAGTATGTCAACATAGCCTTTACATATCGAAAGTCCTAATCCGGTTCCGCTGTATTGCCTCGATACAGTGTTATCGATCTGGAAAAATCTGTCGAATATCCGGGAATGATACTCACTTGCTATACCGATTCCGGTGTCTATTACAAAGAATTCAAGAAACTCATCTTTCAGCACATAACCGAAATCGATCTGTCCGTTTTTTGTGAACTTAACTGAATTACTTATTAAGTTTGAAAGTATCTGAATAAGTTTTGTGCTGTCAGTATTTATAACTGAGGCATCATCAGGAAGTGACATGCTCAGAATGATTTTAATATTATTTTGTTTCCCGATAATACTGAACTGCTCATTAAGCTTTTTCAGTTTGGAATTAAGATTAAACTCAGTCAGGTTAACTTTAGCCTGGCCACTTTCTACATTAGCAATGTCAACAATATCATTTATTATAGAAAGAAGTTGACTCCCGCTCTGAAAAATGATGTCAATATACTGACGCCTTTCTTCTTCGGACAGGTCAGGTTCATTCAGAAGTGTTGAAAATCCGATTATTGCATTCATCGGAGTACGGATTTCATGTGAAACATTATGTAAGAATGCAGTCTTCAACCTGTCGCTCTCTTCTGCTTTTTCCTTCGCTGAAATAAGATCGGCTTCGGTCCTTTTTCGCTTTGTTATATCTCGGAAGCTCCAGACGCGTCCAACACTTATCCCATTAATTTTCTGTGGTTGAGAATAACGTTCAAAATACCTTTTATCTCGGAATTCAAGCAAATCAAAACTTGTCTCATCCGGTTTTGAATATAATTGTTTTATTTTATCCAAAAAAGTCTCAGGATTGACCAACTCGCTTTTGACATAATCCAGCAATTTATTGTCTTCTCCGGTCAACAATATTTTCCGGGGAATATTCCACATATCAGTGAACTTCTGATTGTACTGTACAGTTTTTCCGGATGCATCAACAACAAGAAGGCCGTCTTCTGTCGATTCAAAAGCAGCTTTTAATAGTGAAACAGAATTATCAAGTTCGGCAGAAGCTTTCTTTCGTAGTGTAATATCCTCAATCATAACCAGAAAGAACTGAACGTCCTCATTTTTATTTCTAATAATACTTACAGTTGTTGATCCCCAAATAACAGATCCGTCTTTGCGAATATATCTTTTTTCGGTATGATAAACAGGAAGCTCTCCTGCAATCAGCCTGAGAAGAGAAATCTCATCATTATCAATGTATTCAGGATGAGTAAAATTTCTGAATGTAAATGACTTAAGCTCTTCTTCCTGATATCCAATTAATTTACAGAACGAAATATTTGCCCTGATTATTCCAAAATCTTTACCAGTCATCAGCATCGAAAAAGGACTTTCCTCAAATATTTTCCTGAATCTGTCTTCACTCTCCATAAGGGTGTTTTCAATTCTTTTCCTCTCAGTAATGTCCCGTCCTATAGTCTGATAATATTTTGAACCTTCAATCATCACAACTCTTGAACTGATTTCAACCGGGAAAGTTGAATTATCTTTCCGCATATGAATAGTCTCAAAAGTTGCAGACTCATTATCATTCAGATTTTTAAGAGCTATCTGAAGTTGTAATAAGGTTTCCGGAGCCCTGATTCTTTCCACTTTCATGCCAATGAACTCATCACGCGTATACTGATAGAAATCCAGGGCCCTATCGTTAGCTTCAACGATAGTCAAATCATTGTCTATTAATAATATAATGTCATTGGCAAATTTTAAAATATAGTCAAAATGTTTGACCAGGGCAAGACGGTCAAGTTCACCTTCGTACTTTTCACGATAAAATATGACACGTTGATTCCTTATTATTAATGCAAGAATTGATCCTGAAGTTAAAATTACCAGGATTAGCATGATCACAATCATTTTCATCTGATTTGTCAGGGCAGATAATATCTCTTCACGATCCATTTTTGCAACCATATACCATTGTGTGGCTGGAATTTTATTCATTGCAGCTACAACAGGTACATTCCTGTAGTCAACTCCGTCTATAGTCCCGGTTATCCCCTGAACTGCCAGGGCTGCAGGCAACTTCATGGATGAAACAGGTTTCTTAAGTATCAGTTCACTGTTTTTAAGATGCCTGAGTTCATTCAGATAAACTATTTCATCGCCTTCTCTTCTTAATAAAAGAGTCTCAGCACTTTTGCTGGGAGTCGGCCATGATTCAATAAGCGGATACAGAACTTGTCTGGGGTCCACACGAAGCGCCAGTAATCCCAGAACGAGTGTATCATTCATCGTGTGATCGATCAGAGGTACTACCAGATCGAGATGAACAAAACTTATACGATTTACTTTATGCAGATCTGTAAGTACATTCTCCCGGTGTTTAATGATTCCCGGTAATAATTGTTTCAGATTATCACCAATTAAGGTATCCTCTTCCGGGTATGCCAGTCTTACATTCCCTCCCTTTTCAATAAGAAGAGCATTTTTATAATCAAAGTTCTCTGTGAGCGATTTCAGACTCTGAATAATATTTTTCCTTAACGTTAAACTAGTCGGATTCTTCAGAAATTCGGAGAATTCTCTTACTAACAGAATATTTTCACCCAGAAACTTACCATCATTAATTCTTTCGAGCCTCCACTGTGTAATCTGTCTGATCTTAAGGTAAGATATTGCCGAAAGCTCCTGTTGCTTTTCAGTCAAAAGATTTTTTTTCTGATAATTATAATAAAATATACCGGCTATAATTGAACAGATTGTTATGACAAGGAAAAGTGCTAATACGGGCCAGGGGGTGGGCGGTTTTTGTCTGTTTGGTATCATTTTTCTTCTCTTTTGATAAATACAGAAGCAAGTATTGATACCAGAAGTATCGAGATAATTATTCCCAGAGATATTATGATTGGAATCTCAACATGGAAAAATGAGGCAAGCATTTTCAGTCCTACAAAAGTAAGAACAAACGCCAGTCCGACTTTCAAAAAACGGAAGTATCCCATAATTCCAGAAATTGCAAAATAGAGTGACCTTAAGCCTAATATTGCAAAAATGTTAGAGGTATAAACTATAAACGTACTTTTGCTAATTGCGAGAACAGCAGGGATGCTGTCAACTGCGAATAAGAGGTCCGATGATTCTATGATCAGCAGAACCAGGAATAGAGGAGTGGCGTACAACTTTTTGTTCTGGGTGATAATTAATTTATCCCCATGAAGTGTTTTTGTAACCGGAAGAAATCTCCTGAAAAATTTTACCACTGCATTTTTTTCAGGATCCACTTCTGTCTCTTTCTGGAATAACATTCGTATCCCGGTATAAACAAGGAAACCGCCAAAAATGAGAACTATCCAATTAAAACGGTTAATAAGTGCAACACCCGCAAAAATAAATATGCCCCTCATTATCAGCGCTCCTAGTATACCCCAGAATAATATTTTATGCTGATATTGACTGTTGACTGCAAAATATGAAAATATAAGAATAAAGACGAATATATTGTCTACGCTCAGAGAATATTCAATAACATAACCAGTGAGAAATTCAAGAGCTTTTATCGGACCAAAATCCTTATCCAGATAAATAAACAGATCAAACAACATGGCCAGTGCAATCCAAACACAACTCCATATAATTGCTTCTTTTACAGGAACTTTATGTGTGTGTTTATGAAAAACACCCAGATCGAGTGCAAGCATTATAAATACAAAAACATGGAATGCAATCCAAAAGTAAATGCTTGTTCCCATTTATTTGACATTAGCCCGTAAACTTATGAAAATAATTCCTTAATTCGCTGTAGATAATCCATTCAGCGTATGGGGGAAAAACAAATAAGCCGTAAAGAATTCTTTACCAAAGCACTAACCGCGATTGCCGGAATAAGTTTTGTTTCAAAAAATATGACAAAATTACTTTCAGCCGGATCTGAACTTAGGGCTGTGGGTAATACTGGCATTTTGGTAAGTCCGCTTTGTTTCGGGGCTCCCAGAACAAATGAGGAATCGTTAATAAAATATGCCCTGGAAAAAGGGATTAATTTTATTGATACCGGACGTGCTTATGGGAATGGAAATAACGAGAAACTGGTCGGCAAAGCCATATCTGGTATAAGAGGCAACGTTGTCATACAATCAAAGATCAAACTTGAAGAGCATGAGTTGCCTTCAAAGGGTAAAGGGCGGAAGGGAGCTGCAGAAATAAGAGATGTTCTTTCAACAAAACTTGAAGCCAGTCTTCACGCTCTCAATACTGATCATATAGATATAATGTTATATCACGATGCAGTTGATGAGAAACTTCTTTTTCATCAGGAAACAATGAAATTTTTCGATGAAATGAAAAAATCAGGTGTAATCAAAGCTCATGGTTTTTCAACCCATAACGATTACATGCACCTTCCTGAAAGAAATAATTCAGAAGGTTTTTATAACGTGGTAATGATACCTTTTAACCATAAAGGTTCATTTATTCACTCAATAACAGGCAATTACTTTGAATGGGATCAGGCAAAGCT
>Ga0302164_10000299_pt1 | contig 17832 bp, 12 predicted proteins | sample I_Fen_E3_1_FD_193500 | JGI IMG/M metagenome (GOLD analysis project Ga0302164, IMG submission 193500) | Peat permafrost microbial communities from Stordalen Mire near Abisko, Sweden - I_Fen_E3_1 | ecosystem: Environmental > Terrestrial > Soil > Wetlands > Permafrost | place: Sweden: Abisko...
TCCTCCCTGAATAATAGAAGTGCCGTAAAATACAATTGCTTTTCCTTTTATCAGAGGTGCCTTTTCGATTTTATTCTCATTTGGTATTCCTATTTCCAAATAACTGATCCCGTTATATAATGGCAGATAAAGAATATATTCCCGTCTTGCAGCAGGTATACCCTCCACCAGGGTTTCCATGTTTTCAATTTTTCTGGCTTTCCCGACTCCAAGCCAGTGCCATGAATTATCCTCAGTTCTCACATAAAGATCCAGCCCGCTTACGCCGGTAGGAGCAAAATGAGGATAACCCAGGGTTTCATTGGTCAGTCCCCATTTGGCTTTAATAACAGGAGCATCCGAAAAAAAATGTATATACAAACCCGCAGTTTGTTTGCCAAGGTCCCAGACTGCATCTGGAATATGCCCCTCAGCTTTGGCAGGTAGCCTGCCATAAGCAGAAGAGTCATTTTTCCATCCCTTTCCCCCTATACCCAGTTCTCTCGCATCAGTCCATTTAAACACACTGTCCGGGGAATTGCTTAAAACAGGATTGATATTTAGAATGCCCAACACTGATGCAACCATCAGAATCCTGCTACAATTTTTTTTAAGAAAGATTGTCTTTTCAATCATAGTTGATTATATTATTAAATACTATCATGGTTTCCGATAAGGATCAGTGTGTTAAATGAATTAACAATTACTGACTATTCCTTTGATGATTTAAAATTAATATTTAAGTTTGTCTACTTAACAAATCGTTTTTTTTATAGCAATTAAATATTACGATTACTTATTTTATTAAATATTTTCAAATATATGAAAGAAAATATCACTTTTAGTCCTTCACAAAAATTTATTTTAGTCGCTTTGCGATTATTGATCGGATGGAATTTTTTGTATGAAGGTATATCAAAATTACTTATTCCCAACTGGTCATCGGCAGGATTTTTAGGTGAATCAAAGTGGATACTGAAGGGATTCTCAGGCTGGATTGTCTCGCATGCAGGTGTATTGCATGTAGTAGACTTTCTGAATACCTGGGGGCTTATTGCAATTGGATTGGGACTTATCATTGGGCTGTTTACCAGAGCAGCTGCAATAAGCGGAACAATCCTTCTACTTTTATATTATCTGAATAATCCCCCTCTGATCGGTCTGGAATATACACTCCCTTCGGAAGGCAGCTATCTGATTGTCAGTAAAACTCTGATAGAAGCGGCAGCAATATTTGCACTGGCAGTATTTCCTGCAGGATCTTTTGCAGGATTGGACAGTATCAGACCCAGGTTTAGTTTTCGTAATCATAAAAAAGAGGAATAAATATTATGGCAAAAGAAGAAAGCCCTATACAGAAACCTGAAAATAATAAGGAATCTGGACCCAAAACTTCAATTAAACGCAGGACGTTATTAAAAGCATTGGCGGGGATACCGGTTCTTGGTGTTTTTTCCTTTGAGGTGTTTAAGAAATGGAGTTATGAACAACATAAGAAAAACAGCTTAATTGAGGAACTTGGACTGAAAAACCTTCAGGCTCCGGTTGCAGTAAAGAGTCCGTCTTCAGGTAAAAGTGAATTACTCAGGATTGGAATGATCGGTTTCGGCAGCAGGGCTCAACAATTGGCTAACGGACTGGGTTATATGCATCCTGCCGATATTGAAAAAAAGAAGAAAGACGGATCTCTGGCTGACTGGCTTGAACAGGAAGATCTGAATGTTGGCATACTTGGAATCTGTGATGTTTTTGACCTGCATGCCGATGAGGGATTAGCTACCGCACAAAATGAAGTAAGAGCCGGCGGGGGAGGTAATGGTATCAGACTTCCGGTGAAAAGATACCGACATTATCAGGAAATGCTCGCCGATAAAGATATTGATGCTGTAGTCATTGCCACTCCTGATCATCATCATGCCCATATTACTTCAGAAGCTGTGGAAGCAGGAAAACATGTTTATTGCGAGAAAAGCATAGCCCTTACTGAAGATGAACTGAATAGAGTCTATAATGCTGTAAAAACCAGCAACAGGGTATTTCAACTTGGCCATCAGATAACTCAAAACGTTGTTTTTCAGCAAGCCAAAGAGATAATTGCCAAGGATATCCTTGGCAAGATCACATTAGTAGAAACAACCACTAACCGGAACTCGGCAAGTGGCGCCTGGGTCAGACATCTGGATGAAAATGGGAAACCGAAACCAGGTGATGAGAAATCGATTGACTGGCTACAGTGGCTTGGAAACAGACCTTATGTACCTTTCAGCATTGACAGGTATTACAGCTGGGTCAAATGGTTCGATTATGATCTGGGTATGATAGGTCAGCTCTTTACACATGAATTTGATGCGGTGAATCAGCTTCTCAGGATCGGCATTCCAACCTCGGCTACTTCCTCGGGAGGAATTTACTACTGGAAAGATAACCGTGAAATTCCTGATGTCCTCCATTGCCTGTTCGAATATCCTGAAAAGAATCTTAGTCTTATTTACAGTGCAGATCTTGCTTGCAGTCGCGACAGAGGACGTGTATTTATGGGACACGATGCCTCAATGGAACTGGGTGAATCATTAAGCATTAAAGCTGATTATGATTCAACACGTTACAAGAAACAAATCGAGTCCGGACTTATTGATACATCGGCTCCGATGATTGCTATTCAACCCGGATCAGGTAAAGTAGATGCTGTCAGTTCCGCTACTGCAAAATATTATGCATCACGAGGCTTGACCACCACTAACATTAACGGACATCTTGTTGATGTTACACACCTGCACCTGAAAGAATGGATAAATTGTATACGTAACGGGGGAACAACCAGCGCAAATATCGAACGTGCTTTTGAAGAAGGGGTGACATGTCTTATGGCACAAAAATCATATCTTGAAAAAAGACAAGTCAGATGGGACCCTGTAACCAGAAAAATCGTATAATGAAGAAATTATACAGCCCGGTTATTCTGTTATTTTCAATATTAGTATCTGCTTTTAGCTTTTATGCTAACGGGCAATCTAATTTTACTTTTACTGAAAACGGTCAGGGTATTGAACTTTTTGAACAGGGACGACCTGTTTTTTTTTACCGGCGTGAACCCAAATCTATTGATGGCAGGTATATCTGTAACAATTACATACATCCTTTATTTTCGATCGACGGGGATACTCTGACAGAAGAATTTCCCGCGGATCATCCCTATCACCGGGGTATTTACTGGGCATGGCACCAGATTTATATTGACAACAAAAGTGTGGGTGACGGTTGGGTAATGGAGAATATCTCAGAAAACGTTACCGACATTCATTCTGGCATTCAAAATAAAGTCGCTCGCCTTGACATTGAGGTTGAATGGAAGTCATCGATATACCAGGATGGAAAAACATTTATACATGAGAATACCACTATATTAGTGCATCCACTGACAGGAGGAATCCGGCTCATTGATTTTGAGATCAGACTGAAAGCGCTTGTTCCGGGTATAAGTATTGGCGGATCTGATGATGAAAAAGGATATGGCGGTTTCTGCGTAAGAATGAAACTCCCTCACGACATAATATTTACATCCACAAACGGACCAGTAGAACCACAAACCCTGCAGGTCAAGGCAGGAGCATGGATGGATTTTTCAGGTACTTTTGGCAAGAATATAAAAATTAGTGGAATAGCAATTCTTTCGCGTCCCGATTTCATGAATTGGCCTGTCCATTGGATCTTACGAAGGGAGACAGCCATGCAGAATATTGTCTTTCCCGGCAGAAAGAGAGTTAGTATTTCAATGAATAATCCTACCGTATTGAAATATCGGCTTATAGTTCATAACGGAAATGACCGGCAAGCAAATATTAAAAAACTTCAGAAAGAATTTAACAAATATTCTTATCCGAATTCCGGACCACAAATCAGGTACTGATTTTTTATAATTCCTGGAATTGGATTTTGTTGCAGGTACATTCTTACAAAATGTCTTTGCTTTGTAAGTCCTGAAGTATTTAACCACAGTATCAGATCCTGTTTATCTGCAAGCACATCGACCACAACAGGTTCTTTATGAACTTTTAGCAGGATACCCAAAATCAGGTCCTTTGCATCTCGCAGATTGGTGCTGATAACAGGTCCTATATGAAGGTACCGCTTGCCTTTTCTGACCAAAGAAAATGCAGTAATATAACCGTCTCTTTTTATTATACTTACTTTACCAGGATTATCCCTTATGATGGAGTTGAAAAGATAGGACCTGTAAGCACCGAAAACGTGTTGATCTAATTGTAAAACTTCATTAATATCAGTTTTTTGCATTTGCTCCGGAGTACTTTCGGATTCACTAACCTGTAGATTTAAAAGTGATGAAGATGTCATCCGGTTGATTATGTATTCCGGTTTAAATCCGAATTTCTCGTATACCGGTTGTCCGGCAGGTGTAGCATCAAGTTTAACCGATCTGCATATTCTAAGTTGATTCAGCAAGTCTCCTAAAAGCATTTTGCTAATCCCTCTCCTCCTGAAATCTGTGTCTACCAGCATCATGCCAATCCATGCAATTTCATTTGAATAATTCATTGCGGTTGCAGTTCCAATAATTCTGTGATCCAATTCTGCTACCATGCAATGGTTTTTTGGACCATTAATTAATCTTTTCCAGTCCTTTTCAGTTTGGTTCCATTGTTCTGCGTCAGATAGCAACATGCATTTTGTGATGTCATCAATATGCATCTGTCTTATAACGATCGTCTTAATTTCAGACATGTTAATAAATAGTGATTTTCATTTCAAAGGAATCAATTAGCTGGTTATGTAAAATCAAATTTCCAGACACATTCATTTATCCTGAACAAGGATATCGCCCATTGGATACCATCCATCTTCTGTTGTACCACTTATGGCCAATTTTATTCTTGGTTCAAATGAGACCGGTGAAACGATAGCGATCTCCAGTTGATATTTTCCTACGGGAATATCAAATGGAACAAACAGAGTTTCATCATGAACAATATCTCCCGGCATCCATGTAAGTAAATTTGCATTTGTATCCAGTACCAGTGTTCTTTGAGAATTTTTCAGCCTGAGAGCTAATTTATATTCCTTATAAATCGGTGCTACGCCAATATTTTCCCATAACGAAGTAAATGACAATTGTCCCTGGCGGGTTACACTGGAAGGATATTCAAACTTGCGTAGTACGAACCGGTAACCCATTTTGTTCAACCAGGTGTCTACCAATGGACTCCATACTTTTGGTACACCGGAGCTTTTAGCATTGAAAGAAGAAATATGCCATTTAAGGGCTTCACCAAAGATATAATTAACTGTTTTTTCATCATATTTCAGTTTTTCGAGCCATTGCAGAAACGTATAACATATTTCCATCGTAACCGGCGCTTTCTTCCAGGCCTCTCCCATTCCACTCTTTACAATGTCTTTCGGATAAATATCGGTCATATGGCTCCAACCCTGTTTCTTCCAAAGGTCAGTTGTCATATCGCCTAAGCAATCCAGCCGGTACCCCAGGTGTCGAATCTGAGGTCCTGTGCCATTGCATCTTCCGTCAGGCCACGATGCGGCAATTAAAGTACCGTTTACTAAGACTCCGGGGTCAGGAGCATCACCATTGAGTGGTTGAAAAGTCAGGGTGGTTTTTTTAAAATTATCCAGATAACAGTTTATCAATGCCACACGGGTTTGATCAGTAAGAAGATGACTTCCTTCACCTTCACCCCAAAATCCTACCAGGGAAATATCAAGAGATTCCAGATCGGGATGGCCATCATAACGCTGCCCCAATGCCCTGATCATTCCTCCAAAATATTGAATATACCTGGGATCTTCAGGATCAATTCTCCATTTATTAATTTTTTGCGGTATCTCTTTCCCTACCATTTTTCTGTACCAATCAGGCACATCTGCTGCATCGCCGTAAGGTGGAATCCGAAGCATCAATGTTTGTCCGCGCTCTGCGGCTATTCTAAGCGCCTTATCGATCATAGGCCAGTTATACTGCCCGGGTTCTGGTTCCAGATAGCACCAGTAAACCCTGAAATAGGCAATACTAGTCTGTGGGTAGCTCTTATTGGTAAGGTCGCCGTTAAAATCCTGATATACGATCGGGAACCCTTCTGTCCAACCGTTCCCCTCATTTAAGTCATCGCCGTTAAAACGTTGAAAGGTAGTGAATCCAATACCTGGATTGTTAAGAACATCATGAATTTCTACAGGCTTTACAACCAATGTAACCGGTCTTTCCTGTGCTGAAAGAATAAGATGGCCGGTCAATTCAAATAATAAATAAACTAAAATGTATTTTTTTATCATATGTTACTGGTGTTAACGTGCACAAGTTAATTAAATGGAAGGGATTCCTCAAATTTTTGTATAAATTTTTAACCAATTAATATATAGATAATTGAAAAACGGTACAATGTACACTCTAATATATTATATAATATAGTTTACGTTCACATAAATAATTATTTTTGCATTTAATTAATAAGTTATGATTTCAAAAATAAGATTGGTTGATATTGCTAAAAAAGCTAATGTGTCGTTGGGTACGGTTGATCGTGTCGTTAATAACCGAGGGAAAGTTGCCCCGGAGACCGAAAAGAATATTCGTCGGATTTTGAACGAATTTGACTATCAGACAAATCTGATGGCAAGTTCTCTCTCTTCCAAAAAAAGGCCGGTCTTCACCGTTCTTGTTCCGAAACCCCAGGGGGAGGATTATTGGTATAAAATCCTTTCCGGTATAGAAACAACTGAAAAGACTGTAATACAGTTTGGTGTCAAAATAACAAAATTACTTTATGATCAGGATGACAATATCCAATTTGCCAATCTGGCATCTCAAATATTGAAGACACGATGTGAGGGAGTATTACTGGCCCCTCTGTTTCATAAAGAGGCAAAAGGATTTGTGCATGAATTAGAGAAGGAAAATATTCCTTTTGTAGTGATCGACTCGCCTATTGAGGGGTCCCGGGCACTATGTTCAATCAGCCAGGATTATTTTCAAAGCGGAGTGCTTGCGGCGAAACTTATTGATTATGGTTTGGATAAAAATGATGAACTTCTGTCAATTAGTAATCTTATGTATGCCGATTATTTTGAACATGTTCAGGATCGGTTAAAGGGTCTTAAATACTTTTTTGAAACACAGACAATGAAAAAGCGGATCATTCATTTCCTTGAAATTGTGAATCCTAAATTTGAAAAACTTGCAATATTGTTAAAGGAAAAGCTTTTGCAGTTTCCTGAAATTAAGGGTATTTTCATTGATAACTCTAAAGCTCACTGGGTCGGAAGGATCCTGGAAGAAAACAACATCTCTGAAATAAAACTGATTGGGTTTGATTTAATTGAGCAGAATATAAGATATCTGCAAAATGGTATCATTGATTTCATTCTTTTTGATTATGCTGAAAATCAGGGAGAACAGGGTCTTCAAATCCTTTTCGATTATGTCGTAACGAAAAAAACAATAGTTAAAAAAATTAAAATGCCAATTTATATAGTGACAAAAGAAAATCTGGAAGGATTTCTGCCGGATCATTCTGACTAATAAATTTTAACAGATATTTGCATAAAATATACCTGAAACCATTGCCAAAATACCAACCATTGTGACAACAATAACCTGAATTGCTATTTTAACCATTGCATCAGGTAATCTTTTCGTTTATCAGCTGATTTGTCAAAGACTATATTTAACTGATTATCTGCTCCAGGCAGGTGAAAAGCTTCCCTGATAGCTTTGAAATCTTTATTACTACCCTCGTTATCTATGTTTTTACCCAGGTTATCCTTGATATTGATCATAAGTAGTCTTCTTGGGGCAAGGCTTCCGGCAAGATCCGGCAGATCATATGCGGAAAGGGAACCTGGTACTGCACTATGGATAAGACCGGGTTTGTAAAAACGATTCATTACAATAGACCTGTAAGAGGATAATGGCTCAATAAGGGCAATCCGTGAAATGGCAGTATCAAATGCTGATGCATGTAGCAATACAGGTGTCATTTCCCGTAACGCAATGCCGTAGACTACATTTATTGCATGGTATTTTTCCAACAGATGGCTTAACCTTACAACATCAGCTGCCCTGATGCCGACTATACTTCTACCGATAAGCATTGATGCAAACCAGATATTATATGATGTGCCATCAATATATGAATCGCCCTGAAAATTACCGGGGCCCATTTCTCCTATTCCTACAAGGTCAGGAGATAATACTGTATATCCCATTCTTACTAACCATTCCATTTCACCTCCCGGGAAAGCTTCGGCCGACTTGCCTGAGGGATGAAGATATATCAATCCTTTGCCATTTGGTTTATCAGGTAACATTAATAGATACGGAATAATATAGTCTGAATCACCCGGCTCAAAATACTTCTCAATAACATAACCATCTCTTTGGATTCGTCCCGTAAATACCGGTTCTTTACATTCAGATGGTTCCTGATATCCAGAAAGCTTCCTTGCAGAACTTATTGCTGACGTAAGATGAGTTTTAAGGTCATGCCTTGAGGCATCAAGATTCTCAAGCTGTTTTTCTGATTCTTTACGATTGAGACTGAAAACAGTTTCACCATTAAAAGCAGATGAGTCGCTGGTTGTAGTCATTACACGGAGCTCATCATCGCTTAACAGGCGAATTTCTTCATCCTTTGAGCTTCCCGGATTATTCAGATGCTTCAGGAAAAATGCATACATTGCTTCCCTGTTCTTTTTGGTAGACTCATGAGGTGCATCATCCTCAACCATACTGAAATTGTCCGCCTGTCCATATGCATCAAATACACCCGAAACTTCTTTTGCAGTTTCTCTTGCTCCCTGGATACTGAAAAAATCACGGGTAGTAGTTATAATCATTGTAGGTTTAGGGGCTCTTACTTCCAGAAGATCAGCATGATCTATTCCTCTTTCAATCTCATTAAACAGGTTTTGTTCTGCATCCTGAGGGCCTATGGACTGCAATAACCTGGTAAAACTGGTAATATAACCTTCAGGAGCAGCGACTTTAATACGATCATCAAAGGCAGCTATATATGCAGATTGAGTTCCGCCGCCGGAACGACCGGTAATGCCTATTCTGTCAGGATCAACCTCTTTCCTGGAAAGAAGAAAGTCAACTGCCCTGATACCATCCCATATCATATACTTTGCATAAGAACTTCCTGAAATAAGAACCTGGGCACCAGGGTAAGAGTGTTCATCTGTAGGACCAATGACAGAAGATATCCCGGAATTTAAATCAATGTATTCTTTACGTTCACCCTGACCCACCGGATCAAAAGCAAAAACAATAAAGCCTTTTTTTACCAGGTTCAGGATAATATGCTGATAGACTTTATTTCTGTAACCTTCTGTTGTATGACCACTACAGTATAAAATGGCAGGAGCTTTGCCTTTGTTTATTATTGCTGGTATATACAGGGAAGAGGTTACAAAAAAACCTGGCTGTGACTCAAACACGATTTGTTCAACTCTAAAACCATCCTTGTTAATAATTCTGATGGTTTTTGCATTTAAAGGAGTTTTTAAAGGAAAGGGACCAACTATATCCGAAAGGATTTTGCGTACATTATTTTGTCTCTCCTGCCAACCGGACAAAGTGTGAATCCCCGCAACGGCAGTGGCTCTTTTATTCAGAAGGTCGCATGATTGACGTTCAAGATAATAATATAATGAATTACCAGAATCAGCATATTCAAGCCAACTATTCTCCGTGGTTTTTATAACATTCAGGTCCTCCTGGGCATCCGCGACCTCATTCGCGAGGCATATTGATAACAACAGCATGAAAAGGATTTTCAACGGAACCCGATTTTTGTTTATTCCAGCAATTAGAAAAAATTTCATTTTAGACAGTTAGGTGGGATATCAATGAAGCCGAATCTTTATCGAGGTAGAGCCACACTTTATCATGACGCTTCATAATTGACGCCGGAATTGCCGGCCCGATTGAACCTTCTATGGTTTTCTTAACAGCCTCTGCCTTACGTGAATCAGGAACACTGCAAATAATGGCTTTCGATTTCATAATCTGATTTATCGACATACTGATTGCCTTTGCAGGAACATCGTTAACAGTAGGGAACCAACCTTCACCCAACTGCTGACGACGACATTCTTCATTCAGGGTTACTACAATATAGGCCTCATTGGTTTTGAAATCAGCAGGCGGGTCATTAAATGCGAGATGACTGTTTTCACCAATACCAACAAAAGCAACATCAATAGGGTGTTTATTTATCAGCTTTCCCAAACGAGCACATTCTTCATGAAGATTTGCATTCCCATTTATATAGATAAACTCCGATGGTGATACTATATCGACAAATCTTTCTTTGAGATATTTACGAAACGAAGCCGGATGTGTTTCAGATATACCTATATATTCGTCCAGATGAAAAGCGCTTACCCTTGACCAGTCGATATCTTCTTTTGCCAATTCTTTCAACATCTCGAACTGAGATGCTCCGGTAGCAACAATAATATTCGCCCTCCCCCTGTCGAGAATAGCTTCACGTATTAATCCGGCACCCTTTTGCGCTGCTTTCTTACCAAGAATCTGCTTGGATTCAGAGATTACTATTTCCATTTTATAGTGCTTTAATAGTTATGTTAACGTGCACAAGTTAAGTAATAATATTATACAGGACTTAATAATAATAAAATATTTTTATATTATTAATATATAAGTTATTATGAAATAAAATTATGTTTGAATTAATAATTTCATTATATTATTGTTTACGTTCACATTATTTATTTATTTTTACAACACATTGACACGTTAAAGGAATGAAGACTATAGTATATGTTCGAACAGCGATTTTATGTTGCTCTTTAATGGTACTTCCGGGAATTCAATCTTGTTTTCAGGTAAATAAACAGGAGAACCCAGTTATACATTGGGGAAAAATTGGAGCAGGAGGCGGCGGCGCAACCTTTTCTCCGGCTATCAGCCCTCTTAATTCAAACTATGCCTATGTAGCCTGTGATATGACCGGGTCGTATGTTACATATAACGGAGGACAATCGTGGAGAATGTTTTCATTGCGGGGACCGGTTAGTTACTTTGTTTTCGATCCTGTTGATTCCAATATTGTCTATGCAAATTCTATCGCCCTCTTCAGAAGCATTGATCGCGGGAATACCTGGAAGATATTATATCCGGGTCCTGCAGATATCAAAGGAATTATGTCAAAAGGAGATCATGCTGATGAGTTAGTAGTAACAAATGACAGTACTCGCCGGAATGTATTGACTTTGGCAGTGGATCCTGAAAATTCTATGAAACTGTACGCAGCAATCTCTATAGATAATATCATTGCTTATTACTTCTCGGACGATCAGGGAGGGCATTGGACCAGGGGAAAAGATCTTGAAAAAGGGGTGAAAAACATTTACATTGATCCTTCTTCTCCTAAAGAGAACCGAACTCTGTACATTACAGGAAAAAACTCAATAACAGTCAGGGAAAAAGGAACCTGGAAAACATATCCCGGTCCGGTGAATGTTGGAACTCTCAGCGGATTTGCAGGTGGATTTGATAAGTTACATAACAAATATATCATTTATGCAATTTCGGGTAAATCTTATTCTCAATCTGAGAGTGATCTTTCCGGTATTTATTATACAGATAACGGTGGTAAAACCTGGATAAACCGGCAGGATGATCTGCTCAGACTTCGAAGGGATAATGATGATATTCCCGAATGGCGCTGTATCTCCACCAGCAGTTCTCATCCTGAAGTTGTATACGTTTCCTATAATGGTTTGAAAGAGCACCATGATACAACATGCATTGGCGTGGCGAAAAGTGAAGATTTTGGGAAAACATGGAAATTGGTCTGGAAGGACCGTTTGACCAAAGGAGGGGATCTTAATTCCCCAAATTATAAAGGGGGCTGGATTGATGAACGATTTGGCTCCTCCTGGGGAGAGAATCCCTTTTCAATTGCCGTATCTCCTGTTAATCCGGATATATGTTATACAACGGATTTTGGAAGGACCATTAAAACGTCGGATGGAGGCAATACATGGGAACAGGTTTACACTAAAAAGAAAGATGGAGCGGGCTGGATCTCCAGAGGACTTGAAGTTACTACAGGATACAGGTTAGTTTTTGATCCGTTTGATATAAATCATCTTTTTGTTGCAAACACCGATATCGGTTTGATGGAGAGCAAAGACGGAGGGGAAAGCTGGATGAGCGCCACAATGAACAATGGGGTACCACAGAACTGGATAAATACCACTTACTGGCTGACATTCGATCCTGAAGTGAAAGGAAGAGCCTGGGCTGTCATGAGTGGAGTACATGATTTGCCGCGACCTAAAATGTGGAGGAGAAAAGGAACAGCGGGTTATGAAGGAGGCATATTGGTTACAGAAAACAGTGGGAAATCATGGCAGCCGGTTAGCAGGGATATAGGTGAAGCAGCATTTACGCATATCCTCATTGATCATGAAAGTAAGAAAGAAACAAGAACACTTTACGCATGTGCATTCGGAAAAGGAGTCTACAAATCAGTGGATGGAGGAAAAAACTGGATACTGAAAAACAAAGGAATTGAAGCTACTGAGCCTCTTGCATGGCAAATAGTGCAAACCCAAAAGAATGGCACATTATTTTTAATCGTTTGCAGACGCAGTGAAGATGGTAGTATTGGAAATGAGAAGGATGGTGCGATTTATCGTTCCGATGACGGGGCTGAATCGTGGGTAAAAATGTTGCTTCCCCCTGGTACTAATGGTCCCATCAGTTTAGTGATCGATCCGGAAAATAATGACCGGCTTCTGCTTTCAGCCTGGGGAAGACTTTCTATAGGTCAATTCTCTGCGGACACTGGCGGAGGAATCTTTCTTTCAACAGACAATTTTAAGACCTGGAAACAGGTTCTTGAGAAAGATCAGCATATACACGATTTAACTTATGATCCCCGCAATAATACCTATTATGCCTGCGGTTTTAATAGTTCAGCATATCGTTCAGAAGACAGGGGTGAAACCTGGATACGTATCAGGGGTTATAATTTTAAGTGGGGACAAAGAGTGGATCCTGATCCCAGGGATCAAAATAAAATATTTATTATTACTTTCGGGGGTGGTGTCTGGTATGGTCCTGCCAAAGGTGATGATAATGCTGTGGAAGATATTGTTAAGTAATTGACGCACTATATGGGATACCAATGAGCTTATCAGGTTGTCAGATATGCTTTTTTAAGAATATCAATATATTATCAGGAAAACTATAATAACCAGCGCTCAAGGTTTTCAGCTACAAAAGAGTCATCATTCAATTCAGGGTATGCAGCATACACCCGGTCAATTTCTTCTTTCTGTCCGGGCGATAAGATTTCGTTCTTATCCAGTGTCCATAATCCTTCGAGGATTCCCTGACGACGAAGCACTTCGTGAAGACCGGTAATGCAACCTGCAAAGTTATTGGCAGCATCAAAAAAGGCAGCATTGCTATCGGTAATCTTCGAAGCAAGAGTAAGATGTTGTTGTATATCACCCTGGAAACCTGATTTTTGAATAGTTTCAAGTAATTTTACAGCTGAGCGGGTCCATACTGCCCAATGCCCCAACAATCCTCCCACAATTCTTTTTCTTATAATCTTATCCTGCACAGCAATATGATACTCGGTCATCAGATCAACCAGGATATTATCATCATTTCCGGTATAAAGTGCTATCTGATCTGCTCTTCCCGATTCAGCCACTCCCCTCACAACATCAATTGTCCGGTATCTGTTAAAGGGGGCGATTTTAATGGCTATTACATTATCAATCCCTGCGAACGATCTCCAGAAATCAACGTCCAGAATTCTTCCGCCTACAGCTGGTTGCAAATAGAATCCTATTACAGGAATTATCTCTGCAACGGTTTTGCAATGTTCTAAAAGTTCCGCGTTGGATGTATCATTGAATGCAGCCAGACTTAACAATACAGCGTGATATTTATTTTTCTGAGCCAGTTGAGCTTCATGAACTGCCTGATCCGTTTTGCCAATGACTCCGGCAATTCTGATCACCGGTTTTTTTGATTTTAAAGTAAAACGGTCGAATTCCTCCCTGGCAATTTCCAGAACTGGTTGATATAAATCAATTCCAGGCTGACGGATCGCAAACTGGGTCGTATGAACACCAACAGCAACGCCTCCGGCACCTGCATCGAGATAATATCGTAGCAAAGCACACTGTCGCCTTTCATCCAGCTTACGATATCGGTCGAGAGCAAGCGGAAGCGCCGGAATAACAACTCCGTTGTGAAAGGCGCCGGCAACATCTTTTGGTATTTCAGAATAATGCATAAGGTTGATCTGAATTAATATTTTCCGTCACGAACTTCAAAATGGGTCGGTTTACCCAATAATTTACCTTCATCTTTTATCCAGCCGGCTATCCATTGTATTACCCGGGAAACAGGAACCTCTGGAGCGCCCAGCAGACTATATATCCTGCCGGAATTACTTAGCAGGGCTGTAGTTGCTTCCTTGCCTGTAAAACGGACATCAGTCTCAAGCAGACGGGCAAATTCATTGGCTACTTCTCTTACGGAAAGTATTTCCGGACCAGTCAGATTCAGTACAGCAGCCGGACTGGATGTTATTTCAATTGATCTGAGAACCATATCATTCACATCACCCTGCCAGATCATGTTGAAATAACCCATATCCAGCTCAACAGCTTGTTTGTTTCTTACTTTTAGTGCAATATCCACAAGAACTCCATAGCGTAATTCTACAGAATAATTGAGTCGGATCAGAGTAACTTTTGTATTATTCTTTTTGCTTCCGTATTCGAACATTCTCTCTCTTCCCAGGCATGATTGAGCATATTCTCCGACGGGGACCGGCATTTCTGTTTCCTGCGAACCTCCTGATCCCACGGGTACGAGTTGATAAACACAACCGGTAGAAAAGGCAACAATTCTCGACTGACTGAAATGTTCAACGACCAGAGCAGGTAAGAAGGCGTTCACTGCCCAAGTGAGAGACAGGTTGTCAAGAGAACCAAATTTCATTCCTGCCAGGAAATAAACATTTTTCATGACGGGCAGGCTTTTTATAAAGTCCATGTCAAGTAAATCTCCATGAATTGTTTCAATACCGCTATTCTCCAGCTTATTCCGTTGTTCTTCTGATTCAAACAGGGATACTCCGATAATTCTCTTTTTTACACCGGCTTTATCACAGGCACGTTTTGACATGAGAGCGAGAGTAGGACCTATTTTACCTCCTATACCCAAAAACATTATATCTCCATCGATACGGGAAAACATTTCAATAACTTTGTTTCCGGGATGAGATAACAATTCTTCAAGTTGTGTTTCGCTGGTAATTTTATCAGGATATACAGTCATATTTAATTCCTCCACTTTAGAATAATATTTTTATAAATTGAAACAGCCTGTTCTATTTTTGAAATATAACAGAATTCATCCGTTTTATGTGCCATTTCCGGTTGTCCGGGTCCGAGAATTATGGTCGGTATTTGGCCATAATAATCCTGCAGTACCGATCCATCAGTAAGATAAGACAAGGCAAGCGGCAATGGCTCCCTGACATCTTCTTTTAAACAGATTTTATATACGAGCTGAACAAAGGGATCCTGTTCGTCAGTATGTACAGGTTTAAGATCGACCAGTTTCTCAAGTGCTGTTTCACTACCAAGTTCCTGGCTCAGCCTATCCAGTAATTCATCATGATTTACAGAAGTTGTGGTTCTAATATCGATAGTAAATTCAGCCCGGTCAGGAACCGAATTAATGTTCATGCCCCCATTAAATAATCCTACATTAATTGTTGGGAAACCAAGCAGGACATCTTTTTCAGCATTAAAGCTGAAAGCCTCTATCGCTGAAATCGCATGGGCTGCTCTGTAAATAGCATTTATCCCAAGCTCGGGCATAGAAGAATGTGCTGTTTTGCCAAGAGCGATAGCATTAAGGTAAATAGCCCCTTTATGAGCGATAGCCGGAACATTGCCTGTTGGTTCACCTATCACGATGGCGCTCGCATTATCGGGCAGATTATAATCCTTTACCATTTGCTGAATTCCCTGACAGCCCAGCTCTTCAGCGGCTGTGAAAATCAATCGTATTCCGTCTTTCGGGATTTCGTTTGACGGTAATTCAATTGAGGCACATATCATTGCGGCCAGTGCAGATTTCATATCGCTTGAACCGCGACCATAAATTCTGTCTCCGGTAATTTCACCGTTTATTGGTTCGTAGGCCCATTTCATGTTACCCAATGGTACTGTATCAAAATGACCTGAGAAAATCAGTGGATTTGAATGTTGATTAACACCTTTTTCGGCGATCAGATGCTTCCTTCCCCTGGCATAATCATAGTATCTGACAGTAAATCCGTTACCGGCCAGAAGTTCTCCTGTAAATTCAGCCAGCGGAGCTTCATTGCCTGGAGGATTAATGGTATTAAAAGAAAGAAGTTTTTGTGTTAAGGATATAACATCCATTTTATTCCGTGCCTTCTCTTAAAAATTAATACTGAAAGTTGCTTCTTAATTATGAAATCGTAAAATTAGGACAAAATAAGACGAAAACAAATATTACGAAACATTATGCATTTAATAAGAAACTATTTCGAAACATTTAAATTGTTTATATTTGTGATACCCATCTTTTAACGGCATAATATTAATTTAGATAGATATGAATACCCTGAGAAATTTGCTTTCACCGCTTGTATTAATTGGATTCTTGTTTCTCTGTTACAGCTGCGGACATTCTCCGTCTGCTGAACTGAGTATAAAAGAGTTTAAAAACCCGCAGGGATCGGATCAAATCCATGCGTGGTGGCACTGGCTTGATAACTCCATAACCAAGGATGGAATAACCAAAGACCTTGAAGCGATGAAAAGCCAGGGCATTTCCACTGTAACGATTTTGAATATCGGCCTGCTAGGTGAAAAAGACATGGGTGTTCCCCAGATAAAATTCAATACTCCTGAATGGTACAATATGTTCGAATGGGCTTTGCATGAGGCCAATAGACTTGATATGCATGTTGGCGCCCATAATTGTGACGGGTGGAGTTCCAGCGGAGGACCATGGATTACTCCTGAGTATTCTATGAAAAGATGCGTTTGGAGTAAAACTGTCGTCAAGGGTTCAGGGCAGACAGTAATTCAATTGGCTCAACCCAAAAAGAACCTTGACTATTATAAAGATATTAGTGTCGTTGCATTTCCTTCAAAGGATAAAATCAGTTCCTTCAGGAATCTGAAACCGGAAATCTCTTTAAATGGAAAACTTACCGGAGACCTTTTATACGATTCAGATCCTTTCAGTGGTGTTTCAGTTAATGATTCCAGTGAAATAAATATAGTGTTCAGCCATAAATTCACAGCCTCGAAGATAGCGATTCATCCCCGTATGGAATTTTCATGGGGAAACCTGGAAGGTATTCATTATCAGATTGAACTAAAAACATCCGATGATGGTAAAAGCTTCAAACAGATTCAACTGCTTGAAGGTACACCACTTAATAAAACATCAATTATAGAAATTCACCAGATAACTACTAAATATTACAAACTGGCATTCAGAAAATTTGTGGGTCTGGATTATAATCCTATCCACATATCTGAGCTTGAGCTTTTAGACAAAGATGAAAAACCCGGGTATTATACCTCAATACCTTTTCATCTTGAGAAAACCGTGACAACAATGGCAAATAAAGCCGGAGATATTCTTCTGCAGGGGAAGGAATTAACTAATGATGTAACAGCTTCCAGTATTTTGGACGTCACACAATACATGACATCTGATGGCACCTTGAATTGGAAGGTCCCTGATGGGACATGGACAATCCTCCG
>Ga0302164_10000301_pt1 | contig 17821 bp, 10 predicted proteins | sample I_Fen_E3_1_FD_193500 | JGI IMG/M metagenome (GOLD analysis project Ga0302164, IMG submission 193500) | Peat permafrost microbial communities from Stordalen Mire near Abisko, Sweden - I_Fen_E3_1 | ecosystem: Environmental > Terrestrial > Soil > Wetlands > Permafrost | place: Sweden: Abisko...
AGAAGAACTTAACACCAACTCATAACTTATTAATTGAGCAGTACTTCTTAATGAACCTAAAAAAGCATATTTACTATTGGCACTTCAACCTGCAATTAATATACCATATGTAGCTAAAGATGATACAGCTAAAGCATATAAAATACCTAAATTAAAATTCCCAATTGTTAAACTAGGGCTATAAGGTATTATTGCGAACCCTAATAATGAAAAAATTAAAGTTATAATTGGCCCTATAAAAAATAACACTATATTTGATTGAGTGGGTGAAATATATTCTTTTAAAATAAGTTTTAAGGCATCTGCAAACGCTTGTAATAACCCGTAATATCCTACATTATTAGGACCTACTCTTCTTTGCATACTAGCCAAAGTTTTTCTCTCAGCAACTGTAACATAAGCTACAGATAGCAAAGCTGGTACAATAACTAATATAACTTCTATTATGGAAATTATTGTATTTGTATATTCCATTTAATATTTAATTCTGTTTTATTAAATATATAATTTAGATATATTTATATATTTAATTATTAATAATACATGTTAAATTTATTTTGTATTATTTCCCAATTACCCTTATTAAAAAGACTTCTATTATGTATTTTTAGGATGTAGGGTTCTTACCAGTAAATAAATATATTTAAAAGATCGAACCATATCCGTAAAATTTTAATTAAGAATACCGCTTTAAATCCTAAACCTTAATTACATGTTTAACCTCAAACATATATTATAGATAAACTATGGTAATATCTTAGATATTATGTCAGCTACTTCAGATGCTAAATCTTTGGATTTCTCTATTACTTCAGAAACTAAATCTCTTGACGTATTTAATGTTTCTGATGCTGAATTTACTGACTCTTCTAATGCTTCAGATGTAGAATCTCTTGATTCTTCTAAAGTTTCAGATGCAGAGTCTCTTGATTCTTCTAATGCCTCACGTGTAGAATCCACAGGTCCTTCCAATACTACGGTTGTAGATGTTGTTGGTTTCTCTATTTCTTCCTCTAATGCTGCATTAGGTGCTTCTCTGTACCTCTTCCCAAGAGTCTTAGATCTAGGTATTAAATCTTCACCCAGTGTAGTAGATCGTGGATACTCTGGTAGTAGTGGATATTCAAATTGTGAAGGATATTCAGATTGTGAAGGATATTCAGATTGTGAAGGATATTCAGATTGTGAAGGATATTCAGGTAGTGGAGGATATTCAGGTCTTACGTCATCCATTTGGTCAATGGCCCTTCCTTTACCTTTATCACTAGAGCCTGCACTTTCATCAATGGCTCTTCCTTTACCTTTATCGTCAGAGCTAGTACTTTCTTCAATAGCCCTTCCTTTACCTTTATCACTAGATCTAATCATTTCTTCAATATTCTTAGAGCTATCTACTTCATCAATATCCATAGAGTCCTCTTCGTCATCATCGTCAAAATTATCATTAAAATTGTCTCCTTCGTCGCTAGAACTAACCCTTTCATCGATATCTTTAGAGCTACTTTCATCAGATGAAATATCCATTTCATCCATATCTTTAGAACTACCTTCACCTATAGAATCTAATAGTTCCATAATTTGATCTACTTTAGAGCTTAACTTTTTATCTACACCATCTAAAAATTCTTGAGCATCTTCAGCTTTTGATAGTTCATCCGAATGTTTATCTTGCAATCTACCTAATTCTTGATTCTCTTGTGGAGGCTTATTAGTATTAAGCCCTTCTTGAGCCTTATTCAACCTATCTCGGTCTCGCTGTATAGAAGAAAGTTCTTTCTTTATATCATCCAGATAACTATCACTATCTGTATGCGAGGGGGATCCAGAATCAGCTGGTTTATCTATATCCATCTCATCGTCTGAGTCATTATTAAATTTAATTATTAATGATTCCAGACTTTTATTTAATACTAGGACCCCCAGTAGTAAATGGATATGTACAAAAAAAGCCAAACTATATCAACAAAATGTCAATAAAGAATACCTCCTTCAAACCCTAAATGATGATTATCTGTTAAATGGTAAGCATATATTCTTCATAAAGCTACACCAAGAAAGATTGTTCCTATTATTACATGTAATCCGTGGAAACCTGTTCCAAAAAAAAAACATGTACCAAAAGCTCCATCACTTATTGTAAATGATGAAACATTATACTCTATTGCTTGAAATCCTGTAAATAGAATAGCTAAGGCTACTGTAGCTATAGATCCGTTTAAAGATCCATTTCTATTACCTTGTATTAAAGAATGATGCGCATATGTTATAGTTGCACCACTTGATAATAATATTACTGTATTTAATAAAGGTAATTCAAAGGGATTTATAGGCTCTATACCTAAAGGAGGTCATTGTGTACCTAATTCCACAGTAGGTGTTAAAGCACTATGAAAAAATGCTCAAAAAATAGCCATAAAAAATAATCCTTCAGACACTATAAATAATATAACACCTAGATTTAAACCTTTTTGCACAGCTAATGTGTGATTACCTAAAAAAGTAGCTTCACTTATAATATCTCTAAATCAAAAAGACATAGAACCTATTACTAAAACTAACCCTGTATATAATACATAATGGCTATTATTAAAACTATGCATAGATAATGCAGCACTTGTTGTTAATATTAATAAAGCCACACTAGTATATATTGGTCAAGGTGATGGTGATACTAAATGAAAAGGGTGATCTTGGAAATGACTTCTTGTTAAATTATTCATTGAACTTTGTAAAGGTAAACTTACAAAAGCATGAGGTTTAGGTGGACTTGTTAAAGCTCATTCTAAACTAGGATAATTTCTATTTTTTAATGTTTGGAATATATCAGAAAAATATTCTGGCATTAATCAAGGATATCTGTTGGCAATTTTGTTATTAATTAATTGAGAATATATAATATATATAAATAATCATGTAGCTATTACACTAATTATAGACCCTAAACTACTTATTAAATTTCATCCTGCAAAAGCATCAGGATAATCGCTAACTCTACGAGGCATACCTTGTAGACCTAAAAAATGTTGAGGAAAAAAAGTTAAATTTACACCTAAAAACAATATTCAAAAATGTACTTTAGATAATAATATATTATAATTTAATCCTAACATTTTAGGGATTCAAAAGTATCATCCGCTAAACATTGCAAATACTGCACCCATACTTAATACATAATGAAAATGAGCTACAACATAGTATGTATCGTGAAATGCTATATCAATAGATGCATTAGCTAAAATAACTCCAGATAATCCTCCTATTGTAAACATAAATACAAAACCTAACGCAAATAACATTGAAGGTGTTAATTTAACTGAACCACCGTAACATGTAGCTAATCAAGAAAATATTTTAATTCCTGTAGGTACAGCTATTATTAATGTAGCGGCTGTAAAATAAGCACGTGTATCAACATCTAGACCTACTGTATACATATGATGACTTCAGACAATAAAACCTAAAACTCCTATAGACATCATAGCATAAACCATACCTATATATCCAAATACGCTTTTATTAGAATTTGCAGAAATAGTTGTACTTATTATTCCAAAGGCTGGTATAATTAAAATATAAACTTCAGGGTGACCAAAGAATCAGAAAAGATGTTGAAATAAGATAGGATCACCACCTCCTGCTGCTTCGAAGAATGAAGTATTAAAATTTCTATCTGTCAATATCATAGTAATTCCTCCTGCTAAAACAGGTAAGGATAATAATAATAACACGGCAGTTATAACAACTGCTCAACCAAATAAGGCTAATTTATGTAATTTTATTCCTGGTGTTCTCATATTTATTATTGTAGTTATAAAATTTATAGCACCTAATAAACTACTTACACCTGCTAAATGTAAAGCAAATATAGCCAAGTCTACACTTGGACCACTGTGACTTTGAATTCCGGATAAAGGAGGGTAAATTGTTCACCCTGTACCCGCTCCTCCTTCTATGCAAGCTGAGAATACTAATAATAATAAACTAGGAGGTAATAATCAAAAACTTATATTATTAAGTCTAGGAAACGCCATATCAGGTCCTCCTAGCATTAAAGGTAATAAGAAATTACCAAATCCACCTATTAAAGCAGGCATTACCATAAAAAATATCATTAATAAAGCATGCGCAGTTATTATACTATTATATAGTTGATTATCACCTATATACTGTACACCAGGACCGCTTAGCTCTATTCTAATTAAAACTGAAAAGGCTGTACCTAATAAACCTGAAAATAAGGCAAATATTAAGTATAAAGTACCGATATCTTTAGCATTAGTTGATAAAAACCATCGTTCGAGTCACGAAGATATCTTAGGAATTTAAATATGAATATATCACTACAATTCTGTGTCTAACATATATAAGAAAAAAGATATAAACCAGAAAGGTATTTTTTAACATCAGACTAGGAAGGAGTCAAACCTTATATATGTTAAATACCTTATTATAAAGGTTTATGTAATTTAAAAATTAAGATTAAGTAGGAATCGAACCTAAACCTTAAGATCTGCAATCTTAGTGTAAACCTTTTACATCTTAATCTTTATTCTCATTTTAGATTTGAACTAAAATCTTAATATTAGAAGTATTAAGCTCTACCCTTGAGCTAATGAGAATTAACTAGTTTTCGCGGTCATTATTGCCATTACCGCTATAACTAGATAAGTTAAGATTATATACTATAAAGCTAGCTTAATTAATTTTATGATTGTTAATATCAGCCAATGTATTTTCTATTAAACTTGTACCTAAAATTAAAACAATAAATATTGAAAAATAAGTTCCTGTGGCTAATGCTCCTACAAAAGATACTGTATTTGTAGGGTGGCAACCACCTAATATTCCTAATAAAACAAAATTAGCTACAAGAATAAATATTAAAAATTTATTATAAGGTTTAAATTGTGAACTTTTAATTTTATTTAAATCTACAAAAGGTAAAATTAATATAATTAAAATAGCAGCAAACATAAATATAACCCCTAATAATTTATTAGGTATAGATCTTAATATAGCATAAAAAGGTAAAAGATATCATTCTGGAACAATAGCAGCCGGTGTTTGCATAGGATTAGCCATTATATAATTTTCACTATCTCCTAATGCATTAGGCATAAAGAATACAAATAAACTTAAACCTAATATAAACATAAATATAGTTATTAAATCTTTAAATAGGTAATAAGGTGCAAAGGGTATTCTATCATAATTACCTGAAACACCTAAAGGATTACTAGATCCAGCTGTATCGTGAAGAGCTATTAAGTGCATTAATATTAAAGCGGCTAATACAAAAGGTAAAACAAAATGCAATGAAAAAAATCTATTTAATGTAGCATTATTAACAGAAAATCCCCCTCAAATAAATTCAACAATATCTTGACCTATTCAGGGAACTGCACTAATAAGATTTGTTATAACTGTTGCACCTCATAAAGACATTTGCCCGTAGGGTAAAACATAACCTAAGAAACCTATAGCCATCATAAGGAAAAGTATTATTGTACCTATAACTCATACTAATGTTCTAGGAGATCTATAAGATCCGTAATATATTCCTCTTCCTACGTGTAAATAAACTAAAAAGAAAAAAGCAGATGCTGTATTACTATGTAAGTAACGAACAAGTCATCCGTTATTAACATCTCTCATAATATGTTCTATTGAATTAAAAGCTTCTAATACACTAGGGTTATAATGCATGGCTAATGTTACACCAGTTATAATTTGTATTATTAAACATACCGTTAATAAAGATCCAAAATTTCATAAATAACTTATGTTACTAGGCTGAGGTGAATCTATAAGATAAGAATTTACTAATTTTAATATAGGATGTGTTTTTATTATTCTCATATAAAATTATTTGTATTATTATTTATATTTAAAATTGTATTTATATTTATGTTTGTAATTTTTTCCTTAAATATGCCTGCGGCGGTGATATACAGATGGTCATTAGAAAATATTGTATTTTTCTATAATGATGGAAAATAAGACTAAAAATAAGATATTTAAAATATTTATAGAAAAATATATTGTTAAATATAAAATTAAAGCTATTAATATAAATAAAGCATAATCTGTTACTATACCTTTACTTAAGTTTCCAATATTCTTACTAAATTTTACTAGTAACTTTTCTAAGCCAAAAGGTCCTAATAGTTCTATACTACCTTTATCTAATATTTTTGTAGTTTTACCTCCTAAATGTAATATATAATTACTTATATAATTATTATAAAATAATTCTACTAAAAATCTTTGATTAAAAAAGCCAAAGATATTATAACCTAATCTGCTAGATTTTAAATTAATAATTAAATCAGGTAAATACTCTATAGTTATTATACTAATAATACTAAAAACTATGGTTAATATAAAAGGTAAAATTTTTAATAAAGGGGGTAAACCAAATTCCGTGTCTATAATTATTTCATGTATAGGATGTATAAAAATACTATTATCTACAAAAAATTTAGATCCTATACCTATGAAAATATCTTTAGTTATATAACCAAAAAAGATAGAAAATATAGCTAATATTATTAAAGGTATAGTCATAAACATATCACCTTCATGTGCATTTTTATAGCTCATTTTTATACCATTAGGTGTTGTTAAAAATGTTAAATATAAAACCTTTACAGAATATAGTGTTGTAAAAATTGCACCTGTAACAGCTATTATATAGACAGTCACACTACTTATATAATATTGACTATATGCAGATTCTAATATAAAATCTTTACTATAAAACCCTGTCATAAAAGGAAAAGCTACCAAGCTTAAACTTGCTATTAAAATAACCGAATAAGTTAAAGGCAAAAATGTTATTAATCCACCATATTTTCTAAAATCTTGGTTATCTGACATAGCATGTATAACAGCTCCAGCCCCTAAGAATAATAATCCTTTATAAAAAGCATGATTAACTAAGTGGAATAAAGCAATATTATATGAAGATAAACCTACGGCTATTACCATCATACCTAATTGACTCATAGTAGAATAAGCGATTACTTTTTTTATGTCTTGTTGAAAAAGACCTATTAAGGAACTAAAAACTGTAGTTATTGCACCTAATCATAAACATAATAATAATAAAGTTGAACTATACTCCAGTATAGGAGATGAACGAATTAATAGATATACACCTGCAGTTACCATTGTTGCAGCATGAATTAAAGCAGATACTGGTGTGGGACCTTCCATAGCCATAGGTAATCAAACATGAAGTCCTATTTGAGAACTTTTTGCCATTGCACCTATTATTAGACATATCCCTATTATTATAATAATATTTTCATTAATATAAGGTATTAATGAAAATACTGTAGAATAATCTAAATTACCTAATGATCATATAATTGTGAACATACCTATAGTTAAAAGGCAATCACCAACACGGTTAGTTAAAAAAGCTGAAATAGAACTTTGATTGGCTGCAATTCTTGTAAATCAAAAACTTATTAATAAATATGAACATACTCCTACACCTTCTCAACCAACGAACATTAATAGATAATTATTGGCAGTTACTAATAAAACCATCATAAAAGTAAATAAACTTAAATAGCTAAAAAATCTTTGATTATGAGGATCATTGCTCATGTAGCTTATAGAATATACATGAACTAAGCTACTTATAATTAATACAGGTATTAACATAGAAACTGTTAAGCTGTCAAATTGAAAATTTCAAACTGTATTTATTCATTCACTTTCTAATCATTTAAATAAATTTATAGATACAGGTATATTATTAATACCCACTTCTATAAATACAATTATCGCTAAAATTGTTGCTGTTATTACATTAAAACATGTTATTAAATGTGCCCCTTTAAATCCAATTTTTCTACCAAAAAAACCAGAAACTATACTTCCTAATAAAGGTAATATTATTATACTAAAATACATTAATGATACTCTATTGAAACATTACCTCTTAATCTATAAAAAGCTACTAATATAGCTAACCCTATAGCAGATTCTGCTCCCGCTATAACAATTATATATATAGCGTAAGTTTGACCTATTATATCATCAATGCTTAATGAATTTACCAATATTAAAAAAGTTATAGATAATAACATTATTTCTATAGAAATAAGCATTAATATTATATTTTTTCTGTTCAATACAAACCCTAATATACCTATTAAAAAAAGAACGAAAGAAATTATCATAATAATAAAAAAAAAAAAATTGTTCTAAAAATTATTGTGCATCATCTAAAGATAATTAAATATAAATAATGTTATTGCACTTAAATTTGAAATATAAAGATATATAACTTAGCGTATATAAGACTCGAACTTATAGGTTTGCGGCCGTAACGCAACGTTTTAGCCATTAAACTAATACACTTAAATACGTTAAGCTACGTATAATAATAAGAATGCCATCATTAAAGCAAATAACCCTGTAGCTTCAGAGAAAGCAAACCCTAATATAGCATATGAAAATAATTGTCCTCTTAATTTAGGATTTCTTGCTACACCTAAAATTAAAGCTCCAAATACTACACCTATACCTACTCCAGCACCTATTAAACCTGTTGTAGCTAAACCTGTACCTATTATTTTTGCAACTTGTATCATATATAAATCATATTTAAGGTATGTAAAGTATTATTAATTTTCCTAATGATATTAATCTCTATATATTATTAATATTAAGTTTTTAAGAAGAATCGAACTTCTATCACAATATTAACAGTACTGAGCTTTACCGTTAAGCTATAAAAACTAATTTTTTTCATGCTCGAGATAAGATTTGAACTTATAACAAAAATAGCTTCAATATTTTACTCTACCAATTGAGTTACCCGAACTTTGATCTGGAGATACCAGGAATCGAACCCGAAATTCTAAAGAGCAAGTTCAGTGTTTTACCGTTAAACCATATCCCCTGTTAGTTAACTTATACGTTTTAAGGTATATTTTTGTTTGTTTAGCTTAGGCGCTTTATAAAATAATATAATATTTTTTTTATCTTGCCTGCTCTCTATTTTTAATGCATTTCTTCCTAATTCATAAATAAAACCTATTGTTATAATTATTATAAATATTATAGTAATAATTAATCCATAAATATTATTTATATATTCACTTACAGCAAAAGGAAAAGTTAAAACAATTTCTAAATCTAATAAAAGATATACTAATGCAAATATAAAAAATTTAACTCCAAATTGTGTTCTATTTTGACCTAAAAAACTATGAAATCCACACTCAAATATACTATATTTTTCTTGGTAAGGATTATGAGGAGCAAATATTAAATTAAGTACTAATAAAAGCAAGCCTACTATAGGTATAAATATCAGAAAAATATACATACTGTTCATTTAAAAATCAAATAATACTTGTACCACTATGGTACCCATACTTAATCACTCATTATTTATAAATATAAATAATAATATACCCAAAGTTATAACAGATATTGTTATTGAAAGATTATTTGATATTATATGTCTTCCTGTTGTTAATCTGTGAGTGTAAGGTCTTCTACTATTTAATACCGTATGTAATTTTTTATGCATTGGCATATAAATAGTGTCAAAAAAAAAGATTTCTTTAATTAAATTTAAATAATAAACTGCTCCTATTACACTTGTTAATATTGCTATAATAGATCATAAAATATATCCATTATCTAATGCCGCACTTAATACCATTTGTTTTGCAAAAAATCCTATAAGAGGTGGTACCCCAACAAAAGAAAAAATAGTTATAGTTAAACTTATACTTAATAAGGGATTTATATAAAAATATCCTCTTAATTGTTTAATAAGCTGTATTGGAGAATGTTTTTCATCTATAAGCTCTATACTTTCATTATTTTTATATTCATAATTACGTATAGTTAATCCTATTACAACTAGTATTATAAAGACATTTAAATTACTTATTGAGTATTGAATTAAATAAAAAATAAAAGCTTGACTTGATTCTATGGAAGATATACTTAAGGCTAATAAAATAAAACCTATATGTGATATTGTACTATATGCAAATAATCTTTTTATTCTAAATTGAGTTAATCCTGCTACTGTTCCTATTATTAAAGATAATATTGAACTAATAACTAAGCTATAAGTTCAATTATAGTTATTTAAATTATTTCCTGTGTAATAAATTAATTCTAATAAAAATACTAAAATAGATATTTTTGCAACTATAGCTACAAAAGTGGTAACAATAGTAGGTATAGCATCATAAACGTCAGGCGATCAGAAATGGAAAGGAGCTGCGCTTATTTTAAATAAAAACCCTATACTAAATATTAATAAAGAAAAATTTATATAATAAGATTTATACATATTATCAATATTATTATTTATATCTTGAATTATAGATATTATATAAATATTATCTAAGTTGGTAGTACCTGAATTGATATATAATAAACTTATACCTAATAAAATTAGACAAGAACTTAACCCCCCTAATAAGAAATATATTAAACTACCTGTAGTAGATAATTCTGAATTTCTATTTATTGTACTTAATAAATATAAACCATAGCTTTGTAATTCTATAGATAAAAATATAGAAATTATATCATAACTTGATATTAAAAAAATTGCACCCATAATTACAAATAATAATATTAAAGGGTATTCTATGATTTTTATATGTTCTGTATTTTTTAAATTAACCTTTTTAGTTAAAAGAGCCATATATAAAATAAATTTGGATTTAGCTACATATTGAGCTTTAGCTAATTTTGGTTTATTAAAATAAAAACTTGTAATTTGCAATATTAAGGCACAAATTACTAAAATAAATATTTGAAAAATTTGTGTGAAATTTGTAACATAAAGTAAACCTCCATGTAATCCTACTCCTTTATTAATAATAGATAAACTTATTATATTGAGCAAAATACTATACATTAAAATTATAATAGCAGTTCTATTGTATAATATACTCATATCTCGTTTAATTGCAACGGCATTAGAAGCTATTAAAAATAAAATAGATATTACTAACATTAATCAGGAGAGAAATTTGAATTCTCATTTTTAATTCATGAAATTAAAGTTTTAACCGATTAAACTATCCTAATAAAGGGACGATATCCAGATTTGAACTGGAAACCTTCTGTGCCACATACAGAAGCTCTACCTTTTAAGCTATATCATCCTTATGTTGAAGTGATTCGAACACTTAATAATGAATACCAAACTTTCATGACTTACCCATTAGTCCACAACATATTAAAGTAAATCCGACTTGAACGGATACGAATTTATATATCAAATAAGCCTAAATTATTCATGTCTACCATTTCCATCACTACTTTTTTTTTTACTTTTGGAATTATATAAACTTATTGATTGTTTAATCAAGTTAAAAATTTTTCCAATTTTACGGATTCAATAACAATTGGCATAGAGCTATGTAAAATACCGCATATTTCTGAACACTGTCCATAAAATACTCCTTCTCTATTAACATATATAGATGCTTGATTTAATCTACCTGGATATGCATCAGTTTTTATAGCTAAAGAGCTACATGCAAAAGAATGAATAACATCTCCTGAAGTTACATTAAATCTAATATGTGTAGATTCAGGTATTATTACTCTGTTATCTACTTCAAGCATTCTTAATCTACCTTCTTCTAAGTCACTTTCTGGTATTATATATGAATCAAATTCTATTATATCATCATCTAAATTAAATAAATCTGAATATTGATAACTTCAATATCATTGATGACCTTCGGCTATAATAGATATAGCTGTATTTCCAAAATCATCCATTAAATATAATAACATAAATGAAGGTAAAGCTATGAAAATTAATATAATGGCAGGACTTATTGTTCATATTAATTCTATAATTGTACCATGATTTAAATATTTATGAGATATAGGTGAATTATTAGTGTTATAGTTTTTTATAATTGAAAACAATATTCAACCTACACTAAATAATATAATTATTAAAAAGTACATTATATTATCATGTAATTCTATTAATGCTTCCATTTGCGGTGTAGCACTATCTTGAAAATAAATACCTCAAGGTAAAGGTGCATCTAATCAAGTAAAAAAGAAAAATCAACTCATTAATTGTTATATAAAATATTTATCAGTTGTTATATAATTACACCACTAGGCTTATCCAAAAAACGACTCGAACGTTTACGAATTAAATCAGTAAATTTTAAGTTTACCCTGTCTACCATTTCAGCATTCGGACTAAGGTTAAAGTGAATTGAACACTTATAATTACTGTTATGAGCAGTATACTTTACCTATTAAGTTATAACCTCTAATGCGAATATAGGGGTTGCACCTATATTGTTTGATCATGAGTCAAATATGTTACTTTTACATTAATTCGCTTATAAGATTAAACGGGAATTGAACCCGCATTACAACCTTGAAAGGGTCATGTCGTAACCATTTGACCATTAATCCTTATTAAGTCCAGTGTAAGTATCGCGCTTACTTCTATTGATTACAAAACAAGTGCATTACTTTTATGCTAACCAGACTGTTTTTTTTTATTTAGTAAATAGTTTTATACTCTCATTAGTACTTTATACCTAAAAGTTTCTGAACTATTATAGCCAAAGCCTATTATATAAATTTACGTCATGTTATATAACGTGTTTATAAGAAATATAAAAAGATAAGTTTCATGCCTATATGCTTTCAGCATTTAACTTGGATTAACTTAGCTTTCCTGCAATGCTTATCCTTTATATATATATAAATGAAAATAAACTTTAAATCTATAAACAACAGGTAAACCAGAGATTAATAAAATATTATTATAAACCATGTTCCTTTCGTACAAAAGATAATTCTTTTTCTATTCTAATTCCCCTTAGAAGATAGAAACCATACTGTCTCACGACGTATTTAACCCAGCTCGTGTAACTTTTTAATCGACGAACAGTCGTACCCTTCATAGCTACTGCATCCATGAGGAAAAGTTAAGCCGACATCGAGGTGCCAAACCGCGCAGCCATTTTGTACACTCTTGCGCAAATTAGCCTGTTCAACTTGTTATCATAATTAAATTTATCTCCATTTTTTACAAAATGGTTCAGACTATGTCTTCATTTTTCTTTTTAATATAAAATACCTCATTATAATTATAGACCCATCATTCAACCTTTTACGGCATAAGATCCTATACGCCGTTTAGATGCATATAAAGAATACTCTAAATTTGAATTAGCGTAACCTCTATATTTTGCCATATAAAATCCTTTATATGAAGAATTAATATCTCTTAATCTACCTTTTGTTTTCATTAAATATACCGCTTTATCTGCTCTATAACGTTTAGTTAATCTACCTGACAATTTTATTTTTAAACCACCTATGTATTTATACTTTATATATTTAAATATTATTTTTTTTATATCATTTTTATTGTTTAAATTATAGTATAATTTATTCAATAAGTTATTAAGGTTATTTTTTATAATAAAATTTAAACTAACATTTTTATATTTATTTTCTATATGATTTACATAATCATTTTTATTTTTTTTTAGCTTAACTCTTATTATTTTCCCTTTAATTTTTTTTATTTTTACACGAGATAATATACTTATTAAAGATAATCATCTATTAATATAGTTTTTTTTTAATTTTAAACTTAAAATTTCATTTATTATATTATTACTAAAACTAAAATGTTTTAAATTAATAATATTAAATTCAATTTTTTTCATGTAAATTTTATTGATATAATTTTCTAACACTTTAATAAAGTTTTTTTCAAATTTATATTTATTAAGATAATATTCTAAAATGTATTTTCTTAGATTTATAGAAATAATTTTTAAGCGCTTTTTAGTTTCAATTAAAAAATCATTATCTAAGCTTTTAAGATGTATACTTTGATATATCTCTTTAATTATTACATATATTAGATTAATATTATGTTTAAATGAAATTTCTTCTCTATTGTACATGTATACGGTTATAATACTTTTAAAATTATTATGTTTTATTTCAGGATTACTTGTATAGATTCTATTATACGATTTTTTTTTAATGTTAAGATTACTTTTATTTAAAAATTCATTTTTAAACATGGAGAAAAAAAAACTATTTATTATGCTTTTTAATTGTAAATTAAAAGCGGGTAAATTTTTAATGTTTGCATTATTATAATTATAAACACTATTAATTCATTCTTTACTCACTGAAGGTCAATATTTTTTTTCTCCTGTATCAGATAAATTTTTATTTAAAGGTAATAATTTGTATTTAAGGTAATTTTTTTTTGTAAAAATAAAAGAATATTTTTTATCTATGTCTATATTTATATCTAATTTTGTATTTATAATAATTATATTTATAAAGAAAAAGTTGGGCGTTAAATAAGAAATAATTTTAATATTCTTATAGTCGTTGAACGGTTTTATTTATAATTCATATAAATAAACTTCGCTTCAAATTTTCTTATTTAAAAAGAAATCTTTGAAATTAACCCAATAATTATCTCAGTAATAAAAATAATACTGAAGGACTAACATCCCTAGCGTAGCTTTTTCAATAATTCAAGATTATTCCTTAAAATATCTTGCGATCATATGCCCCGCTTACGCGACTGTAAGATTTGTAGTATATCAAACAGTAAAGCAAGATTATGCCATTAAACTTATAAATAATTAACATTGTTATTATATAAATAATAATTAAAAATCTCTAACAATTTCTTGATTAATGATTTTTTTACTACTAATTCCTATTTTAGTTTAAATCTTACCTAATTTAAAACTAGTTATATGAAAACATATAAACTGGTATGTTGCTATTATGCTATTACAAAAATTTAATTCTCAACAAAATAAGAATTACATGAAAGGATTAAATGTAATATTTAATTACAATATAATTACAAAACCTAAAATATTATTAAAATAATAGTAATTCTAAACTGGATACTCCTATTTACTATTTATAGGGTCTGAGCCCCACATAAACTGTCTCCTAACAATTGTTCCTTTATAAGGTAACTTAACTAGGCTTAGCCTAGTTAATTATTAAATAAGCCTACAAATAGTAGAGTACTTAATAAATGTACATGGGCTCAACAAAGATTATGTTAACCTTCGTCATAGTAATCCATGCCCAATAATTAGTAACAGTAAAGCTGCATAGGGTCTTCTCGTCTAACTAAGGGTAAACTGTATCTGCACAGTTATTCCAATTTCACTGAGTCAATCATAGAGACAGCTGTTGTATCGTTAAGTCATTCATGCAAGACCGCATTTAACGGCCAAGGTATTACGCTACCTTAAGACCCTCACGTTAAGGCCGCCATTAGCCGGGGTTTCCTTCAATACCTTTTACAAAGTTAATTCATAGTTAACCAGCCGGCACCGGGCAGAGATCACACTTTATACTTTGAATTACTTATTATCTTTCTGCAAAGTGCTTTGTTTTAATTAAACAGTCGTACAACGTTATTTCATGCTTCTTCCTATATACTTAATATAATTTTCTTATAAGAGCACTTTTTAAGAGTGATTATTAATTATATTAAGGATTCGAGACCTCCTTATCCCTAAGTTACGTAGTCAATTTGCCGAGTTCCTTTATGATTGTTATCTCCGCGCCTTCGTATTCTCTACTTGTTTACTTGCTTTAGAATTTAGGTACGGTATATGTATAAATACATTTATTACTTTTTTTCCAGTACGTTTTCATTAAAACGTCGTTAAGTAAAAGTCTTCCCATCGCACCTAACTTTAGATTGGTTGCTTAGGGGCCGTACTTATTGTCCATAAACTTTAGGCGAGTTTTATTTCTTTTTCGTTACTCATGTCACCATTATCTCTTAAGGTTATTTATATTTATTAAAAAAAAATATTTATTTTTCCTTAATGTTCTGCTACCCTCTTTGTATAATAAGTTTTATTATACATAGACAAGATTTAGGTCTATTATTTAGATCCGATAAATTTTAAATGCTTTTATAAATTTGATAAGTGCTCTATTACGAGATCCTTAAATTGTGGCTGCTTCTAAGCCAATATCCTTATCGGCTTAAATAAAAACTTTCTTAATTTCACTTAATAATAAATTTGGAACCTTAATACTTGTTCTGGGCTGTTTCCCTTTTGACATACAACCTTAGCACTCTATGTCTGATAATTTAAAATTCATCTTAATAATTTCAAGTTTAAAATTTCACCGATAAAATCTTCACGATTCCCCGTAAAAATGATATTTAGTACTGTACCGATTAAGATGTTTATTAAACTGCCTACTTTTATAGGTTTCGCAGAAAACCAGCTATCCTAGTCAAGACTTGTCTTTCACTTACTTACCATAATTCTTCGGATATCTTTACAACGATAACCCGTTCGGACTTTTATAATCCTGATTATAGTAAGATCACTAGGCTTCGGGTCCAATTTTAGATACTTATCATTTTAATTTTAATGATCGGTTTAACTAAGCTTAATTATAAACTTGTAACTAAAATTGACTTAGTGACCCATTATGCAAAAGGTACGCTTTTGTTTTTTTAACTCAAGCTGCTTATAAAACTACTTAGTATTTTTGAATCCCTCTCGGTAATTTTCACTATCGCTTATGTATTATATTTAGTCTTTGAGGAAGGTTCCCCATATTATTCAAACAGTTTAGAACCATTTTACTTATTATTTAGACTTTTCTACTTTAATTCACATTAATCATAGAATCTCTTTTGATTTATTTTCCTGAAGCTAATAAGATATTTCAATTCACTTCGTTTATTATTAAATTTATCTAAGAATTTATATGTATAACTTACATAAATTTATATTCTTTAATACATAGCAATATACACTAAATAGTCTCTTTTTATACTTATTTACTAATTTTATATTTTATTTTATAATTTGATATTTCATTTTATAATTTTTCGGATTATTATGATTCGAACATAACTAGTCCTCAACCCAAATGAGGTGCCTTACCTACCCGGCCCTAATCCGTTTACTGAAAAATCAAGGATACTCAGAATCGCACTGAGATTTAAAAGGTTGAAGCTTTTTATTTTACTATTAAATTATATCCTTATTATTTTTTCAGAGAATATCCGATTCGAACGGATGTAATAAAAGTATTAAATAATGCTCAAAATTATCGCTTTAAACCACTCAGCCAATTCCCTTAAATTAATTCTTCCAAGATTTGAACTTGAATATCATTTTTATCAAAAATGCACTTTACCTATTAAGTTAAAAAATTTAAGGAATAGAAGACTTGAACTTCTAACCTTTCGCGTGTAAAGCGATTGCTCTACCATTAAGCCAATTCCTCTTTTTTTATTGTTATGATTATAGCTCCTACCATTGCTAATAATAAAATTAAACTTGCTATTATTAACCACATATTATGTGAAGTATACATTATATAACCTATAGATGTTATATGATCAAATAATATTAAAGACTCATCTCATCCTATATTTATTGTGTATAATGTAATATTAGATACAAAATCTATAAAATAAATACTAATAGAAGCATTAAAATATATTTCTGAAATAATATAGTTAAATATAAATAATATTATTATAGCTAAAGGTATACTTGTTACAGAATTATTTTGTAATTCACTTGCTCTTATATTTATTAACATTAAAATAAATAAAAATAATATAGATACTGCTCCGATATACACCAATAAATAAGCTAAACCTATAAAAGTTAAACCTATAGATATTAAATATAAAGATATGCATGCAAATAACATTATTAAAAAAAAAATTGAAATTATAGGATTTGTGCTAGTTATTACTAATATACCTACTAAAATACTTATCCCA
>Ga0302164_10000305_pt1 | contig 17684 bp, 11 predicted proteins | sample I_Fen_E3_1_FD_193500 | JGI IMG/M metagenome (GOLD analysis project Ga0302164, IMG submission 193500) | Peat permafrost microbial communities from Stordalen Mire near Abisko, Sweden - I_Fen_E3_1 | ecosystem: Environmental > Terrestrial > Soil > Wetlands > Permafrost | place: Sweden: Abisko...
TTGACTGCAGTTAAGGAGAGATTGATAATTTCAAATTTCTGATCGGGCCAATTATGCATTAAACGGTATTGCAACCATCGATGAAAAGAACCATTGTGGAAATAGGGATACCCGATGGTGGTTGATTCGCCCAGTACAAAAATGCGTAAGGTTCCTTCATCCTTCTTTTTTTTAAACAATTCAACATTGCCCTCCGTTGCAAAGGCCTTATTAGTAAAATATTTTTTGGATGCATTGGAATTAAATACCAGATATTCTTTATTATTAGGATATTCAATAAATAGGTTTAAATTACTTCCATATTTAAAAATTCTCAATGAGAGTTCCAGTAAAAGTAAAATAATAAAAGAAAAAAAAATACCTGTTAATTTAAACAATAAAACTTTGCCTCGAGACAATTGGTTTTCAATTTTGGGATTTTGTTTTTTATCAAACCTAATCATGAGATAAATATGGGAGTAGAGGTTAAAGCTGTATAATTCAGAAACTGGCTTAATTTAAGTTTATTCTAAGTGATAATCAGGTTTTTAGTCAATTATTGTATTATGCGTATCTAAATACCTATAAACTTTATAAATTAATCTCCATCCTATCCACCCCTTTAAATTAAAGGGATGGATTTAGGATGGAAACTAAATATAAGGGATATAAATTACTCTATGTTAGTTAATATCCAGCATTCTGTGTCCATTGTGGATTCAAGAACATGTCTGCCTGCGGTATTGGAGCCAAATAACGATCCCCAAGATGAGACAAAATAACGGTAGGAATCGGATTTTCTATCGGTCGAGGATCTTGGAAATCTGTAGTTCTGGCAGCAACAATCGTTGGAAGCAATTGCAGACGACAAATATCAAACCACCTCATACCGTTTTCCCCGCAAAATTCATACGCACGTTCAAATACAACTGAATCGCGGAATGCCGTGGCTGAAAGGCCTTCTGTTAAAGGCTGTTCACCTGCACGTGCCCTTACGATGTTTATGGCACTATAACTGGCAGCTGTAGGTGCACCGGCAGCCATAGCGGAAGCTTCGGCATAATCCAGAAGAACCATCGGGTAACGAATAATATCGTTAGTTTTATTGGTACTTGCATTCATAGTGATGATCTGAGTTGCTGTTTCAGTACATCCATCACCAGCCCCTGGTACTCCAAGTCCATATCTGAACTTTTTATATTCAGGATGGCGAACATCTGTTAAAGAAGAATTCCATGGAACAAGATTATAAGTTACTCCATCAGAATTTCTGAGTTTAATGGTCGTAACAAAAGTTTCGTCCGTCCTCGTACATTTCGGGGCAGCTTTAAAGAAATTTACTTCGGGAAAAAAATCATCCCATCCACTGCTACCATCAATCCCAACTTCATCATCTACTATAGAGGACTGACCATAACCACGCTGTGCGGTACCATTGCCCTTATTGAATTGAAGAGCCCAGATAGATTCGCTGTGGTTATTTAATGAAAACATGGTCAGATAATCAGGAACCAGGGTATATTTATTAGCCTGAATAACGACATTAGCGGCTGCGGCTGCGGTTGCATAATTAGTTGCATCGTTAATTGGCCACCCGGTCATGGTTAAATACACGTCTGCTAAAAGAGCCTGGGCCGCAAGTGGGTTTGCCTTGTCTGGTGCAATAGCGTATCCGGACGGGAACGTGGTTATAGCCTGATTCAAATCACTGACTATTTGTGCATATACATCGGCTACTGCAGCTCTCGGAAGTTTTTTAGTGAGATCTGCTGCGCCAATTGAAATAGGTACAGGACCATAAGTACGAACAAGCATATAATAGGCCCATGCTCTTAAAAAATAGGCTTGTGCTGCAGCCGCATTTTTCAGGTCATCAGTTGTGGGTACCTTTGAATAATTAACTAGTACATTATTTGCCTGGTAGATACCTGTCCAAAATGGTGACCAACCCTGCGTAACGCCATCTTCAGTTGGGTTGCTGTTCAATTGATCAAATAATCGCTGTGGTCTTTTATTAGATAGATAGTGGGTAGCAAGATCGTCCGACCCAAACATAGCATCCATTCGGCTTGTAAAACCATAGCCATAGTCGTGTGCGTAACACTCATACATAGCAGCAACGGCCCCGTCAAGATCTTGCTGTGATTGGAAATATGTAACGGGAGTTATTTTGGCTTTCGGTTCTTCCGTAAGTTTTTGGCATCCGAATAAAGATACCAAAGCCAGAGAGAATAATATTATAAAATATTTAGTCTTCATATTTTTATTGTTTTAAAAATTATTAAACACATTATAATCAAAAGGTGGCACGTAAGCCAACAGTATATGTCCTCGGGTTTGGTATGGAACCTGTTTCCAGACCCTGAATTGAAACACCTTGTGCAGAAGCGCCTGTGGCTGCTGCAGTAGTTGTTTCAGGGTCATAACCTTTATAAGGAGTGATACAAAAAACATTTTGTCCGCTCACATAAACCTCTAGTTTGCTCATATAACTTTTTATGAGTTTATTGGGAACACTAAAAGTAAGCGAAATGTTCTTTAGCTTAATAAAACTGGCATCGAATACATAACGGCTGCTATTAATTCTGTTACTAGTACTGCTGACAACAGGAAAATTTGTCTCATTTGCAGCTGTCCACATGTTTAATACATCTGAAGATGTTGCATCCCTGGCATCACCTGAGTTACCATACATTGAAGGAAATAGTGTAGAGTATATCTTGTTGCCCTGCATACCCTGGAACATGAAGCTCAGGCTGAAATTAGCGAAAGATATATCATTTGTAAAACCAAAAGTGTATTTTGGCAAGGCATTGCCTATTGGGCCTACGTCGCCTGCATCATATTTACCGCTGTTATCTATATCTAAGAATTTTGCATCGCCCGGTTTCAAACCATATGTAGCAGCCTGTGCTGCTTCAGATGTTTTCCATGTACCAATAAATGTATATCCGTAAAATTCACCAAGCGGCTGTCCAACCTTCAGAAGAGAAAGGCCCGTCTGCTGTTGACCAACACCATTGATCTGTATATTATCATTTCCTCCCAGGTCAAGTATTTTATTACTGTTAAATGATAAAGTAATAAATGTGTTCCACTTTACAGCATTAGTTGAAACCGGAGTTCCGCCAAGGGTAAATTCAATACCCTTATTTGAAAGGGAACCAACATTTGCAGTATGAGTACCACCACCGTAATAAGAATCATTATTCACGTTATATAAAAGATCCGATACCTTTTTAGAATACCAGTCAACGGTGAAAGTTAACCGCCCTTTAAGAAATGTGGCATCCAAACCGGCATCATACTGAGTGGTAGTTTCCCATTTCAGGTTTTGTGCAACAGCTGATTGTAATGGAGTACTAACTACAGCACCACTAATGTAAGCATAAGGACTATTTACACCGATACCCGGAATAGTAGAATAAGCACCTACAGACTGGTTACCTGTTTTTCCCCAGCTTGCACGAATTTTTAAATTTGATATTGCCTTTGAATCATTCAGAAAATTTTCTTTACTTATAACCCAGCCAAGGGCGACAGATGGGAACACACTGTATTTTGTTGTTAAATGAGATGATCCATCATCGCGCACACTTGCAGTAAGGAGGTATTTTCCCTTATATGAATAGTTTAACCTGCCCATGTAAGACTGTAGTTGGTCAGCGGTATATTCTGAAGTGGTTATCTGAGCAGCACCAAGGCCCAGATTATAATATCCGTTATTATATGAGGATAAATTATTTGACCTTGCGGTAACCCCCGTATGCACATATGATTGCTGTTCATACAAAGCAGTTAAGGTAATTGCATGGTCGCCAAAAGTATTATTATAGGTAAAGTAATTACTGTTTTGAAATACCATATTTCTGTTATTAATTACTGTTGCATTGTCTGAATTGCCGAACCCTGCAGCCGTATATTTATTGTAAACTGAAGGGTTACGTTGGTATTGACTTTGGATTGAAGCGGTGGATGTAAATGTGAGAGCCTTGATAATTTTATAATTCAACATCCCGGTTGTTGTGTAATCGTTCATAAGACCATCTGCAGATTGGTTCATGGCTTGCGCTACCGGGTTAATCTGATCATTACCAAATGCTGAATGGTAAATATATGCTCCGTTGTTATCCTTTACAGGTGATGTTGGGTCCCAGGTCACAGCAAGTGGAAGTGGATCATATAAGTCTCCTGAATAACTGGTGTTATGACTTGTACCTTGAAATCCATTAACATTAAACTTGAAATCCAATTTATCGCTGGCTTTAACATCTAAATTGATTCTCACGTCGGCCCTTTTATAATCCGAATTGATCATGATACCTGGTTGATCAAGATAACCTCCTGCTACTAAGTATTTTACGTCAGCAGTTCCGCCGGATAATGTAAGTTGATAATTTTGTACATACGCGGTACGCGTGACTTCTTTCTGCCAATCTGTTCCTGGATTTGTCTGAAATGAAGAAATCGAGGCGTCCGAAAAAGAACCCGGTTTCAACTCATTTTTTACCGTGGCAAATTGAAGGGCATTCATTAAACTCAAATAGCGTGGCATACTTGCTGCACTGCCCCATGTACTGAAATCAACCTTTAATTTTCCTTCGGCACCTCTTTTTGTTGTTATCATAACAACACCATTTGAACCTCTTGAACCATAGATGGCTGTTGAGGATGCATCTTTTAAAATTTCAATTGACTCAATATCATCGGGAGTAACTGCATCGATGTTCCCACCAACATACCCGTCGATTACATACAGTGGGTCGTTGGAACCTGTAATGGAATTTATACCCCTGATACGGACACTGACACCCTGTCCTGGTTGTCCGCTGTTACTTGTAACGGAAACACCCGGGGTGGTTCCCTGAAGCGCCTGATCAACTCTTGTAATAGGCCGACTGGCTATTACATCTGCTCTTATAGAACTTGTTGCACCGGTAACATCTCTTTTCTTTTGCTGACCATAGCCAACAACGACAACTTCTTCCAATTGCCTGGAATTAGGTAGCATTTGAAGATCTATGGTTGTTCTGCCACTTACACTTACTCTCTGAGTATCAAACCCTACAAATGAAAAAACAAGTACAGCATTTACATTTTTTATATCGATTGAATATTTCCCATTTACATCAGAAAGGACACCAACAGCTGTACCTTCAATCTGTATTGTTGCCCCAGGAAGAGGTTTCCCATTTTCATCGGTAACAGTTCCAGTTATTTTCAGCTGTTGCAAAGCAGCAGAAAGAGATGATACATCGCTTGGAGTGAGTATGATCTGTCTGTCATAAACGACGAAATTTATCCCTTCATTTTTAAAAATATGATCAAGAATGTCTTTGATGGGTTCTTTATCTGCTTCAATATTAACTTTTTGGTTTACATCGATTAGTTTTTGATTGAACAGAAAATAGAACTCGCTTACATCCTCAATTTTATTGAGGACATCTTCAATGGTTGCGTCTTTTAGATTGAGTGAAATTTTTGTAGACTGAGAGTAAGTCGGACCGGCAAAAATATTCACCAGACAACAAAATAACAGAAAAGCTGAGATTTTCATAATCATGAATAATTTTTGCCAATTACTTTTTGGTTTGAACAAACCATAGTAATCCAGTTTTTTTTTCATACTTTTGAAGTGTTAGAGTTAATAAAAAGATTTTTGTTTATGTAATCAGGAATTGATTTATTTCCCTCTGACATTGAGGAAAAGTGTTACAGCGCTTTTCCTCTTATTTTTAGAGGTCAATATTCGTTACATGTACAGTTTTTTCTCATAGGCGATAGATTTAGGTTATAAATCAGGGTAGTATAAATAAAGTCAATTTTGTCAGATTGCTTTTTGCCTGATAGGAAAAATTATAATTTTCTTCCGCGGGAATGAGCCGTCAGGTAAAGGATCACGTTTCAGTTCAATATAATCTATGGGTGAAGAAATCTTTAGTAATTTGAGGATTTCTGTCAGAGATTCATCCTCGAAAGTGGCCCTGTAAGAATAATTCTGTATTTCCTTACCTTTAATCTCAATGTCAATATTAAATACCTGGCTGATTTTTTTTACAACCTGGCTTAAGGGTTCATTCCGGAAAACCAGCTTTCCATCTTTCCATGATATATATTTATACGTATCTTCATCACTTATTGAGGTAGCACCATTAACTTTATTAAACAAAAGATGCTGGTTTATATTAAGTTTAGAACTCTTAACATTCTTATTGTCATCAGTCGTGTGAACCTCCACTTTACCAGAAACAAGTGTAACTTCAGCTTCATTGTCAGAGTAATATCCCGAAACATTAAATTTCGTTCCTGTAGCTTTAACGCTAAGAGATGAAGTTTCAACAATAAATGGCTTTTTAATATCACTTTCGACCTCAAAATAAGCTTCCCCTTTAAGAAATACAGTTCGGTTATTGCCAATGAACCTATCAGGATATTTTATGCTGCTTCCAGAATTCAGCCAGACAGCAGTCCCATCTGAAAGCTTTAAGGCGGATCTTGTACCAAATGCTGCAAACAACTCATTGTAAACTGGTTCCTGTTTTGCTAAGTGGTTATTCGAACGAAATGAAAAATATAATAAGTTTCCTATTACAAGCGGAATTAATAATACAGCGGCAATCTTCTTCCAGTAGAACCAGATATTTGGAGCTGGAAATTTTAAACCTATTCTTTTATTGATCAAATTAAACCCTTTGTCAGCATCTATCGTATTTACATCAATATATTTTTCAGCATTATCCCAGATATTTTTTAGCTGTTGGAAATACAATAAATTATCTTTTGCTGCAACCAACCATACCTGCAATTCAATAATTTCATCCTGACTTGCTTCACCAGTAAGATATCTTGTAATTAAAACATCCTGATTTTTTTTATCTATCGGCATCATAATATGATTTTGTAATAATAAAAAGACGTTTCAGAGATCAGATACCACAATCAGCAAGATGGAAATCTGAAATAAATTTATTGCAAGTTAGGTAGTGGATAGAAAAAACAATCCCTTAGCCCGATGGGCTAAGGGATTTGACTAAACTAACTAACCCAATCCAACTACCCTATTAACCTATGATTCTTCCTTTTCCTTATTTTCCATTAATTTATTCTTCTTATAAAAGACGAATCAGAAACGAATTACCACAACTTTATGAATTCAAGGTTGGGTAAATCAATTAATTTGTAGAATGATAATTTGTTGAAATGAGGAGTTTTGTGATTCCTTTATGTCGTTGGGCAAATCGGATGTATGTGTTCAGTGCAAGAAAATAAACAAAAATTTATAACATCTCGTATTAAAAAAAATCTATTAAACTTTTTCTTAGCAATTCCAAAGCCTTGCTAATTCGAACTTCAATAGTTCTGTTTGAGACATTCAGTTTGGTTGCAATCTCCTGATATTTAAGCCCTTCAAACCTGTTCATTTCAAAAGCTTCCTTAAACTTTTCAGGTAAATTTTCTATCGCCTTTTCAATCATACCTTCTAATTCAGATCTAAGAATATAATTGTCTGTATCATATTCATAAAGAGGTGAATTGTCAATAATATAAGTACTGCTATTATTGACAATTTTTCTATGTCTGTGCCAGTCAATACACTTGTTTTGAACAGTTTTTAAGAGAATTGATTTCAAAGAAACAGTTACAATCAATTTTTCATGATCCTCCCATAGTTTGATAAAGGTATCCTGAACAATATCTTCTGCACTCGATAAATCATGTGTAAAACTATAAGCAAAGAATACCAGGTCCTTATAGTAAGCATTAAAAATATCTGAAAAAGAACCAGGATCTCCTGACTTTAGTTTTTCAATTAAAAGGAGTTCAAATATGATGTTTTTTTTTATCACAATTTATTAAAGTTTGAAAACAAATTTATTTATTCCTTTCTTCTTCACAAATTTAATTTATCAAACATTTGATAATCTTAATATTGTGATTTATTTAAACAACGCTGGTGTCAAAAATACCTTTTTAATAATAAAACAACTTAATTGGTTTAATTTTAATAATAAATCAAAAGTGTTTGTTTCCTTTTTATAAGGAGAATAGCTTGCGAAAGATTCTATATTATGCTGCACTTTCGTGAATTGTTCTTTCATGGACTAGTAATAGTAATTGAAATCCCATTGTGTCCCTGGAATATATATTAGAATGCTGAAATACACAAACAAGCTAGCCATTGAAGAGTCCATTCTGAGTTAAGTTATGATGATCTCAGACTAATATAAAATAACCCAAAATAAGTTTATTCAGGTGGGTAAATAGCCTGGGGAATAAAAAATTTAAAAGTGCTGCCTTTACCTGATTCACTTTCAACCCAGATCTTTCCTCCGTGTTTTTCAACAAATTCTTTGCACAGGAATAATCCCAGACCGGTACCTTTCTCGTTTTCAGTACCTCGTGTAGAGAAGTTAGCATCTATTCTGAAAAGTTTTGCCATGGTTTCATTAGTCATCCCTATCCCGCTATCAGATACTGATATTTCCATATTCCCGTCTTCAATTATGGCCCTAACTTCTACCATGCCATCCTTATGAGTAAACTTAATTGAATTAGAAATCAGATTTCGTAATATGGTTTTGATCATATCCTTATCTGCTCTAATCGTTAAATCATAAGGGAAGGAACTTTTAAGTTCAATGTTTTTCCCTTTCGCAATATCATTTAAAACACTGAATTCTTCATTAAGAGTTTCAAATAAATTAATTGGTATCGGGTTAAAAAGTATATTACCACGCTGAGAATTTGCCCATTCCAACAAGTTTTCAAGTAACCTATATGTCTGAATAGCAGAAGTATTAATTAATCCGGCATACTCTTCAATTGCTCCTTGGTCACCTGATTTTATTTCTTCTTTCTGCATTTCGCTAAAACCGATAATAGTTTGGAATGGGTTTTTCAGGTCATGTGCAATAATTGAGAAAAACTTATCTTTTGAGGCATTGAGTTCTTCTATATGTTGTCGTCGTTCTTCAAGTAATAAATTTGATTCATTAAGTTTTTCTGCCTGTTTAATTAACATATCGTTTTTTTCATGTAATTCAGCAGTTTTAACTTTCACCAGTTTTTCAAGCAGAATCTTCTGACTTTTTAAATGCCGAACCCGTGAAATAAAAACAAAAACAACTACAAAGATTAATGTTGATATCATTATTAATCTGAACCACAATGTTTTCCACCATGGAGGTAAAATAATTATGCGTAATGAAACTCCTTTTTCGTTCCATACTCCATCATTATTTGATGCTTTTACTTTAAATGTATAGCCACCAGGGTCAAGATTAGTATATGTGACATATCGTCGGGAGGCATCAGTATAATTCCAATCTTTTTCAAAGCCTTCCATGATATAAGCATATTGATTTTTTTCTGAATGGGAATAATTGATGGCAGAAAAAGTAAATGAAAATACTGACTGATTCCACTTCAATGTGATCTCTTTTGCTTCTCCAATATATGACTGAAATTGGGCTCCGGGATATCCAAAACGGACAGGTTTATTGAATATTTGGAAATCAGTTATATAGACAGGAGGTATAAAGTCATTATCTTTCAGACTATCGGGATAAAAGGAATTAAAACCATTATATCCTCCGAAATATATTTCCCCTTTTCGAGTTATCAGGGACGATTGCTGTTTAAATTGGTCGCCTTGTAAACCATCCTCTTTGGAATAATTTCTGAACTTCTTGGTTTTATGATCAAACCTGCTAATACCACCATCACTGGATATCCAGATATTACCAGCATTATCTTCAATAATTGACTGAATTATGTTGCTAGGCAAACCGTTAGAGATATCATAAGTATAAATAATGGTTCCATCAGGCTTACAAAAATATACTCCATTAGTACTAGTGCCTACCCATAAATTTCCATCCTTATCTTTACAGAATGCTGCAATTACATTATTATTGAAAATATAGTTCTTAAATGAGTTAGTTTTGCAATCATAAAAGTTTAGTCCGGTCGTCGTTGAAATCCATACATTTTTTTCAAAATCTTCAAAAAATACCCAATCTCTTTTACCGACAATCGCTTTGGGATTATCAGGGTCAGTTCTGAACCGCCTGATCACTCCCTTGTTCTTGTCAAATAAATCGGTACCGACATTAAAAGTGCCTAACCATAATGTATCATTCTTATCTACTGCAAGGTTCCATATGGTTCTGCCAGAAATACTTGATAAATTATTTTTATCGGGCATATAGTGAATAAATCTTCCAGTTTTTCTATCAAACCTGTTAAGACCCGCATCCCAGGTTCCAATCCAGATATCATGATCCCTATCCTCAGCAACACAGAGTATTGCATTTCCGCTTATACTAAATGGATTTGAAGCTTCATGCTTGAATATTGTAAATCTGCTTGTTTCGGGATCGTATACATTAACTCCGCCTCCATCGGTGCCTATCCAGATCAAGCTCTTATAATCTTCATAAAAACAAGTTACATTATCGTACGATAACGAATTTGGATTACTTCCATTATACTTAAAAATCTTAAATTTATATTCTTTAGGATTATAATAATTGATTCCACCTCCTGAAGTCCCTATCCATAAAATATCTTCCCTGTCTTTATGAAAACACCAGATTCCGTTGTTATTAAGTCCTTCAACATTTGTATTATCGTATGTGAAATACTCAAATGTTTTAGATGTTTTGTTAAACCGATTTATCCCTCCCTGATCCACCGCAAGCAATATATGCTGTTCATCTTCCGGTACTATATCAAGAATAATATTTTGATTGGTACCTTTATTGTCGCCTTTTGATCCGAACTGCTCAAATTTATTGGATAACGGATCATAAGAAAAGAATCCGTTACCATCTGTTGTAATCCAAATTTTATCACGATTATCAATATATAGGCTCTTAAAACAATCGTTCCCGAAATCAACGGAAGGGTCCTCAAATTTAGTAAAGACGCCGGATTCCGGATCAAAACAGAGGATTCCCCGGCTTAGAGAAACTAGCCAAATGTACCCTTTTGAATCAATTGCTATCATTCTAGCTGGGCGAGAGTTTAAATAAACCTTTTCACTCTCAAATTGATATCTGATAAAACTCTGAGTCTTTGAAATCCATTTATTCAGACAATTTTCCCCAGTTACAACCCAAAGGTTTCCATTATTATCTTCGGCAATTCCGCTAATGTAATTGCTGTTTATGCTGGTCTTATCGCTAAGGTCGTTTTTAAATACTTTAAAATTGTCTTTAACAGGATCGAATAAATTTAAACCGTTAACAGTACCAAACCATAGGTTTTTCCCCCGGTCTTCATAGATACATAGTATGTTATTATTGCTAATTGAGCCGGGTTGATTTTCGTTAAAATTGTATTTTTTAATCTGATAACTATTATATTTATCAAGGCCTTCCTCAGTACCTATCCAAAGATAATCTTTACTGTCTCGGTATATACACCGTATTCGGTTACTCGACAAACCATCATCAACTGTGAGGTGACCAAATTTTGAATACTGAGGCTGCGCAGGTAACTGAATAATTCCTACAAAACAGAAGAATACAATCACCAGGGACCGTCTGAGAAAATGGTTTCCGATCAATTTATGTTTAAAAAAAACATGCACTACATTTATGATTTTAACAATAAAATAGTTCAAAAAAGATAGGAAAGTTTAAAGATAAACCTTTTTAGATAACTAGTTCAAATCGATAATTATTGTTTGAAAACGAATTTATCTCAATTCTGTAAATCATGCATACTTGTTGATATCCAGACATATATGAGTTTGCTATAATTTCTAAATCCTTTAGAAATAAATTGCCTGACAATAATTTGGAAAGGGTATTACAGAAAAATTTCTCTCATTTACTATTTTGTCGATGATGTTTTGATAAAAATAGTCATAAAATGCCTGTTAACTTTAATATATCTGATTCCAAGGTGATTGCAAAAGTCAACTACACATACAATAGGTTTTTAAAACTACTTCAGATTTATAACATTCAATAGATCCTGCTCAAAAAAGTTCGATTGCTGATTTTCACTAATCACTTCGAATGTCATTAATATTGCGACTGCTACCGGAAAGCCAAAATTGTCGTAAAATTATTCGCTTATTCTTGTGCCTCTGTTTTTCCTACCTCTCCGGGTACTGGCATTGGATATACTAACCTCACTAAATCACAACCAATCTTGCTTTCAGAAGTAGTCACTTTAATACTTATTTCTATGGAAAACGATTTTATTTATTCTTCTCCTGAAGTTAATAATGCTATAATCAAAGAATTATACAAATCGAAAATCAGATATGTATTTCAATCTAAGTAGTCTGCAACGTCACATATCCTCTATTCTGATTATATAACCGTTTACCTCTAACTTCAGATAAATAATTGACCTTAAATTCAGTTGGATTTTATAACCGTTTTTAATTGAAGCTCTTCGCAGCAAGCTACGAAGAATCTTCGATCCCCTGAGGTAAATTCTTGATGCTCGCTGACTCCGCAGCAAGACTTCGGCGAGCTCAGTCGAGTCGCAACGGAGAATGATCTCGCGGGGATTCAACTTTAAATTCACCATTATTAATTTTCTGATTACTATTAGTACAGACCCTGTGCTTTATAATAAGGTATACATAATATTAAAGGTAATAGATTAAAAGTATTTCAGATAAAACTGTGTATTTTCGATAAGTAAAAATGGTATAGATTAAAATATTTGCCAACAAAATAAGTTTATACAAATAAATAGCCCTGACTGATTCATGATTAGACTCTTCCTTCCTTATAATAAGACCATTCTGAAGACAAATATTATTTTTTCAATTGTTCTTACCTTAATATCCAGTTTAGTTTTTCTTACTAAGGAATCCTCACACTCTCCTATTTATCTCGCTATTGCATTTTATGCTTTCTGGATAATGACCGGAGGATTCCTGCTGTCTGCATTTTACTTTGAAATTTCGAGAAGAAATGAGTACTATTTCTATTACAATCTAGGACTTAGTAAAATCAGGCTACTCTTGATTACTTACACTCTTCATATGATATTCATTTTACCATTACTATTCATTTTACAATATGTCTAGTCTTCTTGAGGTCGATAGTATTCGTAAAGCATTTGGAGACAAGCAGGTTTTGACTGACATCGCTCTAAAATGCAAATCCGGTGATATTATCGGTCTGCTTGGAAGAAACGGGTCAGGGAAATCAACTCTACTAAAAATAATTTTCGGGACTCTTTTTACAGACTATAAATTCATCAGGATCAATGATGAAATTCTAGATCATCCATTTAAAACAAAAAACATTATCTCTTATCTGAACCAAGACAATTTTTTACCAAAAAATATTACAGTTAAACAAGTGGTTGAGATTTACTCTGATGATTTGGAACAGAAAGAATTTCTTGACGACGAAGTTCTTTCAAAAGTATTAGATACTAAGATTCGAAATCTTTCTGGGGGAGAATCAAGATATCTGGAGGTCAAACTTTTGTTAACCCTTGATTCCTTATTTGTACTCCTGGACGAACCATTTAATGGGATTTCTCCACTGCATATTGAGAAGGTAAAAAATATGATTCTAGATAAGTCGGTAGAAAAGGGAATTATCCTCACTGACCACGACTACCGAAATGTCCTTGATGTTGCAAACAAGTTTTATCTGCTTTTCGATGGTGGACTTAAACCAATTAAAACAAAACAAGACCTAATTGATTGGGGATATGTTCCAGATAATAAATAACATATTATTAAAATGAACACAACCACAGAACTAGAAAATCCTATTAAATCTGGACTTTATAGTCCTAGACAATTGTTCATTACGTCTGCAATTGGTGGTCCTGCCATCGCCGGTTTTATAATATCCAGTAATCTTTGGTCAAGAGATAAGAAATTATTGGCTATCATTCCCATTATTCCCGGTCTGGTCTTCGGTTTTGTTATAGTACTTCTTATAGATTCAATTGCTCACTTTTGGGGTTCAAATTATCCTCACTTTATGCCGTCGCCTGTATTAAGGCATATAGTTGCATTTTCCTTATACTTTCTTTTCCTTGTAGTATCTGCTCTGCTTATCAGGTTTATTCTTAACTGGAAAACAAAGATGAAGACATTCATTTTCCCTGAAATTAATACCATAGTTTTTCATACCAGAAAGATATATCCTGTAATAATTATTAGCTTCATCTATTTACTCACAATTGCGACATTTAATTTATATATCTTCTCCGCTCTGTTGTTCTACCTGTTTACACATATTTATTTCTATAATTTAATCCATAAGGTATTTGGGAACATCAAAATTGCAAAAACTTTACTAGTATCTATCGTTATTCTTGCATGCCTTTTGCCATTAATAGATGCAACCGGGCATATAATTTATGTCTATGGGAACCTAAAATTACTATCTTTTACTTATTTGAATTTAGTCATTGGCTATTATGCGATTTTTGTGTTTTATGTATTCCTTTTAATTCTTGGTCTGCATATCCTATTGTTAATTAACAGATTAATAAAGATTGTACCTGATAATATTCTTAAGAACAAAACCTTAGTACTTGCTACAATATTTTTTACTCTCGTCTATGGAATTAGCATTTTAGTAATTGGGACTCATATCAATAACAATCCGGTTATTAACAAATATTATATAACGTTACCAAAAAAATCCTCCACCCTTAATTCTCTCAAAGTTATAAGTGTTTCCGATCTTCATTTAAAAAACTTAACAAGCACCACCTTCCTGAAAAAGCTTGTTAGTAAAGTTCGTTTGGAAAAACCTGACATCATTTTTATGCCGGGAGATATTGTAGAAACCTATGGAAATACGAACGAGGTAAAACTTAATGAATTTATTGAAATATTGAAAGATATAAAATCATTAAATGGCATATATGCAGTGAGAGGAAACCATGATTTACCAGGGCCCAGTGTGGCAGATAAAATCGATTTTAATAAGCGCTTAGGCATTACGATGCTGTCAGATTCGCTGATAGATCTGGGAAACAAGATTTTTATTATCGGACTAAAATACCGAGGTAATAATGAAAAAAGACCGATCGATTCGCTATTAATGTTAAGGACAAAAGATCTTCCTGTAATACTACTTGATCATGCGCCGTATTGTCTCGAAGTAGATAACAGAAACAATATAGATGTTCAATTATCAGGGCATACACATAACGGGCAAATTTGGCCACTTAATTATGTTATTGATGCAGTATACGATATTGCATGGGGTTATAAAAAAACCAATAATACACATCTTTTTGTATCCTGCGGCGTTCAGGATGCAATATTGCCTGGATACCAGGATCTGAGTATCCCTGTTCGCACAGGAAGTGTCTCGGAGATTCTGGAAATAAACATTGAGTTCAAGTAATATAGTTTACCGATTCTGGGATTAATTCCAGGTTGATTGCCAATATTTTAAGCTGGTTGAAAAATACACGCACATCTAGGACCTAGACAAAAATAAAATAATACTTGTGCTAACTCGGACGGTGGAAATATGCAAAACGTGCTCATGAGCATCATCTGCACGTTTTGCCTGCCCTCGCAAGTCTAGTTTTGTTCCGTTTACCAGGACTTTAAAAAGCTACGCCACCTAACGACTTCAAGAAAGTTTATTGCCCCGGCTAATGACTACTTTTGTACCTATTATAAAAAAATCAACAAAAATAGTTTGAATATTCTTAAATTTTTTATCACTTAATATTAATAATGTTTTAACTGTAAAAACATTTCAACGGTAAGCAGCACCATTAAAGTGAATGAACTTCCAATAACAACTGAGATAGTTCTTCCTACGGCAAATTTTGACTTTTTAACTTTTGTAACACTTTCGAGAGGTATACTTAGTATATTTCCCTTATTAATCTTTATAACTGTGTCGGAAGAGACATATACTTGAATCGAATTTCTTCGATATGAATGTTTGAAATCAACCTTGCCTGATAATATCCCATTTGAGATTATAGCACTCTCGATCGGGTACTTTGAATTTTTACAATGGATTGTATAATGATAGTTGCTGGATTGAAATGATGGAAGTTCATTTCTTGAGATATTTTTGAAACCTATGCAACCTGAAAATTGTGACAACATAATGAAGATCAGCAATATATAAAATATCTTCTGAAGTTGCGAATATTCTTTCATAGTTTTTAATTATGCCTAAGTCTATTGAATATATGCAAGATAATAATTTATCTGAAAAACATGCTAAGTGCTTGAATTGGGAAAAATTGCTACGACGACATAACTCGGACGGTTTGATTAATTATCTCATCCTGCTTGCGCTGGATTCGATGAGTTCGGCTCCCGCTTTGCGGGATCTCCGGTTGGCTTCGCCGAGCTCGGATCGAATTAGAATTTCAGGTTGCTTCGCAAAGGAAATTATGGTCGATCCTCGGTTGCCTTTTGAAACCCGGACAATTTTGTCTTGGCATCCAAACTTCTATTAGAGAAGGATTTGACCTACGTATTAAATCTTGTGCCACCTACGCTGTTAGTAGCCAATGTACACGCACCTGGCAAACTTAAAATCGCTTGACTAATTTCTCACGCAGATTAATCCGTTTCCTCAAGTCTAAAAATATCATTGACCGACTTCTCAAAATATCTTGAGAGTTTAAGTGAAAAGATCGTTGACGGTACATATTTACCAAGTTCAATAGAATTAATAGCTTGCCTTGATACTCCTATGATTTTAGCTAGTTCCTCTTGAGTTATATCTTTGATAGCTCTCTCAACTTTAAGACTATTTTTCATACTGTAATTGTTTTGTAGACCTATATAAGATATAATTGAACCGGACGATAAATAAAATTATGATTGTGAACATATTAAATATCATCACATACATAAACCCTATTCCATAGAAAAACAGAAAAGAGAATAAGAGAATTGCGTAGTTAATATAAGTTGCCCACAAGAATGATTCTAATCTGATTTTAGCAATGAATTCATCTTCATGTTTCTCTTTTGCAAATGCTACCATGACAGCTCCCAAAATAAAGAGAATACCAATAATTGTACCTGTAAGATTGACCTTATCAAAGCCAAAAATAATAGATGAACCACCCCACGGAGCAAAACTACCGGAATAGATTGTAAACATCGTAGCATCGAGTAATTTCAATCCAGATCCAGCAAGATAGAATATTTGGATAATCCCAAGAATTGCTGATGGAACTAGTAGAATCCATCCAATCAATTTAAATTTGTTTGGTAAAAGAAGCCTTGTTTCCATATTTTATAGATTTAAATTATTCAACAAATGTAATGTATGCATTACATATAAGCAAATATAAATTACATATTGTCTTGATTAGATTACATTATTAATAGAATTTTGCTGATTGACAAAAAAAAACAGCTGCTACTCGGACGGTTTAATTAACCTGCCTGCCGGCAGGCAGACGCTCGTGTGTTATGGTTTTTGCTAACTCATCTTGACAGCTTCATCGTGACCAGACAGCTATCGTCCACTTATCGGGACTTGGTACCGTCAAGGCAATTTTTCATGAACCAGAACTTTTCAACCGTGAATATTCACGAAATGCTGGTACACTTTTTGTAAATAAAACTTTGACCAAGACCCTGAAACAATTCAAGTCACACTTAAAAGTGTAACCTTATTCTAGAACGAGACACTACTTAAATTGAAAACAGATGATAAGACACTTAATCTTTATCGGTTTACTATTTTCGATTAGTCATCCTG
>Ga0302164_10000306_pt1 | contig 17644 bp, 13 predicted proteins | sample I_Fen_E3_1_FD_193500 | JGI IMG/M metagenome (GOLD analysis project Ga0302164, IMG submission 193500) | Peat permafrost microbial communities from Stordalen Mire near Abisko, Sweden - I_Fen_E3_1 | ecosystem: Environmental > Terrestrial > Soil > Wetlands > Permafrost | place: Sweden: Abisko...
TTCCCGCATTATTTTCAGTGATGCCAGACTGGCTGCTACAATCGGAGGTGGCAGAGCTGTAGATGCCTGGTAAATTGCTGATTTTTCCCTGATTGAGTCGGTAAGTTCCTTCCTTCCTGCTATAAAACCGCCATAACTGCCCATGGCTTTGCTCATGGTTTCGCTTTGAAAAATATCTCCACGCTGAGGAAGTCTAAAATGTTCGGGTGTTCCTCTTCCTGTTTCTCCGAGAATACCTGTTGAATGTGCATCATCAACTACCAGGATACCTTCGAATTTTTCCACCAGAGGGTAGATTTTATCAAGTGGGGCAATCTCTCCGGTAAGGGCAAACACGCCGTCGGTAATTATAAGTGGCTTTGTGGATCTGAATTCGATAAGTAATTTCTCAAGATAATCCGGACTGCAATGCTCATAATATCTTACTGTACTTATATCTTTTGGAATACTATCAACAATGCTGGGGTGTGCCAGTTCATCAATGAATACAGATGAATATCTGCCCTTCAGTATATCGAGAAGAATTCTGTTACCCATGTACCCCGAGGCAAAAATAACTGCATCCTGTTCTTGTTTAAAAGCTGCTAGATTCCTTTCAAGTTCGAGATGAATATCAGCTGTCCCTGTCGTACGTCGGGAGGCTGAAAAATTAACTCCGTATTTCTTTATCGATTGAATTGATGACTCCTTAACGACAGGATGATTTGCAAGACCCAGATAGTTGTTACCTCCAAAGTAAGAGTATTTTTTTTCGTTGGAGATGACATAATTACCGATTCCGCTATTCAAAATAATCATAAGAGTTGATTTGGGAGAGTTATTGGATTCAATTGTCTGATCTACTTCGCTAAACAATCGACATTACCTCTTCCCATGTATCGCTCACTGCAGATTTCTCAAGTGCTTCCAGAACAGCAATAGGACCAAGAATATCGTTTTCGTTGAGAGGTTCCTTGCCGGTGCGGAACATTTCAACCATATCAGCATAATTTTTACCGGGATCAGGCTCTTGTACCCTGGATTTGAGCTCAACTATACCATTTTTTGATTCGATAAAAGTTTCCCAGCCTCCTGAAAGGGTTTTAAAAACCAGGGTAGCCAGTCTGCCATTGCCGAAAACAAGACTTGCCCCAGTAGTTTTACCGTTCCTGGTCACCCTGACCTTTTTTATATCCCCACCAAATATGGTCATCAAAGGTTGGATAATATGTATTCCATAAAAAAATATTCCGCCGTAAATTGAATCCAGATCAGCCGGTCCGCAGCTTATAATGTGGGAGATTTCACCAATTGATGCCACTTGTTCTTTAATATCATTTGTAGCACTACTCTGTGATATCATACTATAGGAGGTTACGGGAGTTCCGGCTTTATGTGCCATGGTTAGGAAGGCTTTCCCTTCAGGTACCCTGTAACAAAATGGTTTGTCGATAAATGTCGGAATACCTGCTTTAACAAAAGGTTCGGCAGCAGGAAGATGGTACCTGGGATGACGATGGTCCACAATCAGTGCATCTATTTTACCCATCATTTCGCCAGGATCTTTTACAAGTTCAGGAATGCTCCCTTCTTTCATTGCATTCCTGGCAAATTCTTCCGTTTCACCCCATATATAACGAACTTCGACTCCTGGGAATTTCTTTTCAATATTGAAGATTTTACCGTATTCGATAGAATGTGAATTTTCAGCACCAATTATACCGATCCTGATAAGCTTATTACTGTTAGCTCTGATAAAAGTCAGCCTGGAGGCATAATCTGAAACGGACGATAAAGCAAATGATGAAAGAACCGCTCCTTTACCTAATTTTTTCACAAATGATCTCCTGGAATCCATATTTCTGATTTTATTAGTTATAAAACTTACGTTAATATAATACCAACCTTATATTTAAATAATTTTCATTCGAAAGGATAAAATTATGAAAAATCATAAGAAATGTAATATATTTGTTAAAATAATATTTGTAATAAAGAATATAATAGTTTAAATAACAATTAATGTAATGATATGAAAGTTAAATTGAAGATAATGTTTACTTTCATTTTATTATTTATTTGCTCTGAAATTTAATTTTTTTTTATATATCTTAACCGCGAAAGTTTAGGTTATTCATTAAAATTTGATAAAACTTCATAGCACATGGAAAGGTCATCTAATAAGTCAACCGTCTCACGAAGGGCGAAGATTCTGGAAGAACTTGAAACCAAGGGTCAGGTAACTGTAAGCGAATTGAGTAAAATGTTTAAAATAAGTGAAGTTACAATTAGAAATGATCTTACTCACCTTGAAAAGCAGAATATGCTGATCCGTGCAAGAGGTGGCGCAATTAAGGTGAAGTATTACCGCATGGGAATTGACCCTTCAATTTCTGATAAACAGAAAGAATACCTGAAAGAGAAGCAGCGGATTGCCAAAGCCGCTTTAAAATTCATAGAAGATGGTGATACAATTGTGCTGGACTCAGGTACCACTACAACCGAAATTGCAAAAAATCTGGAGCAGTTTAAGAATCTTACAATAATCACAAACGCACTGAATATAGCTATTATACTTTCTGAATATGAGGGTTTTAACATTTATATGCCCGGAGGAATCCTGAGAAAAAAATCCTTATCATTGGTGGGCGTCCTTGCAGACGAGAATATTGGTAAGTTTTATTGTGATAAGCTGTTTCTTGGTGTAGACGGTTTTGATACTACACATGGTCTATCGACTCCAAATTCTGAAGAAGCGCACCTGAATCTGATTATGATTGGAGTTGCTAAAAAGGTAATTGTTGTTACTGATTCAAGAAAGTTTTTAAGAAGACGCTTTGCTTTTATCAGTCCGATAAACAGCATAAATGTGGTAATAACAGATTCCGGAATCAGGGAAGAAGATATAAACAGGCTGGAAAAAAACGGAATAGAGGTGGTAATTACTTAGTGAAGTAATTTTTATCTATTATTAATCTCAATAAATTTCATCATTTACAATGACTAAACGTCCATGGTTATTATATACCCTTGTGACTACTTTGTTCTGGGGGATATGGGGTGCATTGATTGAACTCCCGGGTAAAGCAGGATTCCCTCCAACTCTTGTTTACATTGTATGGGCTCTTACTATGATCCCTTGTGCGCTTATCGGATTGGCAATTATTAAATGGAAACTTGATATTGATAAGAAATCAGTATTCTTTGGTATGGTTATCGGATTAACTGGCGCAGGAGGGCAGATTGTATTGTTTCAGGCATTATTAAACGGGCCAGCTTACCTGGTGTTCCCAATCATTTCCCTTTCTCCTGTCATAACTGTTTTATTATCTGTCATTTTTTTGAAAGAAACAACAACCAAAAGGCACTGGGTTGGGATAATTATTGCCCTGATAGCCATTGGAATGATGTCATTCCAGAAACCCGATAGCAATGCTATAAGCGGATATCTCTGGTTTGTTTTTGCCATTCTGGTATTTTTTGCCTGGGGCACACAGGCGTTCTATATGAAGATAGCAAATAATCATATGAAAGCTGAAAGCATTTTCTTTTATATGATGATTACCTCCCTGATGCTGATACCGGCTGCTTACATGATGACGGACATGACACAAAAAATCAACTGGGGGTTTAGGGGGCCATATCTGGCTGCACTCGTATCGGTACTTAATTCCATCGGTGCTCTTACACTTGTATATGCTATTCGTTACGGGAAAGTGATAATTGTTGCACCCCTGACAAATGCAGTTGCACCTATAATAACAGTTATTTTGTCATTGCTGATCTATGCAGTTATTCCCAATCCGGTGATCATTACGGGAATAGTTTTCGCTCTGATCTCTGTTTATCTTCTGGCAGATTAATCTTCTGCCACTTTAAAGGGCTGATGCCATCTGCTCCAATCCGACCAGTTTGTGCCGGTACCCTTCTGCCGTATACGACAAAAGTAGATAGTACCGGGAAGGAGATGAGTTTTGCCGGATAACGTACCTGTAAAAGTTCCTGTCTCATTGGTTATTATTATGCGGGTATTTTTACCCTGGTCTTTGGATTTATAAACTACTTCACTTCCCTTAAAGTCAGTGGCTAATTCTACCTCCCAGGATTCCTGACGACCGGTCCCATGGTAGGGGGTTTTATACAAAACAGGATTTAGAGAGCAGGTAACCGGTCCCACAGGCTTCGTGGATACTACAAAATTATCATACCATCTTCCCTCAGTTTTACTTGCTCCGCCATTCCAGTAAGATTCCAGGAATACTGCATTGATTCCGTGTTTAGTATAGCTTCCCCTGAAATTTAGTTTCGTGCGTTCCGCTTCCAGACGTCCATCTATCCAAAGTCTGCATGACCCATCAGATTGCCCGGGGGTATTAAGCTTTGCACTTGCTTCTACCAGAACCCAATAACCCGATTCATCTTTAGACGAAATCTGAAATGCCGAGCATGGCTTGTTGCCAAGCCACCTCAGATTGTCAAAGTCATTATACATCCTGGTCATAATACTATCGGATTGTCCCTTAACACCACTTGCGGGATCAAGAGTAATTGAATTGGCTTCTCCGCTCCAAACGTGCGCTATCATCGCCTGTTGCCATTTTTCTGAAACTATGCTTGTGGCTCTGGACATTTTCGCCGGGGCGCCTTCCCATCCATATTCATGTTTGACATATATCCGCCAATAAATTTCATTAAAGTATTTTCCTTTTCTTACAATGTTTGTTCCGCCAGGAAAATCACCAAACGCAAGGTCCCTTTTGCCTTCTCCGTCAATCTCCCCTTTCTTAAATCCGGCTTTCATAGAACCTCCATTGGTTCCAAATGATTCAGTATAATCAATTTTGCCAAATGATTCCATATAAGGTTTTTCATTTTTAAAATCATCGTACCAGATAACATCCGTATCTTTCTCCTGAGGTTGAAATTCATTCATCCCTAAATACTGAATATGAGGAACTTCCGGAATGGCAGGAGCCATTCCAATGGATTTATCTGAATTATTGCTTATGCAGAAGAAATCAAAGATAATTCCTGTTGACAAGATCAGAACTGAAGAGGCCAGAATTTTATTCATAAAATCAAAAGGAAAAGACTAATAAAAATTACATTTAATTCAGAAGGTAAAATAAGGTGATAAAGGCTAACTCTTTTGTAGTTCATTATTAATTTATATTATATTTGCGAATGTAACGTTTTTAAAATTATTTATTGCGATTCGTGTGCAATTAGTCTTTCATAATATTATTAATTTAAATATCTTTTAACAATATGACTATAAAGTTCAACATCTCAAGTTTATTTATATTTCTTTTTTTTGTTTGTCACCCTGTTTTTGGTCAGCAGAATAAAACCGCAAAAATAGCAGTAATACAGGCATCTGCTAAACCGAACCAGGATCCGTTTATGGATGATTTTAACCCTGGAAAAGTGCGTCCCCAGATGATGGCTCATTTCAGCAAACTGCTCGGTCTCTTTGAGAAGGCCGGCCAGATGGGAGCTGATCTGGTTTGTGGACCGGAAGACATGCAACATATTGGTTCTTACGGACTTTATATTAATGTGAAAGATCCTGAAACAGGAAAAATACTTGCTGATGCACTTGCAGTTCCCGTACCCGGCACTCTGACCGACCAGGTTGCTTCCATCGCAAAAAAGTACAAAATGTATATTATTGCTCCTATCTATGAAGCTGCAGACGGAAAAGTATTCAATTCTGCCGTTATATTTGACCGTCAGGGAAATATCATTGGAAAGCACCGGAAAACCGTTTTACCGATCATGGAGACATGGCTTGTTTCGAAAGGTGACGAATATGAAGTTTACAGAACTGATTTCGCCACTATTGCAGTTGCCACCTGCTGGGAAATATCATATCCTGAAATTTCATCAATATATGCTCTAAAAGGTGCAGATATTATTTTTAATCCCACTATGGCTCCTGATAATAAACCTGGAAAGAGTCTCAATACAGCTCCAATGTTTATTACCAGAGCACGTGATAATGGCGTCTATATTGCACCCGTTGTCCTGGGATCTTCAGGCAACGGAATCCTGGATTTCAATGGCAATGTTCTGGCTGAAGCTGTTGGAAAAGAAGATGTTGTTATTATGGCTGAAATTGATTTTTCAAAAGAAAAAACATCTGACAGCAAATGGTGGGAAACTATTAACGGCACAAATAACCTGAACGCCATGCATTATAAATCACGGAGACCTGAAACGTACAAAATGCTTACAGATACTAATCCTCCAATTCTTGAGAAGTATAAGGATATACATCTGACCACCGGAGACAGGGAACGGCAATTAAAGGCTGTCAGGGAAGTTGATTATGGGCCTAAGAATAAGACAGATAAAAAATAATTAAGATTTCCTGGATTGGCATAATGAGAACGTGCAAACATGTCATTCTAAAATGTTTCAAATAAATTCATTTTCAGCTATGAAAAGATTTTATGTCTTTTTGTTTGTTAATTGCATTGGACTTAGCCTGGTCCAAGGTAATGTGAAACTGCCCGGGATATTCAGTGACAACATGGTTCTTCAGCGCGAAATGCGCGTTCCGGTATGGGGTTGGGCAGATCCTGGTGAAAGTGTCAGGGTTGAAATTGGCGGGCATTTTGCTCAAACACTTGCTGATAGTAACGGGAAATGGAAAGTATATCTCAATCCTCTTGATACGGGCGGACCTTTTCAATTAACAATAACAGGTAAAAATTCAGTTATAATTCAGAATGTGCTGGTGGGAGAAGTATGGGTTTGTTCAGGTCAGTCGAATATGGCCATGGAGGTGCAGGAAAGCGCGAATGCAAAACAGGAAATCAGTTCAGCTGATTATCCTCAGATAAGGGAATTTCAGGTAAAAAGGACAAAATCGCTCAAACCATTGGAAGATGTGTCACCTGTTGAACATCCTGAGACAAGCGGACTGAATAAATGGGAGGTATGTGACTCTTCAACTGTCGGGCATTTCACAGCTGTCGGATATTATTTTGGTCTGAATTTGTATAAGAAATTAAAAGTCCCGATCGGACTGATTCACGCCTCATGGGGCGGAACAACAGCGGAAGCCTGGACTCCACCTGACACAATGGAAACTGATCCGGAACTTCATCTGATCCTTAAGCACTGGCCTGACTATAATAATGATGAGGAATGGCTTAAAGAAGAATATGAAAAATTTGTAAAGGCAGTTGAAAATGCGCATACGCAAGGGTTACCCGAACCCTTATACTTTAATCAGCCTTCCGTTCTTTTTAACGGGATCATTGCTCCTGTTATTCCTTATGCGATACGCGGGGTGGTATGGTATCAGGGGGAGTCGAACGCCTACCGTTCTTATCAATACCGTGCTTTATTACCTGCGCTGATCAAAAAGTGGCGGAGTATCTGGGGCGAAGGGACTTTTCCTTTCCTTATAGTTCAGCTGGCAAATTATCATTTCGAACCACAGGTATTTCCTGAGCTCAGGGAAGCTCAAAATATGGCTCTTTCATTGCCACATACTGCTATTGTTGTGACGATAGATCTTGGTGATTCAGCAAGTATTCATCCTCTAAACAAACAGGAAGTAGGACGCCGTCTTTTTCTTGCTGCAAGTAATAAGGTGTATGGTGAAGAAATCCTGTGTTCCGGACCAGCTTTTAAATCAATGTATATTGCAGGTAACACATGCAGTATCACTTTCTTAAACGAAGGAGAAGGCCTCATCCCGGCAGAGAGCAGGAATTTAAAAGGTTTTACTATTGCCGCAAGCGATAGAATATTTTATGAGGCAAACGCTATTATAGATGGAGATAAGGTATTAGTGTGGAATGATGTTGTTCCTCATCCGGTTGCAGTACGTTATGCCTGGGCTAATTATCCTAAGGGATGCAACTTATCTAATCAACAGGGAAACAAATCCTTTCTGCCTGCTTCTCCATTCAGGACTGATGAATGGCCCGGAATAACATGTTACAGAAAGTGACCTTTTAAAATTAATTCTTCATCACTTTAGAGTAGATTCACAAGACTTTTATACAATATTAACTAAACAAAATAAAATCTATAACCTTCTGAAACATTTTAAATTATTTTGAAAAGATAATGAAATTAATTATATTTGTATTGAAATAAAATATCTAAACATTATGGAATATTTAAAATGTGATGCTGACCAACTTAAATCCTTTGGAGGATTCTATACTGCCAAGGAAATAAGTCGTCAGCCGGAATTATGGTTAGAGACTTATAATATGTTATTGAAAGAAAAAGAAAAAATATACAATTTTATCAGCAAAATACTGGGTCAGAAGTGTCCATATATAATTCTGACCGGAGCGGGAACATCTGCTTTCATTGGTGAAGCTCTTGTTGGACCTTTTCAGAAAAAGTGGGGGGTTTTTACGCGTGCTATAGCAACTACAGATTTAATTACACATCCCGAAAATTATTTCATGCGTTCTAGACCTACATTGTTGATTTCGTTTGCACGCTCAGGCGACAGCCCTGAGAGTCTTGCAACTGTTGAACTTGCAAATAAATATTGTGATAATTTATATAAACTAAATATTACCTGTAACAAGGAAGGAGAATTGGCAAAGAAAATGGATTCTGATAATTCCTATGTCTTTTTATTACCGGAAGAAACCAATGATATATCACTTGCCATGACCAGCTCATTTTCCTCAATGTTACTAGCTGGTTTGTTAATTCTTGACATAGAAAAAATTGAAGACTTATTGCCTGTTGTTAATAAACTAAAGGAATGCGGAAATTTCATTTTAGATAAATGCATAGATGAGCTTAGAAAACTTGCTGAAAGTGACTTTCAAAGAATGGTGTTTCTGGGTTCGGGACCATTGGTTGGTACCGCCCGTGAATCACACCTGAAAGTACAGGAACTTACAGATGGAAATATTATTTGCGCGTATGATTCTTTTCTGGGATTCAGGCACGGACCAAGGGCTGTTGCCAATAATGTTACAGTTATTGCCTATCTTTTATCAAACAATTTTCATGCAAAGAAATATGAACTTGACCTTATAAGATCAGTAAATTCAATCTCTAAAGGACACAAATCCATTGCAATTGGTAACGGATATGATCCGAAGGAATTTAATTTTGATCTTCCAATTGTATTTCCAAAAGATATCAGTGATATTCCGGAAGAGTTCCTACCCGTGATTTTTATTCTTCCTGCTCAGATTATAGGGTTTTTCAAATCAATGAGCCTGGGTCTTTCTCCCGATTCTCCTTCAAACAGCGGTTCTATCACAAGGGTTGTAAAGGGGGTAACTATTTATAAGGAAGATCCTATTGACATTTGATCAGCTGAATTAGTTGAATTGAAATATTTCCAGGAAATACCTAAACAGAGTTACTGTTTTCTACCACTTGAAAATGACAAACGATGCCGATAACATTTTTCTTGATATCATTGCCAAAAACAGGAAAGGATTAGCAAAGGGTATTTATTCTATATGTTCGGCAAATCAGGAGGTGTTGGAAGCCTGCTTCAGACAGGCAAAAGATGATGATTCAATAATACTGATTGAATCGACTTCCAACCAGGTGAACCAGTTCGGTGGTTACACAAACATGAAACCAAATGATTTTGTTGGATGGGTTCACTCTATCCGGGCTCAGACAGGCTTCCCGGGCGAAAAGTTATTACTTGGTGGTGATCACTTAGGGCCTAATGCATGGCAACTGCTACCAGCAAAAGAGGCTATGTCGCGTGCAATGGTTCTTGTTGCAGACTATGTGAAGGCAGGTTATACTAAAATACATTTGGATACAAGTATGTTTTGCTCTGATGATGCGGGTGACAGGTCTCAGCCCCTTTCTGAAGATATCGTCGCGTTAAGAACAGTAAGTCTCTGTAAAGTCGCCGAAGAAACCTTTAAGAAATACTTTAGTCTCGATCGCGATCTCATTTACATTATTGGAACAGAAGTTCCGGTTCCCGGTGGAGCCAGGTCAAAAGAAGACGCTGTTAATGCGACCGATCCTGACGATGTATCTGCAACCATTGACGTTTTCAAAAAACATTTCATGGAAGCCGGTATGTCAGAAGCATGGGAGAGGGTAAAAGCTTTGGTTGTTCAGCCCGGTGTTGAATTCGGCGACGATCAGGTGTTCGGCTATAAAAGGACAACACCTTTCCTTAGTGACCGGATTTTGAAATATAATAATCTTATTTATGAGGCGCACTCCACTGATTACCAGTCGGAAGATAGCCTGAAAGCAATGGTGGAGGACCATTTTGGTATTCTTAAGGTGGGTCCCTGGTTAACCTTTGCATATCGTGAAGCCCTTTTTGCTCTCGAAACTATGGAATTGGAAATATTGGGTAAAAATTATCCTTATTTGTCTGGCCTCTCAGCGACACTTGAGAAAATTATGATTAAGATGCCTGAATATTGGGAACCTTACTATCATGGAAATGAAAATGAGAAGACATTCAAAAGAAAATACAGCTTCTCGGACCGGTCAAGATACTATTGGCCAAATAGCGAAGTGGGAGATGCCAAAAAAAAATTGTACCAGAACCTAATAAAGAATAAAATTCCTCTCTCACTTCTGAGTCAGTTTATGCCTGAGGAGTTTTATCAAGTGTGCGCAGGACATATTCCTGTTCATCCTCAGGATCTCGTTTATAGTCATATCAGAAGGGTAGCAGGTATTTATGCCAGGGCTTGTGGTTTGACCTCGAATGAAGAGAGATAAAGGAAAAACTTATCTTTACCTTTTTAACCTGATCAAAGTAAAAATGAAACTACAAGATAAACTTAAAGAGCTGCAAAACAAACCGATAGCTTTGTTGGCAACGAATTTCTACAATTTCGAAACTTTGCAGGGTGTGTTAAAGGCTGCTTCCAATACCCATAGCCCCATAATCCTTCAGCTAACAAGGAGCTCGATTGAATATATGGGACTTCCGGTAGCCTATCACATGGCCAGGGCAGCTATCCAACTTCATGAAGTTGAAGCATGGATCCATCTCGACCATGGCGATTCATTCGAACTGGCCGCAAGATGTCTCGAAATCGGATTTGATTCGGTTATGATTGATGCCAGTGAGAAATCATTCGAGGTAAACATAGAAATGACCCGCAAAGTAGTTGAATTAGCAAAAAAATACGATGCCTGTGTTGAAGCGGAATTGGACTATGTGGCAAAATTAGGACAATCGACATCAAAAAAAGGCTTCACTGAACCTGCAGAAGCTGAACTATTTGTAAAGAGGACCGGGGTCAATGCTCTTGCTGTTGCAATAGGGACAGCTCATGGGTTTTATGCACAGGAGCCGGAACTTGATCTTGATCGGCTCAAGCTGATTAACGAGGTAGCTCACGCTGCACTGGTATTGCATGGTGGTTCCGGTATTCCGCATAATACTATTGCCGAAGCTATTAAAAGAGGTATATGCAAGATTAACCTTGCCACCGAGATTAAAAATATCTTTGTGAAAACGCTGAAGGGAGTATTGGCCAATGAAAATGAAATAGACCTGCGCAAAGTATTTCCTGTAGCCACAAATGCAGTTACCGCACTTGTGACTGAAAAACTGAAAGTAGTAAACGGCTTATAAATTCCATAGCAAATGATCAGAAAAGTGAGGAACCGATATCCGGTATTAATAATTTTCAATTTGTTAGTTTTGGTTTCAGCTTCAACCAATACTTTGTTTGCAAGTGATCTGTCTACACTGGGTTTGCATGTAATTCCCTATCCGCAGGAAGTAAAAATTTCAGGACCTGATTTTGTTTTTACTCATGAGCTTACTATTGTCCTTGATAAATCAGCATCCGTTTCAGACCGGTTTACCGCTGAAGAACTTATCACGGACATCAAGAGTAAATGGGACATTGTTGCGAAAGTAGGTCCCCGCGGGACAAATCCATCCATTGTCTTGACACGCCACCAGGTTCCTGAATCGTTAAAAGATCAGGGATATCAGCTCATTTCCCGTGCAGGAGAAGTAACGATTAGAGCTAAACAGGAAGACGGCTTGTTTTATGGTACCCAGACATTTCTGCAGCTCATCTTACGGTCACATGATGGGTTTAAGGTTCAGGGTTTAACTATAACCGACTGGCCGGATATTCTGAAACGTGCAATTCACTATGATACAAAACATCACCAGGATAAAGCTTCCTATGTTAAATCGTTTATTAAAGATCTGGCAAGTTATAAAGTAAATATGCTGGTGTGGGAATGGGAGGACAAGTTTGCTTATCCGAGCCATCCTGAAATTGGAGCGCCGGGAGCTTTCACACTGAAAGAAATGCAGGAGTTTACCCGGTATGCAAGACAATATCATATTCAGATAGTTCCGCTTGTCCAGGGCCTCGGTCATGTGAGTTTTATACTGAAATGGCCACAATATAAAAATCTGAGAGAAATTGCATCATCAAACTGGGAATTCTGCCCGTTAAAATCCGGGAGCTATGATTTATTGTATGATCTGTGGAAGGATGCCATTGAGGCTACCCCCGGATCGGACTATATTCATATTGGTTCTGATGAAACCTACGAATTAGGAGCATGTGAACAATGCAAAGCCAAATCGGAAGAATTAGGCAGGAGCGGGCTTTACCAGTTGTTCATTAACAAGGCAGCTGACTACCTTAAAACAAAAGGCAGAAAGGTAATGGCGTGGGAAACACCAATGGGATGGAAGATCAGCGAATCTCCAGCCAAAGGTATTGAACCGGTTAAAGGATTGGCTTTAACAGAAAGCTACGATTATGAAACACCCGGTCAGACTTATGTTAAAGATGCCAGAGCGCTTGGTTTTGAGGTATTTGCATACGATCCCAATCCGGGTGTCGTACCGCTTATGATACCATACGATTTTGAAAAAGGAGAAAGAGGAGAAGAAAAAACCGGGAGCCTGGAAAAATCTTACAACTTCTTATCCCCAGCGGCTAAATCCGGAATTTTCGACGGTATGATCTGTACTTCATGGGATGACGATGACCTGCATAACCAGATGTGGATGATGCATTTTGTGAATGCTGTCGCATGGTCATGGAATGGTTCTAAACCTTCTCTGGAGGAGTTCCGGGAATCATTCTTTAATTCATATTATGGACCATCGTGCGTACGAATGAATGAACTTTTCAGGCTTTTGAATGAGGGCGCTTACTATTTTGCCGGAACCATGGAACGAAACGTATGGCATTATGGCGAAATCGGAAAAACAAGGTTACCTGACCTGCCTCGTGGTGATGCCCTTGAATATGATCCATTCTGGAATACCGAATATAAAGAAAAGCTGATCGCGTCGGAGGATATACTCGCTAAAATGAACATAGCACTTCAGATTATTGAAATGAATAAGGCAGTTGGCATAAACCACGCCTACGATTTTGAGATATTCCGCACCAGCGCGGAACTTATAAAGCATACATGTCTCACTTATAAGGACCTGTCACAACTTGAATACACAATAAAGGATGCACATGTTAACCGTTTTGTAGATTATAATGTTTCAATGAGTAGTCTGAAAAAAGCGGAGCAAGTGGTTGAAAAAATTCTGCAAAGAAGAGATTCAGTTTTTAAAGACCTGGTAAAAACTTATGAACTGACCAGGTTTCCCAGAGGAATGTCAACACCAGATAAGAAGTATTTCTGGCAACAGGACAGGGCAAGACATTTTGCATTTCGCCGTCCCGACATGTCATTCCTGATATATGATGAGCAAAAACTCGATATCGAAGGTTATCTTGAAAAACTAAAAGCTTATATTGCCTATTTTAATACAGCAGGCAATCAATAATCACATAATTATTAAATACGAAATTATTGTCATCCATGAAGACCATCATAAAAACTGCAATTATCATTATACTAATTATTGGTAACGCATCGTGTAATACGGATAAAAAAGTTCTTACACCGGAAAAGATTAAGTTCATTACAGGGCAGTACGATAATATCCTGTCAGAGTCGAATGATCTGGCTCGTTTTCCTCGTACTATTGATACAAAAGGCAATCTTGTAAGTACAGATATCTATGACTGGACCAGCGGTTTTTTTGCAGGGAATCTCTGGCAGATATATGAAATAACAGGCGATGATAAATGGAAGAGTGAAGCTATAAAATGGACTGAGGCCCTTGATACTATTCAATACTGGAGCGGAAACCACGATGTCGGTTTCATGATGAACTGCAGCTATGGTAACGGACTCAGACTTGATGGTAAGCAGGAATATAAAAAAGTACTTGTGGAAACAGCTGAATCTTTATGTAAAAGGTTTAATCCTGTTGCCAAAAGCATTAAATCATGGAACTACAGGAAAGCCTGGAATGATACAACCGAATGGTTCTTTCCCGTAATAATCGATAACATGATGAATCTTGAGCTGCTTTTTAAAGCAACCCAGCTCAGCGGAAACAAGAAATATGAAGATATAGCTCTGCAACATGCTCTGACTACTATGAAAAATCATTACCGTCCTGACTTTTCAAGTTATCATGTAGTTGATTATGACACAATAACAGGGCGTGTAAAAGATAAAGCGACATGCCAGGGTTTTACCGATGAATCTTCCTGGGCAAGAGGACAGGCCTGGGGATTATACGGATTTGTGGTATGTTATCGTTATACGATGGATAAGAAATTTCTGACTTTTGCTGAGAACATAGCCAATTATATAATCCATAATCCTAATATACCTCAAGACGGTGTTCCTTATTGGGATTACAATGCAGGTGATACTACTTTGAAACCGGAATGGAAATACGATCCGAATAGATTTCCTGTGATACCCAGGGATGCATCTGCGGCAGCTATTACAAGTTCAGCACTTTTCGAACTTAGTATCTATTCAAAAGAATATGGGGCTGAATATAAAAATGCCGCGGTAAAAATCCTTGACTCACTCACATCTCCTGCTTACATGGGGGTTCCGGGTGACAAATATTTCATTCTTAATCACTGTGTGGGAAGTATTCCGCATGGTGTAGAGATTGATGTCCCGCTTGTCTATGCCGATTATTATCTTCTGGAAGCGGTATTGAGATATAAAGGATTAAAATGATATGATAATGACATGGACAAAAGAGAGGTAGTTAAAAGAGCGCTTGCATTTAAAGACATACCTTATGTCCCATGGCATTTCAAGTTTACCGTGGAGGCAAAAGAAAAACTTCTTGAATATCTCAAAGGGAAAGACATTGAAGACTACCTTCAGAATCACATACTGGAATTGGGTAATGATATTGGATTTTTCGAATATCTCGGGAATAATTTGTACCGGGATGTCTTTGGTGTAGTATGGGACAGGAGCATTGATAAAGATATAGGCAATGTAACAGGTACCATTCTCCCTGAGCCAACACTTAATGGTTATGTCTTTCCGGATCCGCTTGACCTAAGATATTTTGAAGATATACCTGGCAAGATCGAACAGAATGGCGACCGTTTCAGGTTGTTTGCAATTGGTTTTTCATTGTTTGAGAGAGCCTGGACGATGAGAGGGATGGAGAACCTGCTAATGGATTTCTGTGTTAATCCTGAATTTGTCCACGAGCTTATGGGAGCCATCACAGATTATAATATTGCACAGATAGAGAAAGCATTCACTTATGATATTGATGGAATTGAACTGGGAGATGACTGGGGGCAGCAAAGAGGCCTTATTATGGGATATGATTTCTGGAAGGAGTTTATATATCCCTATATTAAAAGGACTTATAAAACTATCAGGGACAAAGGAAAATATGTATTTATCCATTCATGTGGCGATGTCGACGAACTTTTTGACGATCTGGTTGAAATAGGAGTGGATTGTTTCAATCCTTTCCAGCCTGAGGTTATGGATGTTATGCAACTACTTAAACAATATAAAGGGAAACTCTCTTTCTTCGGAGGATTGTCGATACAGAAAACGCTGCCATTCGGTACGGTGAAAGATGTCGTTAATGAGACTCGGGCTCTGATCAAAGCAGGGAAGGAAGGTGGTTATATACTTTCTCCTTCACATTCGGTGGAAGGGGATGCGCCCGTCGAAAATATAGTGGCTTTCATTGAAACAGCAAAACTTCAGTTTGTTCACCAATAAGGAAAAAATCATTTCAAAGTTCCGGAATTTCAATCCAGGTTCGTTTTGCCCAGCTTTCAAGTCCTTTTTCAGCCAGCTGCACCCCTTTAGCACCCTCTTTCAGGTTCCATGGGAACGGATCATTTTTTACAACATGCTTAAGGAAAAGTTCCCATTCAATTTTGAAAGCATTTTCGAATATTTCCTGCTCAGGAACTTTTAGCCATCCATCGTAGAAATCAATTGACTGAGGCACATCGGGATTCCAGACTGGTCGGGGTGTATTTCCGTAATGCTGGGTCCGGCATTCACGTAATCCTGCCACTGCTGAACCTTTTGTTCCATCAACCTGGATAGTTAGCAGGTCGTCACGACGTACACGTGTTGCCCATGAGGAATTGAAATGAGCAATAATACCCCCTTCAAGCTCAAATGTTGCATAGGCTGCATCATCAGCCGTACATTTATAAACTTTCCCCTGTTCATCGACTCTTTCAGGAATATGTGTGGCTCCCATGCAGAAAACTCCCTTTACATTTCCGAACAGGTTGTCGAGAACATAGCGCCAGTGACATAGCATGTCAAGAATTATCCCGCCTTCATCTTCTTTGCGGTAGTTCCAGCTGGGACGTTGTGATGGTACATTAAAGCCTTCAAACACCCAGTAACCGAATTCTCCTCTTACCGACAGGATCTTGCCAAAGAATCCGTTTTCCATAAGCCGTCTGAGCTTAATTATTCCGGGCAGCCATAGTTTGTCCTGAACAACTCCGTGCTTAACGCCGGCTTCTTCACAGAGCCGGTATAATTCCAGAGCATCCTCAGTATTTGATGCAACAGGTTTTTCAGAATAAATATGTTTGCCTGCTTTCACTGCCTTTTTTATGCTATCAACCCTTCTGCCAGTTGTTTGCGCATCAAAATAGATTTGATAATCAGGGTCCTTCAATACTTTGTCAAGGTCAGTTGTCCATTTTTCCACTCCGGATAGAACCGCTAACTTTTTTAGTTTTGTCTCGTCTCTGCCTACAAGTACAGGATCGGGTATGATTGATTCTGTTGAACTGATCTTTACACCACCTTGTTTGATGATCTCAACAATCGATCTCATCAGGTGTTGATTTGTTCCCATCCTGCCGGTAACGCCGTTCATGATGATTCCTACCCGGTGAATAATTTGATTATTACTCATTTATTTATGTTTTAGTCAGATAAGCTTGTTTAATTCTTTCGATATATTTAAATTGATCTTCCGCCCAGTGGATATTTGAAAATATCTCCACTTCGTTATATCCTTTGAAGCCGTCATTTTCGACCCACGACCTGATTTCAGGAATATTGATACATCCTTCTCCCATTAATCCTCTGTCATTAAGAAAATCAAGGGTTGGAACCTTCCAGTCGCATACATGAAACGCAAATAGATGATCATTTATGGCACACCTCTTGATCTCATCTTTTAAGTCCGGATCCCACCAGAGATGATAAACATCAACGGCAACACCAACATATGAGGAATTTATATGATCAGCCATGTCATTTGCCTGTTTAATGGTATTTAAGGCAGAACGGTCAGCTGCATACATTGGATGAAGAGGTTCAATTGCAAGTCTTATTCCAGCGTTTT
>Ga0302164_10000309_pt1 | contig 17615 bp, 8 predicted proteins | sample I_Fen_E3_1_FD_193500 | JGI IMG/M metagenome (GOLD analysis project Ga0302164, IMG submission 193500) | Peat permafrost microbial communities from Stordalen Mire near Abisko, Sweden - I_Fen_E3_1 | ecosystem: Environmental > Terrestrial > Soil > Wetlands > Permafrost | place: Sweden: Abisko...
TTAAGTTTAGATATGAAAACTCCACAAGAAGTACATCAAAACAAAACCCCCAATGTTGAAGCATTAGGGGTTTTGAATTAAAAAGTACCTTTACAAAAACCGTCAACTATTTTCAGGACGGGTCATAAGTTTAATTGGCTCCATCAGTTTGCGCAAAACTTACAGTGTAAGAGCCAATCCGTTTTCCATGATCTGAACCAGCCTCTATATCCACTCTATAATGTATAGCACCATACAATCTTGAAAGTGATGCTTCTTGTGCCTGATCGGTGAAATACGTTGCATCGTCTGGAAAGAGGTAGGAAAGTACAGTTGCGGCAGCTGAAGAAAATGTAGAATGCCCAGACGTATACGAAGGAAAGTTAGGAATTCCAGTTCCTGTCTTTATACTTGGGTCTAGCTGAGTTGGCCTTGGATTGAAATAATAATATTTGGCTTCCCAACACCCAACTGCTGCATCGTGCATCGCCATATTTAATAATGCAAAAGCACGTGCTGCTCTGACCTCACTGAAATTTGCATCGCGAACGTAACCTTCTGCAATTTGATTCCAATGCCCTGGAGGTGTGTAAGTACCAGCTCCATCAGCCCACTTCAGCACAATTCCTTCACGTTCCCTGGTAAGGTTTTGAGAATAATACTTTACCTCATCGACTTGATTTTTCATCTCACTCTGAGTGGCGATAGGAGGAGGGCCCGGACGCTCGCTGATAAAATTCGCATTAGTCATCATCCATCCTTTCACACCCAATCCCGGTGAAGTCTTCGTGCCAAAGAACGGAAGCATAGGAGGACGGGAAGGGACGTCAAGACTTAACCATGTAATTACGTCACTTGCAGCAACGGGTGCTGGTAATTTAGCCCAATGTGCTTTTGCTGTATCACCCAGTACTTGCCATTGCGCTTTGGTACCGATAGCAGTGCTCGTACCATCGGTACCTGCTCTGGCAACGTAATCCGCTGCAACGGCTTTGCCGAGAGCAATACCCACGGTAATGTCACTGGAAGAAGCCTTGCCGGATAGAAGTGCTGCGCTTCTTTGTTCCCCGGCCTTAATCATGATTTCGTCATACGCTGCCGGGAATAGGGCTAGCAAAATAGTTTGTGTTACACCCGACATAACAGCCTCCTCCGAAGGATAGGAGGGAATATTTACTTTCGGCATCAACGATTTTACACCTTTGTCCACCAGGTATGGCGATGGCCTGTTGTATTGATATTTATAATACCACGTAGCTTTTAATGCATCATAAATAGCAGCACTTACATAGCTATAGGCCCGTGCGGCATAAGGCGGATTGGAAAATGGGAACTGAGGATCGGCAAAAGGATTGTTCGCATCGGGAAAAATATATGTTCCGTTAGCAAGTGGTGCCGGTGGCAAATTGTAGCGCGCCACGAGTTCACGAAAGATTTGATTCCAGCGCAGCACGCCACCACCACTCCAATAATCAATGGCTTTTTTCTGACTAGAAGTCAATACACTTTGTAGGTTTTTAATAGTAGTCAACTCTGTTTTGTACGCAGCAGTAGATGTGTCTGCTGGTGTTGGAACTGATGCTGCGTATTTGGTATACGAAGTGACGAAAACTGGTTTCCAGGTTCCTGCATTGGCATCAACATTTGTTGGCTGCAAGGGAGTAAGCCCCTCGGAATAGGTAACTTCTTTATTACAACTAACAACAATAGTTAAAGATGTTATAAAGAAAAGCGCGATATAAAACTTAAATGTATTCATGTTCTTTATTATTGAGTGTTAGAAAAATGAAGTGTATACATGAGGCCAGCATTGATCGTAGTGCTTTGGCCCACATTGCGCCCTGCTATGGTATAACTACCCCAGGCTCTTGCAGCAAGGTTTTTTACTTGCGGGATTACATAGAGAAAGGAGGCCCCAATCTTTGAATAATTCATTTGGTTCGATGCGAAAGGCATGTCCTGCCTGCGAATGTCTCCACCTCCTAAAGTATTTTGTTGCGTGTAAAACAATTCTGCATGCCAATTGGATTGATGATAACCCGCTCTTACAATAAAGTCGAATTGGTCAAACATCTGCACTTCATTGCTGAAATACATTTGGCCATTGGTGTAGTACGAAGGACGGTCAAGAAAAATGTTTCCTCGCCACGTGTAAGCGCCTGAGGCTGTGAAGGTCCAAACTTTTTTCAATGAATAAGTCCCCGTCAACCTTGCGGATAAACTTTTGCATCCCATTCCAATGGATAACGGCAGAAAATCAGGAGTGTAATTCGTAGTGGGCAAGGAGTACGATCCCAAAGCAAAAAGGCGAATGCTATTTTGGCCCCACTCTTTATTGAAATAATTGTACTTCGCAGCTAATGTTAAATCCTGAAGGCCCTGCATGCTGTGCAACGTCCCGCCACTGGCTTTAGTCCAGACATAAGGGAGCATACCGATAAGGGTTATTTTCTCGGTAAGCCCATAAACGCCCATCCAGGTTGCAGCTTGCGTAGTAAGAGTTCCAATATTTTGGTTGTCCCGTTTCAAGGTTCCTTCCCAGTATTTGTTCCAGCTATCAAAGCCATAAAATATTCCATTACCCAAATCTTTTTTGGGTGTCATCATTCCGTCTGTGATCATGGGAGTTTGCGCGCTAAGCGAGCCCCACAAAAACAGCATCATACTTATAGATAAATTTTTTTTCATAGTTGTCAATAAAATGAATGTATGGCACTACATAACTGCGGTGCAGAAATGCTTATGCTGAATAAGTTTTAAAATAAGAGTTTATAACACAGCGAAGGCTGAGCTACATAATTTAAGAAAGCTGAGAAAATTTAGGAGGGTATTTTATCCGTGCGGAATAGGAAGAGATGTATTGATTGGCCAATTCATTGTAAGGCACATTCTCTTTCCAGCCGTTAGCATCATTCTCAATGGTGATCCCCGTATTGAGATAGTCTTTTATAATTGAGTTGAGTTTAGTGCCTTGTTGTTTTGTACTAAAAGGGCGATCGGTAAATGTTTTGACGTAGTCAGCTAATGCCTGATTTATTTTTTTGGACTTCGCGTCTTTAATGCAAACAATATAAAGTGTATCCTTATTAAGTTTTTGTTTAACAAAGCGATAAACTTCCCCCTGATGCACAAACTCACCGGCTACCCGATGAAAGTCCTGCTCGTCAATAGAATAAGGTATAGCTATCGGAATACTAAAAGTGATTGTCTCAGAAATTGAGTACTGATCATCATCTAATTGTTTATTGGCTTCGAAAGCAACTTTAAATTGCAACCCAAGTAGAATACCGTAGAGACCTACCGCATTTAGAAGGAATACTATTAGGACGGTAATGGCTACTAGTTTTTTCAAGTTATATCAAAGATCAACTTTTAAAAGACTTTGCACAACTCGTTGAGGTCATAATTTCTAAATGAAGTAATTCGCAATGAATTGATAATAAGTAAAAAAAATTGACGAGATTTACGCAATCGTTTGCGGTAGTAAAATTTGTTCAAATATGGTTCTGTTATTTCCTCAATCTTTAAAAACTGATTTAAATCGATGATTTAGAATACGTTTGCATTATAAATTCAATAGTTTTTAAAATTATACTTGACTAATTCTTCAGTCTGTGAGAAATTTAAAGAAGCTAAAAGTTATGTTGGCTTTAACGTGTAGTAACTAACAATTTTCTAAACCCTAAATTAATTATTATGAGTAGATTGTATCTGTATGTATGCAGGTACCTGGCTGTTCTCCTGGTGTGTGGCGTCTCAACCGCTTTTGCACAATCAACAGTTTCAGGTAAAGTCACGTCATCCGAGGACGGCTCGGCCCTTCCCGGGGTAACTGTCTTAGAGAAAGGAACTTCCAATGGCACGATAAGCGACACGGATGGTAATTTTACCATCAATGTCAGTGCTAATGCCACTCTCGTTTTTTCTTTTGTGGGATATAGCTCGCAAGAAATTGCGGTAGGTGCTCAAACCACTTTGGATATCAAATTGGTGACCGATACGAAAGCTTTGTCCGAAGTGGTCGTGGTTGGTTACGGAACGACAAAATCAAAGGACCTTACCGGATCAGTCGCTGTTATAAATAGTGAGAATTTTAATAAAGGTGTTATTCAGACCCCGGATCAATTATTCCAGGGGAGATTAGCCGGAGTTAACGTTACCCCATCGAGTGGTGAACCTGGAGCTGCCTCAACAATTACGATAAGAGGTTCTTCTGCTATTCGGGGAAATCAAGACCCATTATATATTATTGATGGCGTGCCTTTGGATAATAGCAATGCTATGCTGGCAACTATGAGTGGTGTTGAAGGAATGTCAACACCTAAGAACCCGTTGCTGTTTCTTAATCCTAATGATATTGAAAGCATGACGGTTTTGAAAGATGCTTCCTCAGCTGCAATTTATGGTTCGAGAGCAGCTAATGGTGTAATAATTATTACTACGAAAAAGGGTAGAGGTGCTGGTAAGAAGGGTTCATTTTCATTTAATGCTTATACTAGCATTTCCAATCCGGCAAAGAGGTACGATCTGCTAAGTTCAAAAGATTTTTCTGCTGGTGTGAAAAAAGAGCTTATGTCGGTAGGCATTCCTGCTGATTCGGCTGAAAAACAGGTGACTCATGTTCCTTTGAATAGAGGAGCCTCAACGAACTGGCAGGATCAAATTTTCAGGCCGGGAGGTGCTGTTTCATATGGATATAATTTAGGCTGGAATATGTCCGATAAAGGTACAACTTTGCGTTTGAGTGGATCTTATGATAATCAACAAGGCATTGTACAAAATAGCGGACTCAAGCGTTTGACTGGCCGTGTAAATTTCGGTCAGAATTTTTTGGAGGATAGGCTTAAATTGGAAGTTAGCGCTACTTACGCAAATATTAAAAATCAATACATACCCAATTCAAATAATGCCGGATATCAGGGAAGTTTAATTGGTGCGGCTATAATTTTTAATCCCACTGCTCCGGTTCATAATGCTGATGGAACGTTCTTTGATCCCGGTGATGGTAATCGTAACCCGTCAGAAATGCTTGCGTATTTCAATGACTCAGACAACACTAATCGTCTCGTTTCAAATATTCAGGTTAGTTATGAATTGGTGAAAGGCTTGACGGCAAAAGGTACATTTGGCTATAACTTTTCGAATACGGAGCGCAAGGCTTTTGCCGACCCCCGACTAGGTAGCAACGCCTTTGGCGGTAATACCACTATTACGACCCCCATCAATGGTAACATTAATGGAGGTGCAACCCTTGTGGATTATAAAAACCCTATTCAGGGTAATGGTAGGGGTACTGATCAGTTCTTGAGCAATAATTCTTTATTGACTGAGTGGACTCTTAATTATACAAAAACATTTGGTGGCAGTGCAATTGATGCGGTAGGAGGATTTTCTTACCAGTCTTTCGAAACTAATAGCCATTCCGATGTAGCGTGGGGGCAACAGATGACCGATCCTGCCACACACCTTCAACGACCCATCACATACGCCAATGATGTTTTTATAAGAGATATGAAGGCTTTCCAGTATAAAGACGATGCTATTCAGCCTTATTATACCAAATATACTCTTGCGTCCTACTTTGGTAGAGTAAATTATAACATTGCTGAGAAATATTATTTTACTGGAACGGTCCGGACAGATGGATCTTCTAAGTTTGGTGCAAATCATAAATATGCCACATTCCCAGCGGCAGCGGTAAAATGGAAAGTTTTGAAGGAAGACTTTGCTGCAGGTTCTTTGGGAAGAATATTCTCTGACTTCAGTCTTCGGGCAAATTATGGTAGAATGGGTAGCCAGGATGGATTAAGTCCATACGCAGCTGTCAATATGTATCAAGTTTATGCTCCCCGTGGCACTACCATTGCCGCAACTAATATCCAAAATCCTGAAAATAAAGATTTGAAATGGGAAGATGCTACAACCCTAGGCGGAGGTTTGGATTGGGCAATTGCGAGTAACCGCCTGTCGGGTACTATCGACTACTTTAACGTCCAGCGTAAGAATTTAATTTTCTTCGGCCCCTCGCCTGGTGGTTTTGGAAATGGTAGTTCGATATGGCAAAATTTGCCTGGAACTGTTGTGAATAATGGTTTGGAGGTGAGCTTGAAGTATGAGGCTATTATCAAAGGCAGTTTTAATTGGAATATAGCTTACAACATGACGTTTTATCACAATACTATGAAAGATCTCACTCAGCCACCTATTCAAACTGGTGCTGTGAGCGGACAGGGATTATCAGGTGCGTACGCCCAGGTAATTCAGGATGGTCAGGCTCTGTTTACATGGAACATGCCAATTTTCCAAGGTTTTGACCCGGCAACTGGTTACGCCAAGTATGCAGATAACGCAGCAAATCATCTGGTTGGAAATCCGCAACCCAAATTTACTGCCGGTTTGACTAATAATTTTAGCTACAAAAATTGGAGTCTCTCCGTGTTCTTAAACTCCTCAAGAGGATTCTATGTGTACAACAACACAGCAAATGCTTATTTCCTTGCTGGAAGCCTTAAGACCGCCCACAATGTGGATTATGCCACCTATCACTCTATTGAAAATGGTATAAATCCCGGCGCTGTTTCTACACGTTTTCTTGAAAAGGGAGATTTCATCCGATTATCGAATGTCACTTTGAGTCATAACTTTAAGGTGGACGGCAAGTTTATAAAGACGTTTGGGATCAATATAACGGGCCAGAACCTATACCTGTGGACTAATTATTCTGGCTTGGATCCTGAAGTTAATGTTGATAAAAACATTAATGGTGTGCCTTCTCGTGGTTTCGATTATGCAGGGTTTCCTAAAGCGCGGACGTATACTTTTGGTGTCAATTTAGGTTTCTAAAAAAAATATATAGTAAGATGAAAAAGAAAAACAATCAATTGATGCAGAGAAGTTTGATTCTTCTCTTGATAGTTGTGTTGGTGTCGTGTAATCTTGACGTTCAGGTAAAAGACCCTAATGTTATTAAGCCAGTATCTGCAGCAGGGGCTCCTCCTCCTTCGAGTTTGAGCACGATTTATGCCCAGTTGAATGGGCTAACCACTGACCAGGGAGACTGGTTTGGTATGGCAGAACACACAACGGACGAAATGATGGGACCTACCAGAGGTACTGACTGGGATGATTTTGGCACATGGCGTAAACTGCACTTGCATACTTGGGATGGTACCCACAATCAAGTAGTTACTGCGTGGAACAATATCCAATCAGGCTTGTTTCAGACGACCCTGTTGGCAGAAAGTTCAGATGCTTCAGCTGGAGATGTTGCAGCTGCTCAATTTTTAAGGTCATTCTGGAGATATATGTCAATGGATATGTATGGCGTTGTTCAGCATCGCCCGGCCACCGCTGCAGCCTTGGATCTACCTCTGGTTTATACCAGAGCTGAAGCATGTGAGGCGACAATAACAGAGTTAGAAGGCGCTGTTGCTAACCTGCCGGTTTATAATGGATCAAATAAAAATATAGCCACTAAGGAGGCAGCGTGGTTTCTGTTGGCCAAGCTCTATTTGAATAAGGCTGTTTTCAAAAATGATCCAACTTTACCTGCAGGCCCATTTACTTTTGATCCTGCAGACATGAACAAAGTAATCAGTTACGTTGATAAGATTACGGCAAACGGTATGTTTTCAATTGCAACAAACTATTGGGACAATTTCAGTTGGAAAAACAATGCCAACTCGACTGAGAATATTTTTGTTCGCACAATTGCCGATGGTGGCAACATGCGCTGGCCAACTTACATGGGAGCTCACTATAATATGGTTCCCAGTGGCTGGAATGGGTTTGTAGTTTTGTCTGATTTCTACAATAAGTACGATACGATTAATGATGCGCGTGCATTCGCCAATCTCCCAGGATACAGTGATGTTTTGGGGCGAAATGCAGGCTTCCTCACAGGCCTGCAGTATGGCCCTACGGATGCAGCTGGTAAGCACGTGGTAGGTGCACCTATCAAGCCATTGACGGATCGAAGCGGAAGCCCGCTTGTTTTCACCAAGACAGCCAGCCTTTTTTTCTCTACCGAATCTAAAGGTTATCGCACCAATAAATACCCATTAGACCCCAGCACGCTTTCTGGTTCAGGTGATGGTAGTTCCAGCAAAAATGACTACGTTTTCTACCGGTATGCCGATGCATTGTTAATGAAAGCGGAGGCAATTTTGAGGAGTACAGGTCCTGGTGCAGGCGTGGATCAGATCGTTAATGACATCCGTGCAAAGCGTAAAAACGGTACTACTGCGCTCGCCACTTTGACCAACGTTGATTTACCAACATTACTTGATGAAAGAGGCCGAGAACTATACCTGGAAGCGGTAAGGCGAAATGACTTGGTTCGTTTTGGTAAATTTAACGCTCCAGTGACTGAAAGGCCCAGTGCCTCTGAAGCATCGCGTTGCATCTTCCCTATCCCTAACGTTGCCTTATCTTCGAACCCGAATTTGAAACAAAATTCCGGTTACTAAGAGGTTTTATATAATAAGTACAAAAAAGGCCATTAATTTTAATGGCCTTTTTCTATGATAAAATATGATGAAATGAGCCGTGATCTACTATCACACAGGAATGACGATAAATCGCGAATTCCATGTGTCCACTAAAAAAACAATTATTAACACATGAATAAAATTTTGTGCCTTTGCGTGATCGTGTTGATGGCGGCATGTAAAAAAGAAAATAATAAAAAGACACTATTTACCTTACTGGATAATACTGGCATTGATTTCAATAATACGCTTACCGAATCGAAGGACTTTAATGTATTTGCTTATCGCAATTTTTATAATGGTGGTGGAGTAGCGATCGGAGATATTAATAATGATGGATTAGCCGATATTTTTTTTACCGGGAATCAGGTAGCCAATAGACTTTATCTTAATTCAGGCGGAATGAAATTTAAAGACATTTCTGTCTCAGCTGGATTCGGAGAAAAAAAACAATGGAGCACAGGGGTAACTTTTGTAGATATTAACAACGACGGATGGCTGGACATTTATGTCTGCAATGCAGGAAACATGATGGACAGCGTATTGAGAAAAAATCAATTATTTATTAATAACCAGAACCTGACATTTTCTGAAAAAGCAAAAGAGTATGGGCTTGACGAAATGGGTTATACAACTCAGGCTTCTTTTTTTGATTACGATGGAGATGGAGACCTCGATTGTTTTATGGTGAATAACTCACCTATTCCCGTAAACTCCCTAAACTTTGCTAACAAACGCAACATACCAGCAAAACAATGGAATGTTGCTCCCTTTTTAAGAGGTGGTGGTGATCACCTATTCGGGAACGACCATGGTAAGTTTAAAGAAGTTTCCAAAGAGGCCGGCATCCATGGTAGCCTGATCGGCCTTGGGTTGGGAGTCATCGTTGGCGATGTAAACAAGGATGGATACCTCGATATATATGTGTCCAACGATTTTTTTGAAAGAGACTACTTGTACATCAACCAAAAGAACGGAACCTTTAAAGATGAGATTGAGGATTGGATGCAGCACATGAGCTTAGCATCTATGGGTGCTGACATGCAAGACATCAATAATGACGGCTATCCGGATATTTTTACTACGGATATGCTTCCGGATAATGACTATCGTTTGAAAACGATAGCTTCCTTTGACAATTATGACACTTATCACTTGAAGGAGACTTCCGGATTCTACCATCAGTTCATGCAAAATGCACTTCAACTTAATAATCAAAATGGAAAATTTTCTGAAATAAGTTTTTACAGCGGAGTATATGCGTCGGATTGGAGTTGGGGAGCGTTGATGTTCGACGCCGACAATAATGGATTTAATGATATTTATATCTGTAACGGTATTCGTTATGATTTAACGGACCAGGATTTTATAAATTTTTTCTCTAGCTCCATCATTCAGGAGATGGTGATTACGGGCAAACGGGAGCAGATGAGTTCGATCATCAGTAAAATGTCATCTGTTCCATTAAAAAATAAAGTATTCAGCAATGATGGGAGCTTAGTGTTCAAGGATGTAGGTGATCAATGGGGCTTTCAACAACCCTCATTTTCTAATGGCGCGAGTTATGGTGATCTGGATAACGATGGCGATCAGGATTTGGTAGTAAATAATGTAAATAGTAATGCGTTTGTTTATCGAAACAACAGCGCGGAGCTAAATCAAAATAATTATATCGGATTCGTTCTCAAGGGTGGTGATCAAAACAAATTTGCCATCGGAAGTAAAGTGGAGGTATTCGTTGGAAACCAAGTTTTGTCACGCGAAGAAATTCCAAGTAGAGGATTTCAATCCTCGATGGATTATAAAATAATTATTGGATTAGGCGCTGATAAAGTAAAAATTGATTCTGTGCTGATTACCTGGCCGGATCAAACGTTCACAAAATTAGATAAACCAGCCTCTACCAGAATTCATACGGTATCTTATTCGCCAATCAATTCAAAGAAGGTAAATAAGAGCAAGGCACAAGCGCCACTATTCCTTGAGGTTTCTACTGATTTTAGTAAACACGGGGAAGATGATTATGTCGATTTTTATTCGCAGCGAAATATTCCAAGAATGCTTTCAAAAGATGGTCCTCGTGCAGCCGTAGGCGATGTAAATAATGATGGGCTTGATGATGTTTACATTAACGGAACTTCTCAGCACGGTGGAGATTTGTACATCCAACAGGCCAATGGAAAGTTTGTAGAAAAACCACAGAAAACATTTCTGGAAAGTAAGCCCCATGAAGAGGTAGTGTGTTTATTTTTCGATTGTGATCATGACGGGGATTTGGATTTGTACGTTGGTTCTGGAGGAAACAATCAGCCCCCTTTATCATCCCAATTGGCACACCAGCTTTTTGTGAATGATGGAAGAGGGAACTTTTCAAATGTGAAGAATGCATTTCCAGCAAATCGATCGAACGTTGGTGCAGCCGTAGCGGTTGATTTTGATGACGATGGTGATTTGGATCTCTTTGTTGGTGGGCACACCACTTCCTTATTATATGGAGTTTCTCCTGAAAGTTATATTTATCTAAATGATGGTCGCGGCATTTTTTCAGAAGCAAAATGGGAAGGGGTTAAAGATTCCAACAAGCTCGGTATGATCACTGGAGCTGCGTTAGCGGATGTGGGTGGAGATTCAAAGAAGGAAGTTATTGTTGTGGGTGAATGGATGAGCCCTAAAGTATTTGAATTTACAGATAAGCACTTTAAAGAAATTCAAACCAACTTAAGTTCGCTAAGTGGTTGGTGGCAATCCGTAGCAGCTGCGGATTTGGATGGTGATGGGAAATGTGATCTTGTGCTCGGGAATATTGGTGAGAATTTTTACCTGAAACCAGATAGCCTTCATCCTGCAAAACTTTGGGTGAATTATTTCGGTATTGACGGTAGTATACAACAGTTCATGACTAGAACTGTTGACGGAAGAGATGTTCCGGTTTTTATGAAACGGAATATGGAAGATCAATTCCTCTACCTTAAAAAGGAAAATTTAAAACACACGTCTTACGCGTCTAAATCCGCTGAAGAATTGTTCGGAAAGGAATTGACACAAAACGCAGTCAAGAAGGTATTTGATTTTTGTCCTTCCGTGATTGCATGGAATGAAGGACACGGAAAATTCATCATAGAGAAATTGCCTCAAGCTATTCAGTTTTCTTCCGTGAACGCCATTTCCTGTTCAGACATTAATGGGGATGGAAAACTTGATATTGTAACAGGTGGAAACCTGTATGACTTTACTCCTCAATTTGGAAGATTAGATTCAAATTTCGGAAGCGTGCTGATTAATAACGGTGGAAGAAAATTTCAACTGTTATCCACCAAGGAGGCAGGAATACAATTGCAAGGTCAAGTACGAGACATAAAACCTATCTCCAACGGAGATGTGAAGTATCTTTTGTTTTTGAGAAATGGAGACTTTCCCGTTTTGTATAAAGGCAATGCTGGCAAAAATTAATAGTAAGTGTTTTATGTATTTTAGTTATTGAATGATGACTCTTCGTGCTGTTGCTTTAATTGGTCTTGGCCTGTGTACCCTTTCTTCATGTAAAAAGAACCCAGAGAAATATTTTTTCAGTGCACTTCCCACTGAACGAACGGGCTTACAATTTGAGAATCGATTAAAACCTACACCAACATTCAACATGTTTAAGTACATGTATTTCTATAATGGCGCCGGTGTGGGGGCTGGTGATTTCAATAACGATAATCGTATCGATCTGTTTTTTTCTGCGAATCAATCTGCTAATAAATTGTACTTAAATGAAGGTGGGTTTCATTTTAAGGATATCACTGCCCAGTCCGGCATTCATCCAAGTAAAGGATGGTCAACGGGTGTATCAGTAGTGGATATTAATAATGACGGATGGCTGGATATTTATGTTTGTCAGGTCAATGGTGTTGAGGCACTTGATGGCTCAAACGAATTGTGGGTGAATAAAGGCATTCAAAATGGAGTTCCACATTTTGAAAACGAGGCATCCAAGTATGGTCTTGACTTTGCTGGGTTTAGTACGCAAGCTGCTTTTTTTGATTATGACCTTGATGGTGATCTTGATATGTTTTTGTTAAACCATGCGGTTGACCAGAATGGAACTTTCGCTCCACGCACTAAATTCATTGGCACTTATCAGGAAAAGTCGGGCGACAGAATGTATCGAAACGATGGCGAAAAATTCACTGATGTTACTCACGAATCCAAGATTAACAGCTCAGCAATAAGTTTTGGGTTAGGTGTTGTAGTCACCGACATCAATTTGGACGGTTGGCCGGACATCTATGTTGGAAATGATTTTCATGAAAATGACTATCTGTATATCAATCAAAAAAACGGAACATTTTTAGATGAATCGGCCGACCAGATGATGCACACCAGCATGTACACGATGGGTGTAGATGCGGGTGATTTTAATAACGATGGGTTTACAGACATTGTATCGATGGACATGTTGCCTTCGGATCCTTATATGATAAGGAGATCGCTGGCTGAAGATGATTACGATATTTATAATTATAAAATCAAGACGGGTTACAGTTATCAGTATACTCGAAATAATCTACAACTCAATCGAAGAAATGGAATGTTCAGCGAGATTGGAACATACGCGGGTATCTATGCAACCGACTGGAGTTGGAGCGCATTATGGGTCGATTTTGACAATGACGGATGGAAGGATCTATTTGTGTCGAACGGAATTCCCAAAAGAATGAATGATATCGACTACGTCAACTTCATTTCTAATTCAGAGATTCAAGAAAAATTGCGCGCGAATAAGATCGAACAGAAAGACATGGCACTCGTTGATAAATTTCCAGAGATCAAATTGCCGAATCGATTTTTTTTAAATGATCGCCGTTTACGATTCACTGATATTTCAGAGCAAGTAGGAGGGAACACACCGTCATTTTCAAATGGTGCGGTCTATGCTGATCTTGATAACGATGGTGATTTGGATATCGTGACCAACAATATTGATGATCCTGCTTTGATTTATGAAAACCTGACGCAATCAGAGAAGGAGAAGTACCATTATCTCAAAATTGAATTAAAAGGAAGTAAGATTAATCCTTTTGCAATAGGAACGAAGGTTTTTGTTTTTTCCGGAGAGCAAATTCAGTCATTTGAGAATTTCCCGGCAAGAGGTTTCCAATCCAGTATGCAGATTCCGGTACATGTTGGGCTAGGGAATACCCTTCGTCCAGATTCAATTGTCATCGTGTGGTCCGATAATTCTTTTCAAACTGTGAAATCAATAAAGGTCGACACGACCCAAACAGTTTTTTATCAGACCGGTAAATCGATATTTAATTATCAAACTATTTTAAATAGAAATAAGTCCTCCGCTAAGAAATTTTATGATATCACTCACGAACTTCATCTGGGCATCAAGCATGAAGAGAATTCTTTTCCGGAATTTACTCGAGAGATTTTAATTCCTCGCATGCTGTCTACCGAAGGACCAGCATTAGCAATTGCTGACATTAATGGAGACGGCCGAGAGGATATGTTTTTGGGCTCATCGAAGACCTCAGCAGCTTTTGTATTAATTCAACAAGAATCGGGTACGTTTGAACCTATGGATCAACCTGACTTAGCTATTGATTTTACAAATGAAGAAGTGGCAGCTTCCTGGGTTGATGTCAACAACGACAACTATCTCGATTTGGCAGTGGCCAATGGAGGAAATGAATATTTCGGAACGGACAAACATTTGTCTCCTTGTATTTATTTAAATGATGGCAAGGGAAAGCTCGTTAAGAAACCAGATGCTTTTAACCGTCTTTTTGTAAATGCCTCTTGTATTAGTCCATATGATTTTGACAAGGATGGAGATGTGGATTTTTTTATTGGTGGCAGATCTGTTCCTTGGCAATATGGAGCTGATCCATCTTCTTACTTATTGCAAAACGATGGTCATGGAAAATTTGAGGATGTCACTGCAAAAGTTTCTCCTGACTTAATGAAAGCAGGAATGATAACCAGCGCAGTTTGGTATGACCTGGATAAAGATGGTGATCTGGATTTGCTAACGAGTGAAGATTGGGGAGGCTTAAATGTCTATGTAAATAATTCAGGAGAATTTGTACTTAATAAACTCACACCTAAGAAAGGATGGTGGAATTTTATTCTTCCTGTTGATTTAGACAGTGACGGCGATATTGATATTGTGGCGGGTAACCAAGGGCTAAATAGCAAACTGAAACCATCAGGCGATCAACCGGTGAGGTTATACTATAATGATTTTGATGATAATGGAAAGAAAGAGCAGCTAATTACCTATTATGTTGGGGATAAAGAAATTCCTTTCATGGGTAAAGCCGATCTTCAAAAATTGATGCCTGTATTAAAAAAGAAATTTCTCTTGGCAGAAAAATATGCAGAAGCCTCATTGCGGGAAATATTTCCTACTGATAAACTGGATAATTCAAAAATAATTTCAGTTGATTATTTTGCCAGTGCTATCCTTTTGAATGACGGTAAGGGTAAATTCACGATCCATGAATTACCTGCTGAAGCTCAATTTAGTCCGCTAAAATGTGGAGTAGTTTTGGATGCCAATGATGATCATCGCCCTGACGTTTTGCTGTTTGGAAATTTCTATCAAAACAATATTCAATTAGGGAGAAATGATGCCGATTTTGGCACGCTGCTTATCAATAAAGGCAACAATGATTTTTATGCGGAAGCGCTGAATGGATTGACAATAAAGGGACAAGTGAGGCACATCCAGCAATTAATAGTAAAAGGAAAAATAAACTACCTTCTGGCAATGAATAACGATAGTCTTCGCGCTATCACAATTAAATAAAAATAGGAAAGTATAATTGCGTAATCCACTTATTGCTGTCAGGTTGCTCACGCCGGTTGGTGATCAGGTACTCATAAGGTATGGCAGCTGTAACCTTGTTATGGTCATGTTTGTAGAACTCCATTTGCTTCTTGGCATTGCTTATCTTCTGTTGGTTTCCGATAACCAGGGCCGTTAGGATATACCCTCCTTTTAACATTCGCTTTGATTTTATCGTTTTGAAGTCATCTAGTTTTTTGTTAGTTGGAATACCTACTTGAGTAAAATATTGTCCAGTACTAATTTCACTGACATGCAGCATGGGGAACCCGGTTTCAGCACCACCTTGGTCTTTGACATAACTTTTGACTTGATCAATCAATGAGTAAATTTCGTGCACAGTTGGATCATGTGAAAATGTTTGAGCGTGTGTAGTAATGTATTCAACTTGAACGTTTGATTCCTTGATATCAAGATCGTACAAATTCTTTTCCAACGTATAATAATTGGATAGCTTGGTTAAGATTTCTCCATAAGAGACCTTGAGGCGCGAAGAAAAAAATAGTGCTTTGATTCGATCGATAGGGTTATAAGGCAAAGAAATAATGGTAGCTAGAGTAAGGGTGACTTGACCTTTCGTGTCGGGGGTGAGGCGAAGCGCAGAATTGACTGTTAAGAAATCGGTCGCAGTTTTGATTTCGAAGGCATTAAGTAGAACACGTTCAACTTTATACTTAAACTCATCGTGTTTGAAGGTTGGTTTTTGATTCGTCATTTCTACTTCACCAGGCCACCATTTGTGCCACGTTGTATCATACATTAATTGCCTAAATAAGGCATCAGAAGTAGTTGAAAATCGTACGGTTTCATTTACATTAGACTGGAGCGGAAGGGTAAAAGCCAAAATAAGAATCAGAAGAAAAATCAGGCCTAAAAATATCCAACCTCTTTTATAAAAAATGTGCATTTAAATTGTTAATCTTAAAATGGGATACGAACTAAAAATAATAATCTCAATTACTGGCAATAATAGATATTTTTTTCATTTTGCGTTGCAGCAAAGGTTGATGACCCGAATAAAATTTTAAACATGAGATCTCGAGCAATTATTGCTGTACTTGTCGTCTGTTCTCTAAAAAATTTCGCACAAGTTGATCCGTCTTGGACGGTACAAGCCAAAAATATAGACCCGAAAAATTACTTTGGGGTAACAGTTGCCAACGGTGTGATTGGTTTGGTTTCTTCACCTGATCCGATGAGGGTAAAAGATGTTGTTCTCAATGGTGCGTATGATTACTATCAGCGTGGTCGGGTTTCGAATATTCTGAAGACATTCAATCATGTGAACATGAATTTGGAGGTTGATGGGCAAAGGATATCGCAATCAACCATTTCCAATTACCAACAGTCGTTGGATATGAAACAAGCATCGCTTACCACGACATTCGATGTGCAGGATAAAGTTGAAGTGTCTCATCAATTAATGGCGCTGCGTCACCTCCCATATACAGCGTTGACCATTGTAGAAATAAAAGCAAAGAAAGAGGTGAAGATTACGCCGATGAGCGTTATCGAAGCACCAGACCATCTCAGCGATGTAAGAAATTATTTTAGCGAAATAGATCGACCTCATGTGGTCATTCCATTATTAACATCAGTTGGTAAAAGCCCTTCGGGAAAATTAACGGTAGCGGTGAGCAACAGCTTTATTTTTGAAGAACCTCATGGACAAGAGCCGCGCCTTATTCATGAAGATTGGGACTACAACATGCATCTGGCGAAATTCACAAAGCAATTAAAAGCAGGAGAGACCTATCGATTTGCAGTGGTGTCTTCAGCAACTTGCTCCTCTCAATACAATGATCCAATGAATGAAGCAGAACGTTTAACCATATTTGCCAAATTGGAAGGCACGAAGAGATTGTTGGATCGTCATCGTGCAGCATGGAACGATCTTTGGAAAAGTGATTTGGTGATTGATGGCGATCTGCAAACACAGCTGGATGTTCGGTTTGCATTGTATCATCTCTATTCTTTCGCCCGTGAAGGAACGGCTTATAGTTTGTCACCGATGGGACTATCGGGACTTGGTTATAACGGCCATGTGTTTTGGGACACCGAATTGTGGATGTATCCACCACTTCTAGTGATGCACCCGGAAATTGCGAAGTCCCTTTTAGAGTATCGCTTTCAGCGATTAGAGGCTGCCCAGAAGAATGCATTTTCTCATGGCTATAAAGGAGCGATGTTTCCGTGGGAATCTTCAGCGGAAGGAACGGAAGACACTCCCGTTTGGGCGCTCACCGGTCCGTTTCAACAACACATCACAGGCTGCGTTAGCTGGGCGTTCTGGAAATACTACCAGG
>Ga0302164_10000311_pt1 | contig 17584 bp, 15 predicted proteins | sample I_Fen_E3_1_FD_193500 | JGI IMG/M metagenome (GOLD analysis project Ga0302164, IMG submission 193500) | Peat permafrost microbial communities from Stordalen Mire near Abisko, Sweden - I_Fen_E3_1 | ecosystem: Environmental > Terrestrial > Soil > Wetlands > Permafrost | place: Sweden: Abisko...
AAGCTGGTGGCGGATGGTATGGTAACAGCGGCATTATGATTCCGGATATTACTTTACCCAACTCACATTTGAGAGTGCGTCTTCCACTATTCAGACTGGTACAATATCATCATGTACCAAAAGACGGCCGCGGTGTAATGCCCGATATTTATATTAGCACCAGTTACGAAGCATTGATAAAAGGCTATGATAAAAAGTTACAGGTGGTGATGGAGATGATAAAAGCGAAGAAAGGTTAATAGTTCATGGTTGAAGGTTCATAGTAAGTCGTAATTTCAGTGTGCATTTTTTTTAATCAATGTAGCTTTTGTTATAGTATCGCAAAATTATCCGCATCATTTAAAAAAGGAAATTTCATTCTCACTTCTTCCAGCTTTTCTTTTGATAAGGTTATGGTGTTTACATCTTCTTCATCGGCCATGTGATAAAGTACCTGTCCCATCGGATCAATCACTAAAGTATTGCCGCTGTAATGTATATTTTTAGCGTCATCGCCCACACGGTTTACACCTACAACATAGCTTTGGTTTTCTATTGCCCTTGCACACAACAATGTTTTCCAGGCATGGCTGCGTCGCTCGGGCCAGTTGGCCACATAAATTAAAACATCATACTCTGCCACTCCATCTTCCGGCTTTTGCCTGGCCCATACCGGAAACCTGAGGTCATAACATACCTGCAAATTTATTTTCCATCCTTTTACTGATGCTATCAAACGCTTATTGCCACTGCTGTAATGCTTATCTTCTTCGCCATAAGCAAACAAATGTCTTTTATCGTAGTACCCATACTGGCCATTGGGCAACATCCAGATCAATCGGTTGTAATATTTTCCTGCTTCTTCAATTATCAAACTTCCTGTTAACACAACCCCGTTCTTATTACTTATCATTTTCATCCATTCCACGGTTTCGCCATCCATTGTTTCGGCAAGTTCTTTTGCACGCATGCTAAAACCAGTGCTAAACATTTCGGGCAGTACCACTATTTCAGTTTTTTCCTCAATGCCGTCAATTTTTTGTTGCAGCTGCTGCATGTTAGCCGTTTTATCTTCCCAGATTAAATTACTTTGTATAGTAGTGATAGTAAGTGCAGACATGTTATTGATTCATTAGCTAACCAAATTTAAGATTTATATTCTTTCTTTTGCGAATTAAGCGGCCTTTGGCGGTTATTTTGGAACACAGATTTTTATGATGATTAAGATAAATTATGATCTATCTATGAAAATCATAACCATCATAAAAATCTGTGTCCCAAAATAGTCCCCTGCGATGCCGTAAAATTTATCAAAGGCGAATCAATCGGTTTACCGCTTCTTCCAGTGTACTTTCTTTTTTAGCAAAACAAAAACGCAGTACTTTATTATCGGTTGGTACTTTATAAAAGACGGAAACAGGAATTGCTGCCACACCATATTCTTTTGTTATTCTGATGGCCAGGTCTTTCTCATTCTCTTCACTTATACCATCAAAGCTGTACAATTGAAAATAACTGCCATAAGAAGGCTGTGCTTTAAACTTTGTTTGCTGCATCAGCTTGGCAAAATAATCTCTCTTTTGTTGCAGAAAGCTGCCGAGTTGCAAATATTTTTCTTTTTGTTGTAAAAATTCTGCCAGTGCAAATTGTACCGGGCTGTTGCAGCTAAAACAATTGAACTGGTGTATCTTTCTGAATTCGCTCGTTAATGCTTCTGGTGCCACGCAATAACCAATCTTCCATCCGGTACAATGATAAGTTTTACCAAATGAAAAACAAACAAAACTTCTTTCTAAAAGATCGGGATAACGCAGCATGCTCTCATGTTGTAAGCCATCAAAGATCAAATGCTCATATACCTCATCACTTAAAATAAAAATACCAGTATCTTTTACAACAGCTCTTAATTGGGCAATATCGTTTGCACTTAACACGCTACCAGTTGGGTTGTGCGGCGAGTTCAGCATGATCATTTTTGTTTTGGAAGAAATTTTTTGCCGCACCAGTTCCCAGTCAATTTTATAATCAGGGTAGGTAAGCGGAATTAAAACCGGTATTGCTCCATTTATTTCTATAGTTGGAATGTAACTGTCGTAGGCGGGTTCAAAAACAATAACTTCATCGCCAGGTTGCAATACCGTAGTTAAAGCTGTAAAGATGGCATAAGTGCCCCCCGGGGTAATGGTGATTTCTGTTTCGGGATTAATTGCCATTGCATAAAGACTGTGAATTTTTTCTGCAAGGCGTTCTCTAAGTGCAACCAATCCGTTCATATGAACGTACTGGTTATTGCCTTTCTGCATTGCTGCATTTACCAAAGCTACTAATGCTTCATCCATTAAAAAATCGGGGAACCCCTGACCAAGATTAATGGCGTTATGCTGTGCAGCCAGTACGCTCATTACCGTAAAAATGGTGGTGCCTGCGTTAGGCTGCTTACTATGTATGGTTGGTGTCAACGAATATCTTAAGTAGTCTTGAATATTTCCCACAAAGCCGCTATATACACAAAGATCTTTTTAATTATTGTAACCCTACTGCGACATCTGCGTAATCTGCGGGCTTTACAAAAATTTATCGCCTTTGCTGCGTTTGATCTCTGCAACATATTCTTTGATCTCTTGCTCTTTATCTTTTTTGCAGATCATTAATACATCTTTGGTATCTACCACAATAAAATCATCCAGTCCCTGTAGCAGCACTAATTTTTTGTTATCTGCATGCACCATGTTTTTGGTTGCATCTATTACCACCACATTATTTCCTGCAACAGCATTTTCAAGATAATCTTTTGACAGGTTTTCATATGCACTACCCCAGGTACCCAAATCGCTCCAGCCAAATGATGAAGGAATGATGTAAACATTATCGGCCTTTTCCATAATGCCGTAGTCAATAGAGATATTTACACATTGCGGATAGATTCTGTCAATGGCTTCTTTTTCGCCAGCTGTATTAAAGTTTGCTTTCTCGGTTTCAAATAATTCATTCAGCTCGGGTAATAATTTTTCAAACGCAGCCACAATATTTTTTACCTGCCAAACAAAAATGCCCGCGTTCCATAAAAAATCGCCGCTGGCAATAAAGGTTTTGGCCAGTTGCAGATCTGGCTTTTCGGTAAAGGTTTTTACTTTATATACATTTTCGCTTACCGCATGCTGCTCGTACTGAATATAGCCATAGCCGGTATTGGGATGTGTTGGTTTAATACCCAGTGTTACCAATGCTTTAATATGAGAAGTAAATTTTAATGCATCTAAACAAATGATTTTAAAATTTTCCGGTTCTAAAATAATATGATCTGCTGGAGCACAAATTAAATTGGCCTCGGGATTTAACTGCAGCAGTTTATGAGACACATAAGCCACACAGGGTGCGGTGTTTTTTCGCGAAGGTTCGCACAAAATATTTTCTACCGGTATTTCGGGCAATTGCTGTGCAACAATGTCTTTATACTGCTCAGATGTTACCACATAAATATTTTCTACCGGTATAAAATTTGCAAACCGGTCAAAAGTACCCTGTATAAGGGTTCTCCCAATATTTAAAATATCCAGGAACTGTTTGGGAAAGTCGGTACGGCTCATGGGCCAAAACCTGCTGCCGATACCACCGGCCATAATAGCTACATAGTTATTCTTGTTCATTTTTATATTTTAAATGATGCCTTCTCGTATTAAATCATGTAAATGGATCACTCCTCCATAAAATTCATTCTCTATAACAACTAACTGACTGATATTATTGCTTCGCAGCACATCCAGGGCTTCTGTTGCCAGGGCATCTGCGGCAATTCTTTTTGGGTTTTTGCTCATGATATCCTTAGCCGTAAGTATATTAAAATCATTGGTGCTTTCCAACATTCTTCTTAAATCACCATCTGTTATTATACCCAAAACAATGTTTTCTTTACTAATTACCACTGCTGTGCCTAAACGTTTTTTTGTCATCTCTATAATCACTTCTTTAAGCGTTGCATCCGCAAAAACAGCCGGCTTTTCGTTTTGAGAAGACAGATCGTTAACCCTTAAGTATAATTTTTTACCCAGCATGCCACCTGGATGAAACTTAGCAAAATCTTCGCTGTTAAACCCTTTTAATTCCATCAAACAAACTGCCAGCGCATCTCCCATCACCATTTGCACTGTTGTGCTTGTGGTTGGGGCAAGATTATTGGGGCAGGCTTCTTGCTCAACAGTAGTATTTAAAACAATATTGCTTTGCAATGCAAGGTATGATTTTGTATTACCCACCATGCCTATGACCGTGTTGCCAAAGTTTTTAATTAATGATACCAGTACTTTTATTTCGGGACTATCACCACTTTTACTGATGATCAATACCACATCGTTTTGTTGTATCATTCCCAAATCGCCATGAATGGCATCTGCAGCATGCATAAAAAGAGCCGGTGTACCCGTACTGTTTAAAGTAGCCACAATTTTTTGCGCCACCACCGCACTTTTACCAATACCACTAATTACCACCCTGCCTTTTGCTGCCGCAATATTTTCTACTGCCGCAACAAAATTCTTATCAATAAATGCAGCTAACCCGCTTACCGACCGGGCTTCCAGTTCAATAGTACGAAGGGCAGAAGGTATAATAGTTTGACTGTTCATTTTTGTGCCGCAAACCTACTTTAAATCGGTCATAATGCAAAGGGTTACTATCCTTTAATATGCACTTTAATAATTGCAGGAAATTACCCAAGCTGGCAACCCCGTTGCTTTAGTTTTATTTAAGGCTTGCACTTTGGGGTTTTTTGAGTATCTTAAATGATTATATACTGTTAAATATGGGCTACACTGTATAAAGGGCTTGATTTTACAGTTGCGGCGAGTTAACTTCGCTGCCCCGTTTTAAAAACCTTGTTTACATCAAATAAAACGACACCAAGAAATAGTGTGAAAGAAAACTTGTTATGGCTACCGTAAAATCAAAATCTGCTAAACCAAAGGCTGATATAAAAAAACCGCTTAAGCAATCTGGCGAAAAGGCGTCGCCTAAAAAAGACCAGTCGAATCTGTCGGCGGAATTACAAAAACATTTTGGGCTCGACAGTTTTCGTGGTACCCAGGAAGAAGTAATCAATAACCTGCTTGCAGGCAACGATACTTTTGTAATTATGCCTACCGGCGGCGGAAAAAGCTTGTGTTATCAACTGCCGGCAATTATAAGTGATGGTGTTGCCATAATTGTATCTCCTCTGATTGCATTAATGAAAAACCAGGTTGACCTGGTAAGAAGCTACAGCAGTAAAGACCATGTGGCACATTTTTTAAACAGCACTTTAAACAAGGGTCAGCAAAAAATTGTAAAGGATGACCTTACCACGGGCAAAACAAAAATGTTGTATGTGGCGCCCGAAACAATGACCAAAGAAGAAAACGTTACTTTTTTTAAAGACCTTAAGATTTCTTTTTTTGCAGTGGATGAAGCGCATTGTATATCGGAATGGGGGCACGATTTCAGGCCGGAATACCGCAGGCTTAGAGAGATAATGGATATGATTGATGAAAAGATTCCCGTAATTGCTTTAACTGCCACCGCAACTCCCAAAGTGCAAAGCGATATTGTAAAAAACCTGGGGTTGCGTAATCCCAAAATTTTTATCTCTTCCTTTAACAGGCCCAATTTATATTACGAGATTCAGCCTAAAATAAATTTAGAACAAACCAATAAAAGCATTGTTCGCTTTATTCACCAGCATAAAAATAAAAGCGGTATCATTTATACGCTCAACCGCAAAACCACCGAAGAGCTGGCCAGTATGCTGATGGCCAATGGCATTAAAGCAGTTGCCTACCACGCAGGGCTAGACGCCAAATTAAGAGCCGACAGGCAAGACCAGTTTTTAAATGAAGATGTGGATGTGATTGTCGCCACTATTGCTTTTGGTATGGGTATCGATAAACCGGATGTTCGTTTTGTAATTCATTACAACATTCCCAAGTCTATTGAAAATTATTACCAGGAAACCGGCCGTGGCGGACGTGATGGAATGGAAGGAAAATGCATCCTTTATTACTCTCATAAGGATGTCGCCAAGCTGGAGCATTTTATGCGTGATAAACCGCTTAGTGAAAGAGAAGTGGGTGCACAGTTAATCAACGAAACCGTTAGTTATGCAGAAAGCAGCGTATGCCGCAGAAAAACCCTACTGCATTATTTTGGCGAAGAATATGATGACAGTAAAAGTTGCGGCCATTGCGACAACTGCTTAAATCCCAAAGAAAGAATTGAAGCCAAAAATGAAACCGTTATTGTTTTAAAAATCATCAAAGCATTGGAAGAACGTTTTCCTATTGAATATGTACAATTAATTCTTGCAGGCAAGGCCACCCCGGCTGTAAAAATGTACCGCCACGAAGAGCTGGATGTTTTTGCCAGTGGCAATGATAAGGAACCGCATTTTTGGAACAGCCTTATCCGCCAGATGTTGCTGAGTGGTTTAATTGCAAAAGATATTGTGGAATATGGTTTATTAAAATTCACCAAAAAGGGCGAGGCATTTTTAAAGAAACCCACATCTTACAAAATTGTACTCAACAATTTATTTGAAGATGCCAACGCCGATGACGAGGAAGCAGAACAGGCTGGTGAAACACCCAGTGCTGTAGATGAAAAATTGGTGCAGTTATTAAAAGACCTGAGAAAAAAAGTATCCAAAGAAAAAAACCTGCCGCCATTCGTTATTTTTTTAGAAAGCAGTTTGGAGGATATGGCAACGATGTATCCTACCAATATGGCCGAACTGGAAAAGATAAGTGGGGTAAGCAAAGGAAAAGCGATGCGCTATGGTAAACCATTTTTGGATGTGATCATAAAATATGTGGAAGAAAATGATGTGGTGCGCCCTGATGATTTTGTAATGAAAAGCGTGGCCAATAAAAACAATAATAAAATTTTCATCATCCAGAATATTGATAAAAAAATTCCTCTGGAAACACTGGCCAAAAACAGGGGCTTAAGAATTGATGAATTACTGGAAGAAATGGAAACCATTGTAGCCAGTGGCACCAAACTTAACCTTGACTATGCCATTGATGAAATGGTGGATGAATATGAGCAGGACGAGATCATTGATTATTTTAAGAGCTGCGAAACATCGTCGCTGCAGGTAGCGCAGGAAGAGCTGGCCGACAGCAATTTTAACTGGGAACAATTAAAACTGATGCGCATTAAGTTTTTATGTGAATACGGCAACTAATTTCAGATTTTTGATTGCCAATTGTGGATTTTTAAGGGAATACCCTTATTTTTGCTGCCCAATTCAACGTTTTATTGTTGAAATATGGAAGGTGCGGTAGCTCAGTTGGTAGAGCAAAGGACTGAAAATCCTTGTGTCGGCGGTTCAATCCCGCCCCACACCACAAAATAAGCAAGGCTTTTTGGTTAAACACCTGAAAGCCTTTTTCTTTTGGTACAATATTGAGAGCTAATTTTACTGTACCTAATCATTTCTTTATGATCACCCGTATTATTCCTTCTTCTGGCGAAGTACTTCCTGTTATCGGCCTCGGCACCTGGCAAACCTTTGATGTGGACAGTAAAGCTTATCCTCTTTTAAAAGAAGTGCTTACCAAAATGCATGCCGCTGGTGCAATATTAATAGATAGCTCCCCCATGTATGGAAAATCTGAAAAAGTAATCGGTGATATCACTAGCACGATGCCAATCGCAGACGATTTTTTTTACGCCACCAAAGTTTGGACCACCGGTTTGCAGCAGGGCATACAGCAAATGGGAAGTGCTATGCAAAAAATGCAGCGCAAAACTATCGACCTGATGCAAATTCATAACCTCACCGATTGGAAAACACATTTGCCACAATTGCGTCGCATGAAAGAGGCTGGTACGGTCAGGTATATCGGCATTACCCATTATACCGACGCCAGCCATGAAGAATTAGAAAAGGTATTAAGGGCAGAAAAATTAGACTTTGTACAATTCAATTATTCTATCGCTGCACGTAATGCCGAAAAAAGATTGCTGGATGTTGCTACATCATCTGGAGTTGCCACACTTATTAACCGCCCTTTTGGAGAAGGTAAATTATTTAATGCTGTAAAAGGTAAGGCCTTACCTCAATGGGCAAACGAAATTGGTATTGATACCTGGGCTGCTTTCTTTTTAAAATATATTATTGCACACCCAGCTGTTACCTGCGTTATTCCTGCAACGGGAAATCCGGCACATGTAACAGATAACTTAAATGCAGGTGAAAAAAATTTGCCTGACGCTAAGGTCAGGCAAAGAATGGTGAATTATTTAAGTAGTCTGTAAAGCCACCTTCTACAAGCTCAGGTTGACAGTATTTTTTACCAAACGTGCACCCGTTTCTCCAGTGGCAACCACATCTTATCTCCTTGCTTAATACCAAAAGCATCATAAAACTCCTGCATCTGCTGTATGGGTATCAATGCCCTGCATTCTGCCGGTGAGTGAGGGTCAGTTAATAAAAGATTGGCTGCGGTTTCGGGTAAAGCAATACCACGCCATACCTGTGCCCAGCTTAAAAAGAACCGCTGGTCGGGTGTAAAGCCGTCAATCGTTGTAGTGCTTTTGCCCTGTGCAGTTTTTTTAAAAGCCTCATAAGCCATCGCAACGCCGCCAAAGTCGGCAAGGTTTTCTCCTAACGTAAGCTTACCGTTTACATGTAGTGAATCTAAAACCACAGCAGCATCATATTGTTTGGTAACGGCATCGGCTAATAGCTTAAATTTATCTGCATCTTCTTTGGTCCACCAGTCACGCAGGCTGCCATCTGCATCACTCTGCCTGCCCTGGTCATCAAAACCATGTGTCATTTCGTGGCCAATTACTGCAACAATGCCGCCGTAGTTCACTGCATCATCGGCCCCAAAATCAAAGAATGGAAACTGTAAAATTCCCGCAGGAAAAGTAATGGTGTTTTGAATAGACCCATAAGATGCATTAACCGTAGGCGTGGTAAAATTAAATTCGTTGCGGTTAATGGGCTGGCCCAATTTAGTGATGTTATAATTGTATGCCCATTTGCTGGCATTTCTTACATTTTCCAACAATGAATTTTTAGTAATCACCACTCCTTCATATTCTTTCCATTTATCAGGATAAGCAATTTTTTTGGTAATGGCCATCAGCTTTACCAGGGCTTTTGTTTTGGTTTCTTCACTCATCCAGCTCAGCGCTTTAATGCGGCCTGCAAATGTTTGTTGCAGGTTGTTTACCATTTCCAGCATGCGCTGTTTGGCTTCGGGTTTAAAATAACGGTTAACATATAATTGCCCTAACATGTCGCCAATGCTGCCATCAATAAGCGAAGCCATACGTTGCCAGCGTGGCGTAATTTCTTTTTGCCCGCTTATTACTTTCTGGTATTCAAAATTTGCAGTTACAAAATCATTGCTCAGGTACGGCGCTGCACTTTTCAGCACTTCAAATTTGGCCAGTTGTTTCCAGGTATCCAATGGCAAACTGGTGAGCAAGCTATCCAGCGCATGAAAGAATGTGGGCGTGCTTACAATAATGAAATCCTGTTTGGGAATATCCAGCGCCGCAAAAATAGCCGGCATTTTCAGCACGTTAAGTTTGGCAGAAAATTCTTCGGGTGTAAACTTGTTATACCTTTTTTGCGGGTCCCGCATTTCTACACGGCTCAGTTGTGCTTTGGCAATCAGTGTTTCTGCCTTTAAAATATTATCGGCATATAGTGCCGCGTCGGCTCCGCTAACACCGGTTAATGAAAACAGTTTGTTGATATAAGTTTTTAAAGCATTGCGTATGGTTATACTACGGGAGTCGTCTTTCAAATAATAATCCCGGTCGGGTAAAGTTGTTCCGCTCTGGCCCATGGTAATGCGGTAAACATTAATGTCCTTTGCATCCTGGTTTACAAAAGCACTGAACAAACCGCCTGCAGCACCTTCTTTACGTAGTTTGAGTTGCAGGGTAACCAGCTCGTTGATGTTGCTGACAGCATCTATAGATTGCAGGTCTTTTTTAATTGGCGTAGTGCCCAATTTTTCCAGTTGCAGGCTGTCCATTCCGCTGGTATAAAAATCGCCACTCATTTGTTCTGGTCTTGTCCTGGTTTTCTTTTTAGCGGCTTCTTCCAGCAATACTTTAAGGCGCTGCGATGATTCTTCCCGCAGCATATCAAAACTTCCCCAACGTGTTTTGGTGCCGGGTATTACCACAGTTTTTAACCAACCGCCATTGGCGTATTGATAAAAATCATCACCGGTTTTTACATTGGTGTTCATGTTGGCTTTATCAATGTACTTCATTTGTGCATTGACAAAAGTGTAGAGACTGCAGCAAAGCAGCAATAAGCAGATCTTTTTCATAGACAAGTTTTGTTTTAGCTAAACTACAAATTAATGGTTTTATCTGCTCATTCTGCTGAAAATGTACCAATGGAAATTTTTTGTTGTAACCGGCAGCAGCAAAATATTATAGAACACTTACAGTTTATTGCCTTCTTTTGGAAAAACAATGGTGGGTTTAAATTTTTTCGCTTCTTCAAAATCCATCAAGGCATAAGAAATAACAATTACAATATCACCTTCGGCACCTTTTCTTGCAGCGGGGCCATTTAAGCAAACAATGCCGCTTCCTCGTTTGCCTTTAATAATATAGGTTTCCAAACGTTCGCCATTGTTTACATTTACCACCTGAATCTTTTCGTTTTCAATTAAATTGGCGGCGTCCATAAGGTCTTCGTCAAGCGTAAGACTGCCTACATAGTTCAGGTTGGCTTCTGTTATTACCGCACGGTGAATTTTTGATTTGAGTATTTGTATTTGCATGGTATAAAATTACGAACTTAATACTCTTCCGGAACTGTAGTACTTTTTAAAAAAAGCACTTATTCTTTACCAGGTTTGATAATGGTTTGTTGATTCCGTACCGGTTGAATATATTACATTATGAAGCGAACTTTAGTCATCGGCGATATTCACGGCGGATTGAAAGCGACACACCAGGTAATTAAAAAGGCCAATGTAACGCAGGCGGACAAATTGATCTTTTTAGGCGATTATGTTGACGGCTGGAGTGAATCTGCCGGTGTAGTGGCTTATATGATGGAATTGGCTTCCACCAATGAATGCGTTTTTATAAAAGGCAATCATGATGTATGGTGCGAAGAGTGGCTGCGTACCGGGGAGGCTGACAGAACCTGGCTATTTCATGGCGGCCAAGCTACCATTGATAGTTATGCAGCAACAAACAGTACAACAAAAATGCAGCACCTCAATTTTTTTGAGCAAATGCCTTTTTATTATATTGATGACCTGAACCGGTTATTTATTCATGCCGGATTTACTTCTATGCACGGGCCACAAAAAGAATTTCACAATTCAAATTTCAGTTGGGACAGGACGCTTTGGGAAACGGCACTGGTAATGGATAAACGGATAAAAAAAGATTCTATTCTTTTTCCAAAACGCTTAAACCTTTTTGAAGAAATTTTTATTGGTCATACCCCCACACAATACTATAATGCTGATATCTCCATGCAGGGTAGCAATGTATGGAACATGGATACCGGTGCTGCCTTTTACGGCAAACTGAGTATTATGGATATATCCACCAAACAATTTTGGCAAAGTGATGCGGTGCATACTTTATACTCTGGAGAAATTGGCAGAAATAGAAATTAAAAAATTTATTACGGGTAGTTTTGTTTACTCCGGTTTGTTGATAATTCTTTCTCTAGTTTGTTTTACTACTGGAAATTATCTGCTCTTTTTTTTGCCTATACTCTTTTTGCCTATACAGCTTGCCGGTTGGCAAACCGCGGCCTTATTACCCAGCTTTTGTTATTTTGCTTTCGAATAACCAGCCAGTAGAAAAAGAAAATGGTTGATGCAATTGTTAATACAGGGATTATCCATTCCGGTAATGTATTTCTAAGATTAACCAGCATTCCATCGTCACCAAATTTTCCAAACCCCAGCAAAGAAGGTATTCTAAACCAGTAATAACACGAAACCCCCGATGCCGCAAAAATGCTGGTCAGTTTTTGTTCATATTTTGTAGACAAAGCCAATGACAATATTCCATAGCTAATAAGGGTTACCAATAACCCAAGCAACGGCATTTGGTAAACACTAAAGAATGTGCTTACGGTTGTTATTGATGTTTCATCCGGAACATGAAACCAGCCCCAGATAAAACCGGGTAAGCCTCCCACAATTAACACTGCGCTTATTTGATTATAGATTGTTTTTGAATTTGTCAGAGGCTGAATATTTGCCGTAGAATCCGGGCATGAAACAACACAATTCATACATTGATCACAATGTGCATTTGGCAAAGCGATTAAAACGTTGCCTCCATATAATTTTTCAACCGGGTGTACAGGACATAATCCCGAACACCAGGCACTTTTCCATTCATAAAAGAAACCCAATGTTATTCCAATTACTGCCATCAAAATAATCATAATTGCAGTTGCTACACCACTATTGTTAAAAACCGCATGCCTTAATGGAACAATGACGTACAACGCCACTACAGCAACAAGGTTTAATTTGGCCAATTGAGTAACCGAAAGTCTTTTTCTTTTTGATACTGAAAGGTGCCGTGGTAGCAAAACCGTTGTTGCCAAAGGGCAAACATTTCTCCAGATACCTGTAGCTACAACAAAAAGGGCTGGTGCCACCGGAATCAAAATATTCCAAAACAATAAAACACCCAGCAATGGAAAAAACAATAAACAAAACAAAATTGCTGCCCCCGCTAACCATATGGCTGCCTGCGCTGTACGCCAAATTGTTATTGATTGTGGAGATAGCTGATCTCCAGACTTAAAGTTATCTGCCCTACTAATCATAATAACATTTAAAGGTGATGTTTTTAACCATTGAAAATTAAAATAAAGTCAATAACAAAAAGATGATTTTTGTCATTGTTTTGATTATTTTACTTACCCGGCTACAGTATAACAAGGTAAATCCGGCAATTGGGTTAACTAAGTTGGGATGTACAGATGGCGGGATAAGCCAATTTAGGAAGTTGTTTAACCCGAGGGCACAAAAGATTCATTTATTGACTGTTTATTGTAAAATATTTACCCGCCGCCGCAGGCATTCTTAAGTAACTCAATAAAAAATATACCCCTGATAAAAAATAAAACAATGGGTTTACTTTTTTAATGGCGTAAGCAGTTGCTCCAGGCCATTGATCTTTATTTCATACATGGTAGCCAGCAAAACACCCAACTTTCCCTTAGGAAAACCCTTTCTTTGAAACCATTCTAAATAAGATACGGGCAGGTTACAAAGTACCGTTCCCTTATACTTTCCAAAGGGCATTTTCATGTTTACCAGTTGCAGTAATAATTCTCCATTAGCAGCGTTTTCACCATCATCCATAATCAAATTTAATAGTTATACTCAATACTGATTATTGTTTGGTTCAAATTTAAAGCAGATGTTAAAGCAATGGTTATTCACATTTAAATGCAATTAATCCACTTATTGAATAATAATCGTTAATTATCTTTTTTATTATTCAATGTATTTATACATTTACTATAATCAAAATAATTGTTACCATAAATTAATTCTGTATTAAACTTTTCCTTACTAACCCATTCTAAATTCACATGAACACAACTACTATTACTACCCCCAACTTTGAAGTAGTCAGCCATCATGCATTTGGTGATGTTTTGCTAAACACTTCAACCAATCAAAAATCATTGCATGCCACTGTTACTATTCAACCCGGCCAGGTTATTAGTAAGTTTCATGCAGGCATTACGCAATCGTATGCCACGTACTTAACCGTGCAAACCGGCGTGGATAAGCACATTACGCTGCAGCCTGAGTTTTTGCAATACATCAACCACAGTTGCGAGCCCAATGTGTTTTTTGATACCACTACTTTTGAATTGGTTTGCTTAAGGCCTTTGCAACCAGGTGATGAATTGACCTTCTTCTATCCAAGTACTGAGTGGGATATGAGTTCACCCTTTGTTTGCAATTGCCAAAGCAAAGAGTGTTTGCAATTGATCAATGGTGCCTCGCATTTAGATCAATCCACTTTAAACAAATATCGCTTAACTGATTTTATAAAGCATCAGGCCGATAATAAAACCGCTGTTTAAAAAGGTTATACAACTATATGTCGTCTCCATCTTCTTTTTTACCAATAGTTCCTCTTGAAAATCTTAAGGTTTGGGTGCTGGCACCCCATCTTGTTACCGCCGACGCTAATATTGATTATTATTACGACTTTAGCCAGAGCATTGAAGAATATACCCAAACGTTTGCAGCATTAGGAATTAATTGGAAATGGCAACCTGTTACAATGCAGGATTATCCTACTGTAATCGATACAATTGTTGCCGAAAAAGCAGCAGGCATTCATTTTCCCGTGGTGTTTAATATTTGCGACGGTGATGAGGTTAATGGTACGCCTGGCGTTTCTGTGGTAAAACTATTAGAAGAAAAAGGATTGGTATACACAGGGTCCGACGAATATTTTTACAATATCACCACTTCTAAAATTCCCATGAAGGAGGCTTTTGATAAATACAATGTGCCGAATGCCAAATGGGAACCCATAAAAGTTAAGGATCAGTATACCAATGGAATTTTCGGTAGGTTGGGTACGCCAATAATTGTAAAGCCATCGGTAAGCGGTGGCAGCATGGGTGTGGGTATAAAAAATGTGGTGGAAAATAAAGCAGAGCTAAATGAACAGATTGGTAAAATGTTTGAAGGCTACCGTGGCTGGAATTTGGCAGCCGATGGTTTAATTGCTGAATCATTTATTACCGGTCCTGAATTTACTGTTTTGATTGTGGGCAGTTATGATAAACCCGGCGAGGCAAAAATATATACTCCTGTAGAACGTATTTTTCATCCTTCACTTCCTGATAAAGAAAAGTTTTTATCCTTTGACAGGTTATGGGAAATTTATGAAGAGGAAGAAGCCATGCCTAATGAAGGCAATTTTTACGAATACGAAATTCCCGATACATCATTAATTGAAGCCATAAAAAAAATAAGTTGGGATGCTTACGTGGCTACTAAAGGAAAAGGCTATACCAGGGTTGACATAAGAATGGACAGCAAAACAAAAAAATTATATGTGCTTGAGGTAAATGCACAATGCGGTTTAAGTGAAGATGAGAACTATACTTCTATCGGCGCTATTTTAAGAATGAGCAATAAGACATTTACCGAACTGGTTGTTGAAATTATTAATGATGCGTTTTTAAGAATGGAAGAAAAAACTACCGTTGCTATTGCAAGCTTACCCAGATAAAAAATGGAACATCCTCAAAATAATACTTCTTCTAAAAAAGTAAACGGCTTTACAGTTCCCCCTTCAGGGGGCAAGGTTTTAAACATTTGCGTATTGCAACCTGATTATTCCACTTCTAATGTGGATTACCAGAATTACGATCCGGCAAGAGATCTTTCTCATCTTATACCGGACGCCAATTTTACACATGTTCTTTTAAACAAGTTAACTACATACAAGCAACTCAAAGAATTAAAGAAAAAAAATTACGACATCTTTGTTAACCTTTGCGAAGGTTATTTAGAATGGGAGGTGCCCAGCATTGATGTGATTTATACTCTAGAATTATTGAATCTTCCATTTACAGGCCCCACTTCATTATTATATGATCCACCAAAAGAACTGATGAAGTATGTGGCATACACCGAAGGCATCAATACGCCCGCCTATGCTTTAATAGAAAATGAAGATGATGTGGAATCAGAGTGTAAACACTTAAGATACCCTTTGTTTGTTAAGCCCGCCAAAGCTGGTGATAGTTTAGGTGTGGATGATAAAAGTTTGGTGCATAATTTAGAAGAATTGAAACAAAAAGTTCATGCTATTATAGAAGAATACGGCCCATTACTGGTGGAAGAATATATCAGCGGCAGGGAGTTTACGGTAATGCTGGCTGCTAACGATGATGACAAAACCGTAACTGTTTTTAAACCGGTAGAGTATATTTTTCCTGAAGGCAATCAGTTTAAAACTTATGCTTTAAAAACATCCGAGCTTCATCCTAATGCAAACATTGCCTGCAATGATCCGGAACTGGAATTGAAATTAAAAGAAGCCGCCAGGCAAATCTTTCGCAGTTTTGGCGGCGTTGGTTATGCCCGTTTAGATTTTAGAGTAGATCATAAGAATGAAGTTTTTTTCCTGGAAATCAATTTTACCTGCTCGGTTTTTTATAAAGATGGCTACGAGGGCAGTGCCGATTATATCTTAAAACATGATGGTTTTGGCCAGGCCAACTTCCTTAAACATATTATAAAAGAAGGTATTGCAAGGCATGGCCGCAAGCAAAAAAAATATGTGATGAAGGGCAATTCCATAGCCGGTTATGGCATTTACGCCACCCAGGATATTGCTGCTAACGACTTCATTTTCAAAGGAGAAGAGATGAACCAGCGCATTGTTACAAGGCGACATGTAGAGCAAAACTGGGATATTAAAGAAAAAGAAATCTTTGCAAAATATGCCTATCCACTAAGCAATGAAGTATATTTGCTTTGGGATGATAACCCCGGCGGATGGGCTCCGCAAAATCACAGTTGCAATGCCAATACCGGTTACTCCGGTTTAAATGTTGTCGCTTTAAGAGACATTAAAAAAGGCGAAGAACTAACCCTCAACTACGCATCCTTTCTGGATGAAACGATGGAGCCCTTCAATTGCCGGTGCGGTGCACCCAACTGCCGTGGCTTAATAACCGGAATTACCCATAATTCGGTTACCGAGAGAGAAAAGATAGCCACGCTTTAAACTAACCCAACTTCTTTCGGTCTTACACGAGCCCATTAAATTCTGGCTACGAAACCATATTTCGTATTAGAAATTTATTATTAAAACGATTCAACCGAGCAAACCTATGTCACGTTTTCAAATATTAAAGAGTTTAATGAACAAGCACCGCAGCCAGCTGTTGTTGACTTATATATTATTTTCTTTGGAGATGCTGGGTGGTTTATTGCGGCCATTGTTTTTGGGGATTGCCATTAACGATTTGCTTAAAGGCAGCTACCAGGGCCTTATTTTACTTTCCTCGGTTCATTTTGCCACGCTGGTTATAGGTACACTTCGCCACATGTACGATACCCGTACGTATTCGGCCATTTACGTATCATTGGTTACAAAGTTTTTAAGCCGCAGGGTGTATAAGCAAGATGTAAGTAAGCTTAGTGCGCATTCTACTTTGGCAAGAGAATTTGTGGATTTTTTAGAGTTCGACCTGGTGTATGTAATTGAAGCGGTGTATAATTTATTCGGTTCTTTGATACTGATGTTTTTTTATGACGCTTCTGTGGTTACTTTATGCCTTATTGTTTTAATTCCGGTTATGGCTATCAGTTATGGTTATGGCAAAAGAATGAAACGCCTGAACAAATTAAAAAATGATGAGCTGGAACAACAGGTTGATGTTATCAGCAGCTTTGATAAAAAGACAGTACAAACCCATTATAATAATTTGCGCAAGTGGCAGATAAAAATTTCTAACCAGGAAGCATGGAACTTTGGTTTTATGGAATTTTTAGTGATGATTGTTTTAGGTGCAAGTCTTTTATTAACTTATAAAACTTCTGGTGCTGCAATA
>Ga0302164_10000314_pt1 | contig 17324 bp, 12 predicted proteins | sample I_Fen_E3_1_FD_193500 | JGI IMG/M metagenome (GOLD analysis project Ga0302164, IMG submission 193500) | Peat permafrost microbial communities from Stordalen Mire near Abisko, Sweden - I_Fen_E3_1 | ecosystem: Environmental > Terrestrial > Soil > Wetlands > Permafrost | place: Sweden: Abisko...
ATATTAGTGAAAGCGCTGCATCTGGTGTAGGTATAGATTGGTGTGTTACTCCACAAATGGCTAGAGAATTAACAGGAAACAAGATCACCATACAAGGAAACTTTGATCCTGCTAAATTGCTGGCACCTATTCCTGAAATTAAAAAGGCGGTTAAAGAAATGATTGATGCCTTTGGCATTCAAAATTACATTGCTAATTTAGGCCATGGCATTACACCGAATGTTCCGGTAGATCATGCTAAAGCATTTGTTGATGCAGTAAAAGAATACGGATCGTGAATGGTGTGACATGAGTCGTGAGAGGGAGCATGTAAATTTTTAAGACTCTCCTCTCACGATTCACCACTCACGCCTCACGTTTCATAACTCACGATATGATACATAAAACTGAAACAAAAGAAATCCGCGGTCAATGGATTGATTTTATTTATCACCTTCAGGATGATATCTGCAGTGCTTTAGAAGCATCGGATGGTAAAGCAACGTTTATTGAGGATGCATGGCAAAGGGCAGAAGGAAAAGGCGGTGGTGGATTAACCAAAGTGATACAGAATGGCAATGTATTTGAAAAGGGTGGTGTGAACACTTCTGTTGTTTATGGCCATGTAACAGAAAAAATGCGCAAGCATTTGGGCATCGACAGCAGCAAATGGTTTGCAGCAGGAATAAGTATTGTGATTCATCCATTAAATCCCTTTGTACCAACCGTGCATTGTAATTACAGGATGTTTGAATTGTACGACGAAAACGATAACCTTGCTGATCGCTGGTTTGGCGGTGGCACCGATCTTACACCCTATTATTTATTTGAAGAAGACGCTACATATTTTCATCAAACTTATAAAGATGCCTGTGATGCATCTGATCCGGCATTCTATCCCCAGTTTAAAAAAACCTGTGATGATTATTTTGTGAACCATCACCGCAATGAAGAAAGAAGGGGCATTGGGGGTATCTTCTACGACCACCAGCGGCCAACAGAAAAACAAGATGTGCAATTCTGGATCGATTTGGCTAAAACATGCGGCCAGGCTTTTATTAAAGCGTATATTCCCATTGTTGAAAAAAGAAAGACGATCCCCTATTCAACAGAAAATAAATACTGGCAGGAGATCAGGCGTGGCCGTTATGTAGAGTTTAATTTGGTGCATGATCGGGGTACATTGTTTGGGTTAAAAACCAATGGAAGAACCGAAAGCATTTTAATGAGCTTACCTCCAACGGTGCGTTTTGAATACAATTACCGGCCGGAGCCGGGAAGTGAAGAAGAAAAATTGCAACAGGTTTGCCTTCAACCTAAAGACTGGTTAGCGATAACCAGTGAAGAAGAAAAAAATGAATGGGCGAAAAAATCGAACTCTTGCTAAAACCCCGTTGGCGGTTGATTAGTAAGGTTCATAAAAAAACAATTATGTATCTACAAAGAAGAAATCGCATTTTGCGTCAATCACCTGCCATACGTGCAATGGTTGCAGAGTCAATACTAACTCCCAATGATTTTATTGTTCCGTTATTTATTACCGAAGGTGAAAACATCAACCAGGAAATCGCTTCCATGCCCAATTATTTTCGCTATAGTATCGACAACACTGTAAAAGAAGTAAAAGAGTTGTGGAGCATGGGTATTAAAAGTGTATTGCTCTTTGTAAAATCTAAAGACGAGTTAAAAGATAATAAAGGAACTGAAGCTATTAATCCCAATGGTTTAATGCAAAGAAGCATTAAAGCCATTAAAGATGCAGTGCCTGAAATGCTGGTAATGACTGATGTAGCGTTGGATCCATTTTCTTCTTATGGCCATGATGGTATTGTAGAGAACGGACAAATTGTAAACGACCCCACCGTAGAAGTATTGGCACAAATGAGTGTAAGCCATGCACAGGCCGGTGCAGACTTTGTTGCACCCAGCGATATGATGGATGGCCGCATTGGCGCTATTAGAAAAGCATTGGAAGAAAATAATTTTATCAATACCGGTATCATGGCGTACAGTGCTAAGTATGCATCATGTTTTTATGGCCCTTTCCGCGATGCGTTGGATAGTGCACCCGGCTTTGGTGATAAAAAAACTTACCAGATGGATTACAGCAACCGCATTGAAGCAGTAAAAGAAGCATTACTGGATGTGGAAGAAGGTGCTGATATCATCATGGTAAAACCAGGTTTACCTTACCTGGATATTGTAAGGGAAGTAAAAAATGCTGTAAACGTTCCCGTTAGTGTGTACAATATCAGTGGCGAATATGCCATGATAAAAGCGGCCGCTAAAATGGGCTGGATAGATGAGAACAAAGCGATATTGGAAACGTTGACTGCTTTTAAAAGGGCAGGCGCAGATTTAATTGCGACGTACTTTGCAAAAGATGCAGTTAAATTATTAGGATAGTTTTCTCGCAAAGTAGCTAAGAAGCAAAGACGCCAAGCTTTGCGCCTTATTTCCTTTGTGCCTTTGCTTGAAAAATTCTCTACAAAGAATAAAAAAGGTGACCATAAAATAATTCCCCATGTACAAAAAAAGCGAAGAGTTATTTGAAAGAGCTAAAAAATCAATCCCTGGCGGAGTAAACTCACCCGTTCGTGCATTTAAGAGTGTGGGCGGTACTCCTATCTTTATGACTAAAGCAAAAGGTGCTTACTTATTCGATGCCGATGGCAGCAAATATATCGACTACATCGCCTCTTGGGGGCCAATGATATTAGGCCATGCTTATGAACCTGTAGTAAAAGCCATCCAGGAAAAAGCATTGGGCTCAACGTCATTTGGCGCACCAACAGAATTAGAAATTGAAATGGCAGAACTTATCATTAGTATGGTACCCAATGTGGATATGATACGTATGGTGAGCAGTGGTACCGAAGCCTGCATGAGTGCATTGCGTTTGGCAAGAGGATATACCGGAAAAAATAAGTTCATCAAATTTGAAGGGCATTACCACGGCCACGCCGATTCTTTTTTAGTAAAAGCAGGAAGTGGTTTGGCGACTTTTAATATTCAAACCGTACCCGGTGTAACTGCCGGCGTAGCCAATGATACTTTAACAGCGCCCTACAATGATATCGCCGCAGTAAAAAAATTAGTAGCAGAAAATAAAAATGAAATTGCCGCTATTATTGTTGAACCTGTTGCCGGCAATATGGGTTGCATTTTACCGGCACCGGGATTTTTAGAAGCACTGAGAACAATCTGCGATGAAGAAAATATTGTTTTCATTTTGGATGAAGTGATGACAGGTTTTCGTTTAGCCGCAGGCGGTGCCCAGCAAAAATTAAATATCCAAGCCGATTTGGTTACTTACGGAAAAGTAATTGGTGGCGGTATGCCTGTTGGCGCATTTGGTGGCAAGCGGGAGATCATGCAACATATTGCCCCATTAGGAAATGTATACCAGGCGGGCACACTAAGCGGCAACCCCATTGCAATGATCGCTGGTTTTACCATGTTAACCGAATTAAAAAACAATCCTGCCATTTATAAAGAACTGGAAGAAAAAACTATTTACCTCAAAAATGGTTTGGATAAAGTATTGAAAGCCTGGGGCCAGCCTTATATCATCAACCAGTTTGGTTCCATGATCAGTATTCATTTCAGCGATCATGCAGTTACTGATTTTGCAACAGCAGCTGCTGCCAATAATGAGCTGTTTAAAAAATATTTTCATGCCATGCTTAAAAGGGGCGTTTATCTCCCTCCTTCTGCTTTTGAAAGCTGGTTCCTTAACAATGCGCTCTCTTATGCAGATTTAGATGAAACCATTGCTAAAACAAAAGAAAGCCTGCTGGAAATAAGCTGATTACAGCATTTTTTATACCTGTTCCCGTTTTAAAAAGAAAATATTCATTTAGTCTACTAATTTGATAGGAAATTAGTACTTTTGCCGCCGCTGGTTGGTTAACCATCGGCATTATTTTTTTATGGCGGGTAGCAAAACAATTTTATTTACTATTTCAATGGTCTGTTCCTGCAGATCGTTTTCGCAAAGGCCAAACACAGGCATGTGGCTGAGCACTCAATTACCAATAGAATTGAATAATAAATGGCTGCTACATAATGATGGCAGCTATCGGACATTGGGTAATTCTATTGCACCGCTTCAATATTTATATCGCACAGGGTTACGCTATACAGCTAACAAAAACTGGGCTACGGCTGGCGGAATAGCATTTTTTTTTAACCGTACCACCTTCGCCAAACAGCTTGATGAATTCACTAAAGAATTTCGTTTTTGGGAAGAAGTAAATTATACAAGTCCTGTTGAAAAAAAAACACAATCGCTTTCAAGATTTCGAATTGAAGAGCGATCATTTGCTGCAAGCAGTATTACCACGGCTTACCATGCCATTCGTTACCGCTTAAGAACACAATTGCAGCAAACACTTTCACCAAAATGGGCAGTACAATTATCAGAAGAGTACATGCAGCAATATGCGCACGGCAGTTTGTCTTTTGATCAAAACAGGGTTTTTACCAGTGCCGTGTATTCCTTTACTCCTAAAACAAAATTAGTGGCAGGTTATATGTGGGTGCTGCGCCCTCAAAATGCATCGCAACATATTTTAAGTCTTAATTTTCAAAAAACTATTGTTATCCATGCCTGAGCGTAATCATTTATTTCCTGTTTTTTTAAAGTTAGAAAATCTCCGCTTAATCATTGTAGGTGGTGGCTATGTGGGCATGGAAAAATTAAATGCAGTCATCAGCAATTCACCGGCAACAAAAATCACTATAGTAGCACTACAGATCAGCGATGCAATAAAAAAGGTGGCTAAGCAATATCCCAATATCATCTTAACAGAAAAGCCTTACCACATTGATGATCTGGCAGGCCATGATATTGCAATAGCAGCAATAAATGATCCCGTGATAAGTACACAGGTAGCCACCGATGCCAAAAGCAAAAAAATATTGGTGAATGCCGCTGATAAACCTGAGCTGTGCGATTTTTATTTAAGCTCGGTGGTGCAAAAAGGTAATCTTAAAATTGCCATTAGCACCAATGGTAAATCACCCACTATTGCAAAAAGGGTAAAGGAAGTATTGAACGAAACATTACCCGATGAAATTGATGCATTGTTAGATAACATGCAAAACATCCGCAACAAAATGAGCGGCGACTTTACAGAAAAAGTAAAGCAATTAAACGAACTCACTAAATCATTGTCTCAAAAAAATAAAAATGCCTGATCACACACCAGAAGAAACTATTGAAGAGATCACCCTTTCAAAAGAAGTGGTAGTTGCCGAGCAGGAATTACATTCTTCCCGTAGAAAAGTGATCAATAAATACATGGTGGCTATCTTTATTATTTTATTGGTATTACTGTCTACTTATCTTTTTTTATCTGCAGAGCAACTTACTAATTTGCAGTTAACACTACAACAAGATCATTACAGATTTTACTGGATGTTACTGGTAGGTTTTGGTGCCGAGGTGGTAGCCGGTTCAATGGGAATGGGCTATGGCGTTATCTGTACTTCATTGTTATTAATATTAAATGTGCCACCGCCGGTAGTGAGCGCCAGCATACATTCTGCTGAAGCCTTTACCAGTGCCGCAGGGTCTTTCAGTCATTGGCAATTAGGCAACATCAATAAAAAGCTGGTAAAAGCATTAGCCATTCCTGCAATCATCGGTGCTGTAATAGGCGCTTTATTATTAACTTATGTGGGAGAAAAATATGCCAAGATCACCAAACCATTTATTGCTGCTTACACGATTTACCTCGGTATAAAAATTTTACAAAATGCATTTAAAAAGAAAACACTCAACCAACAAAAGAAAAAAAGCAATATCACTGTACTGGGTTTAATTGGTGGTTTTATAGACTCTTTTGGTGGAGGTGGATGGGGCCCGTTGGTTACCGGTACATTTATAAAAAATGGCCACACGCCCAGGTTTGTTATTGGCAGTTCTACTGTTGCAAAATGTATTCTTACAGTAGCAAGTGCTGTTACATTTATTTTTACCATTGGCATTTCTCATTGGAATGTAGTTGCAGGCTTACTCATTGGTGGTATTGTTACCGCACCATTCTCAGCCATGCTTACTGCAAAACTCCCTACAAAAAAGATGTTTGTTGCAGTAGGCGTAGTAGTAATTATTTGCGGATTGATCACTATTTACAGGGCAATATTTTTAAAATAATAAAGCAAAGCGCCTTGCAGTTTGCATGAGTTTTTTGTATCCAGCATTTGTTTTAAATTGAACATCTGTGGTTTGCACTCTTACCAGGCATATCCTCATTGAATATTGAGCGAAGCCGAACTGTTATTGAAGCGCAGGTTGCTGCATTTATAAAATACAATCATGCACTCAAAACCAACTTACTCCTTATCAGCACTAATAAAATATTTTCTACAACTTGGCGCAACAGGCTTTGGTGGCCCCGTGGCCTTAGTAGCCTACATGCATAAAGATTTGGTAGAAAATAAAAAATGGATCAGTGAAGAAGAATATAAACAAGGGCTTGCATTAGCACAACTTGCACCCGGCCCTCTTGCCGCACAACTGGGTATTTACTTAGGCTTTGTACATCACCGTATCATTGGTGCCACAGCAGCAGGCATTGCATTTGTGTTGCCATCATTTATCATGGTGGTATTATTGGGTATTGCTTATAAATTATTTGGCGGCTTACCCTGGATGCAGGCAGTATTTTATGGCGTTGGCGCAGCGGTAATTGGTATCATCGTTATGAGTTCTTACAAACTCACCACTAAATCCATTGGTAAATTCAATTTTGCTTCTTTTAAAACCAACTGGTTACTATGGATATTTTTTATTGCAGCTGCTGTAATAACTTTTCTTACTGAGAATGAAAATATTTTTCTTTTTATTGGTGCAGGATTACTCTACATGTTTGTAAAGGCGCCGCCAAAATTTTCCCCCAATAAAATAGCCAATTCATTGGTGCTATTGCAAATTGGTTTCTGGGATTTTCAATATTCCACCCTGCAAAAAATTGCCCTCTTCTTCACAAAAGCCGGAGCATTTGTTTTTGGCAGTGGTTTAGCAATTGTACCATTTTTGCACAGTGGTGTGGTGATTGAAAATCATTGGTTAACCGAGCAACAATTTGTGGATGCCGTTGCTGTTGCTATGATCACTCCTGGCCCGGTGGTGATCACGGTTGGTTTTATAGGTTATCTTGTTGCCGGCTTTCCGGGTGCTTGTGTGGCTGCTTTAGCCACTTTTTTACCTTGCTATTTGTTTACGGTTATACCAGCACCCTACTTTCATAAGATAGCTAAAAACAAACCAGTAAAGGCTTTTGTAGAAGGTATTACCGCTGCTGTGGTTGGCGCTTTGGTGGGTGCAGTAATTGTTATTGCCTGCAAAAGCATAACGGATATTTCAACTGCCTTGATTGCAATTGCAACCATATTTTCCTTACTTTACATAAAGAAACTTCAGGAGCCTTATATCATTCTTGTAGCTGCAATAATTGGCATCATTTTAAAACTGGTTATATGAACAGGAAATATTTTTTAAAAGCAGGCGCATTAACTGGTGCTGCAACTTTACTAGGCAATGCCAATACTTTCGCAAAAAATTTAACCGATAATGATATTGATAAATTAGTAGATGCCAATGGTAACTACATTATGCAGCCACTGCCTTACAACGAAAATTTTCTGGAACCTTACATGGATGCAGAAACCATGCACCTGCATTATACCTTTCATCATGGCGGCGCAGTAAAGGGTGCCAATAAAGATTTGCAGATGATAAAAAAAGCTATGGATGAAAATAATTTAGAAACAGTTGACTTCTGGACAAAAAAATTATCCTATCATTTTTCTTCTCATGTACTACACTCTATTTTCTGGACTAACCTGACCAATAAAAAAACTGACCCCAAAGGTGATTTGCTGAAACGTATTGAAAAAAACTTTGGCAGCTATGATAAATTAAAAGTGCTCATTGCTGAAACTTCTAAAAATGTAGACGGCAATGGCTGGGGCATTTTAGCTTACCAGCCTTACAGCGACAGCCTTACTGTTTTGCAATGCGAAAATCACGAAAAATTAACCCAATGGGGTGCTATTCCTTTATTGGTGATTGATGTTTGGGAGCACGCCTATTATTTAAAATATAAAAACAAACGCACCGATTTTGTTGATGCCCTCTTTAATATCATTAACTGGGATAATGCTGCACAGCGCTTGGATACCGCTATCAAAATCACCAAATAACCTCTTCATTTTTAACCGCATTTCCCTTTAAAAAATATTTTTAAAATAAAAGTCTATAATTTTGGTGGACTATTAGAAATCCCCTTATCTTTGCAATCAAATCATATTTTAATGACACCAACTGACCTTTCTATGTATGCTCACACCACCTGGCAACGATGTTGCTGCCGAATGCGGTTTTATCTGATTTAAATTTTTTTATAACATTAGTCTACTAAAATAATAGACTTTATTACCAACAATATTATATCAAAACAACAGTATGAAAAGAATTATAGTTTTTTTATTTGCAGCTTTACCATTATTTACAGTAGCACAATTGAACGGTGCTCTGCTCTTAAGCGGCCGCGTAGTAGGCGAAAGCCACGAAGGACTTGCAGGTGCAAGCGTTACAATTAAAGGTACTTCCATTGGCACCAGCAGTGACTCCACTGGAAAATTTTCTTTAGTGATCAACCAGAAATTACCTTTCACCATTGTTATCTCGTCCATTGGTTTTGCACCTCAGGAACTGGAAGTGAGAAGCACGAACACCAAACTGGCTATTCAATTAACCAGCCAGACTTTTTTAGCCAATGAAGTGGTGGTAACCGCAAGCCGTACTTCAGAAAAAATATTAAAATCTCCCGTAAGCATAGAGAAGCTTGACCTGAAAGCTTTGAAAGAAACACCTGCAGCCTCTTTTTATGATGCACTGGGTAATGTAAAAGGCGTACAGCTTACCACTTCATCCATCACTTTTAAAGTACCCAATACCCGTGGCTTTAATATTCCTAACAACTTTCGTTTTATGCAATTGGTAGATGGTATAGATATGCAGGCGGCTACATTGGGTGTACCCTTAGGTAATGCCATTGGCCCAACAGAACTGGATATACAAAGTATTGAAGTAACGCCTGGTGCAGCGTCTGCATTGTATGGCATGAATGCTATTAACGGTATGGCCAACCTCATTACAAAAAACCCATTTACCACGCAGGGCTTAAGCGTTTTTCAACGCACTGGTGTAAACCATGTTGACGGCGAAGATCATAGCGCAAGCCTGTTAACAGAAACTGCATTTCGTTATGCCAAAGCATTTAAAAACAAATTCGCTTTTAAAATAAATGGTAGTTATTTACAAGGTGTAGATTGGATATCCAATACACAAACCGATCAAAACCCCAATACTAAAAATACGGCTAATCCGGCTTTTCCTTCTTTAAACGGCGCTAACAATGCAGCATTTGATGGCTGGAATAAATATGGCGATGATGCGCTTGCCGGAAGTAATACGGTTTCTGTTACCGGATTAACTATTGACGGCGCAACAAACAAAACATTAACCGTAGCTCGTACCGGTTACTGGGAAAAAGATCTTGTTGATCCTAAAGTGGACAATTTAAAATTTGATGCGGCGCTGATTTATAAATTCAATAAAAATACCCAGCTTACGTACACCTACCGCATTGGTAAAATGGATGGTGTTTTTCAAAGAGGCAATAAAGTTAAGCTGGATAATGTAGTGGTACAAAACCACCAGTTAGAATTAAAAGGCCGCAACTTTACCATTAAAGCCTACACCACTAACGAAAACACCGGCGACTCGTACAATGTAAAACCACTGGCCGATAATTTAGATTTGTATACCGGTGGCAGTGCCAATGCCTGGAGTGCAAAATATAAAACCGCATTGAATGGTTATGCAACCGATCACGGTGGTAGTTTAACTTCAGCCAATCTTGCTGCAGCAACAGCCTATGCACGTCAGCAGGCCGACCTTGGCCGTGTGGAACCAGGTACTGCAAGATTTAATATTGTAAAAGATTCCATCATCAAAATAAATAACTGGGATATTAAATCCAGTACTATTCCCAATGCACCTGTAACTGGTGGTGCTGCACTGATACAAAAAAGTAATTTGTATCATGTAGAAGGGCAACTGGACCTAACTAAACAGGTAAAATATTTTAATTTATTGGTGGGTGGAGATGCCCGTGTATATGCACTCATCCCCGATGGTAATAATTTTGTAGACTTCAGCCGACCTATTGCAGACAGAAATACCATTTTACCTGATGGCACTTTTGGTAAAGACACTTACTATAAAAAATTCGGTGGCTTTGTACAGGCAACCAAAACTTTCTTTAATGAAAAATTAAAACTCTGGGGATCATTACGTGCCGATTACAATCCGGAGTTTACCGCAAAACTAACACCACGGTTAGCCGCAGTTTATACGGTTAACGAAAAACATAATTTCAGGGTTACCTTTCAGCAGGGTTATCGTTTCCCCGCTTTGTTTGAAGCTTTATCTTATGTAAACAATGGCAGGGTAAAACGCGTGGGTATTTTGCCCATCATCAACGAAGGCCTTGGCTACAGGGAAAATAGTTACACCCAATCCTCTGTGGCAACATTTAATGCTGCAGTAAAAGCTGCGGGCAATACTGATGCCGCAGCATTGGCCAACAAGAATTTATTACAGGTAGCCAACCTGCCCGATGGCAGACCCGAAGGCATTAATTCTTACGAAGTTGGCTACAAAGCTGTTTTAGACAATAATAAAGTGTTTATTGATGTAGATGCTTATGCCAATATTTATGATGGCTTTTTAGGACAGGTACAAGTGTACGTTCCAATTGGTGAAACTGTTGGCAGTGACAATGCAGTTATTGCAATGGTAGACAGGAACCGCGATGCTACAACCGCCAGCGGTGGCAATGCAGCCAGCAAAGGCCAGGAACGTTATCGTGTGTACACCAATGCAAAAAATAAATACACCACTTATGGTTCTTCATTGGGTGTAACCTATAATTTTTATAAAACCTTTACTATTTCTGGTAATGTTAATTACAACGACATTAAAGGTAATCGTACTGCCGATCTTTTTGTAACCGGCTTTAATACACCAAAATTTACTACCAATATTTCTTTCGGTAACAGGGCCATTACAAAAAATGTGGGCTTCAATATCGTATGGAAATGGCAGGATAGTTTCTTATGGGAAAGTCCCCTGGTAACAGGTGATGTAACGGCGATCAATAATATTGATGCGCAGGTTACTTATCGATTGCCTGCGTTAAAATCTACTATCAAATTAGGTGGTACCGATATTTTAAACAACAGGCACATACAGTATGCAGGTGGCCCAACCATTGGGGCATTGTATTATGCGGCCATTACTGTAGATGGTTTATTCAACAAATAAAAGTGAAGCTTTTTTTCATACAGCATAGCAAGCAATCGTTAAAGCGCCCTTATTCTTAAGGGGGCTTTACTTACAGCCCCGTTGCCGAGCGGACAGGCCAGGATCTGCAAAATCTTTTACGTTGGTTCGAATCCAACCGGGGCGTCAGGTACAACACACTAAACTTAAACGATTCTTTTGAGCATAGCACAATCGTTAACCGGCAATCCTTTTCTTGGGAATGCCCTTACACAGCTCTGGCCTTTGGAGGCTGAGTGATCTCATAAATCACAGACGGTGGTTCGACTCCACTCAGAGCGTCAAGACACAGAAAGCTGGTCCACAGGACTCCTGCAGAGAGCATCCGGGTACAGGGGGGTAGCTCCCACTTAAAACGTAAAAAAATATTACAGGTTTTTACTACAAACAAATAATTTGCAGTAAAACAAAACAGCATTGATGAAAAAGAAATCACAAGTTTTAAAAATTTATGTATGCTGCCTTGCAGTATTTTTTTTCAATGAAACCAAAGCACAAACCAAACAAACTGAAAAGCTGAACCAGGTATGGCTCGGTTATTTTAATCAAACCCGTTTTAGTAATAAGTGGGGTATCTGGGCCGACCTGCATTTACGAACCAAAGAAGATTTTGTAAATAATTTTTCGCAAAGCATTGTAAGATTAGGTGTAACCTATTATATCAATGATGTTACCAAGTTTACATTAGGCTATGCTTATATAACCAATTATCCCGGCGATAATCACAAACAAATTTCGCAAGTGGAGCACCGGCCATGGCAACAAATTCAATGGCATACCAAATATGGTAAAAAAAGAATGATGCAATGGTTCAGGCTGGAAGAAAAATACAAACGCAAGATCTTAAACGATTCTACTTTGGCAGGTGGTTATGGTTTTAACTGGAAACTGCGTTACAATTTTTGGTACGATATACCATTGAGTAAAAAAGGCATTGTACCCAAAGCGTTATCGCTGGTTGTAAATGATGAAGTGCATGTAAACTTCGGCAAACAAATTGCAAATAATTATTTTGATCAGAACCGGTTTTTCCTTGGTTTAAAATACCAGGTAAACGAACACAGTAACCTGCAGGTTGGCTACATGAATTTATTTCAGCAATTAGCTGCCGGCAATAAATATAAAAGTATTGATGCTACAAGGATATTTTTCTTTCAGAATATTGATGCCAGGAAGAAGAAGTAATAGCTGAAAATGTAACTAAAAAATTTAACCTTTTAGTCTATTATTTTGATAGACTAAAATAAAATAAACTTTATGCAACTGTTCTTTATTTATACAATGAATATAAAATTAGCCAGGGCGGGGCCATAAAAACTGATGCGATAAAAAATAAAAAGGCCGGAAACTGTTACAGCAGCTCCGGCCTGGCCAACAAGACCATGTAATGGCCTTATCTTTTAATTAACCAAAGCAAACGTAATGAAAAAAATTTTATGTGGAATCATATGGCTGATTATTGCCGTTCCACTCTCGGTTCGTAGCCAAACAGGTATCGATCCGGTAATTAACTCCACCCTTAGTGGCAAAGTAATTGATAGCAAAACCAAATTGCCGCTTACTGGTGCGGTTATTCAAATTAAAGGCACTACGCACGAAGTGATTGCAGATGATAACGGAAAATTTAATTTCCGCACCGGTCAAAAGCTTCCTTATGTACTTGTAATAACCCATGTGGGTTATGAAACCATTGAGGATACAGCAAATAATACTACTATAGAAATACTGTTGAAAAGGAAACCCAAAGACCTGGATGAAGTGGTAGTAGTAGGTTATGGTAACCAGGAAAGAAAAACACTGACCAGTGCTGTAAGCACTATTGCGGTAGACAATATACGCAGCGTTCCTGCTGCGGGTATAGATCAATTATTGCAGGGCCAGGCCGGCGGTGTATTATCAACCGCTAATACTTCGGTGCCAGGGTCGGGAGTTTTTATAAGGGTAAGAGGGTCCACTTCAATTAACGCCAGCAATGATCCATTGTATATTGTAGACGGTGTTTTTATTAATAACAGAACACTGCAAAGTATTTCAACAGGTGGCCAGCAAACATCCCCCATTGCAGATATCAACCCTGCCGACATTGAATCCATAGATGTATTGAAGGATGCCGATGCAACTGCAATTTATGGTTCAAGGGGTGCAAATGGTGTTGTATTAATTACAACCAAGCATGGTAAGCTTAATGCCAGGTCAAAAGTTAATATTGGTTATTATTATGCCTCATCCAGTGCACGCAAATTCTGGCCGGTGCTTACCGGCCCCGAAGAAGGCGTGTTGCAAAACGAAACATGGGCCAACGATGGTAAACCTTTTGCTACCAGGCCGTTCAGGCCAAAGGCCGAAGGCGGTTTAGGTTTACCGGAAGAGCAACCCACTATCGACAGGTTAAGCCTCATCTTTCAAAATGCACCCACCCATAATTTTGATGCTTCTCTTTCTGGTGGTAATGAAAAAACTACTTACTATATTGGCGGCAATTATTTTAACCAGGAAGCCATTGTTAAGCCCGATAAATTTGAACGCGTTACTGCCAAAATAAACCTGGAACACCAGTTAAGCGAAAAAGCAAGGATTGGTGTTAGCATAAATGGTATCAGTACTAAAAGAAACATGAGCCCCAATAACAATGTGCCTTATGGTGCTGTAAACGGTGCATTGTATACGCCCAGTTATTTACCATTATTTAATGCCGATGGTTCTTATGCACGCCCGTCGCTTTTTGAAAACCCCCTGGCAGCAATTAATGAGCTAAAATTTTCTGATGTAGGCAGCCGTGCCATCGGCAATATTTTTGGCGAGTACAATATTATCAAAGGATTAAAATTTAAAACCAGCTGGAGTGTTGATTTTAATGAAAGTAAAGAAGACAACTACTTCAACTCCAAAATGCAGCAGGGGCAGGCACCTATCAATGGTTCAGCTACATCTGCACTCACCAGGAATGTTACACTGATCACAGAACAATTATTAACCTACAATAAAACCTTCAACAAAAATAACAGCCTGAATGTTATTGCCGGTAATTCTGTACAAAAAGAAACGTTCGAAAATACCACCATTACCGGCACCGGCTTTCCAACGGATCAGTTTACCCGAATTGCATCTGCAGCAGTACAAACAGGCTCTTCTTCTTTTAGCTCTGCAAGCCTGTTATCTTATTTCAGCCGGGCCAGCTACACCTACAGCCGGAAATACACGGTAGATATTAATTTCAGGGCTGATGCCTCCTCACGTTTTGGGAAAGACAACCGATGGGGATATTTTCCTGCAGCAGGTTTTTCTTGGAGAGCAGGACAGGAAGATTTTATTAAGCACCTGAATATATTTTCTGATCTGAAGTTAAGGGCAAGTTACGGAAGCACCGGTAATCAAAATGGTATTCCCGACTATGCTTCAAAAGGTTTATGGAGCGGTGGCAATACTTATTTAAATACTTCCGGTATTGCCCCTTTTCAATTGGCCAACCCGGATTTAAAATGGGAAACTACAAGACAATTAAACCTCGGTATTGATTTTGGCATTCTTAAAAACCGGTTGAATGTTGAATTTAACTATTACAGAAAATATACCAAAGACCTGTTGCTGGATTTGCCAGTACCAGCCCAATTGGGCTTCTCTTCCATCTTTGCCAATGCAGGTGAAATGAGTAATAATGGATTTGAGTTTACAGCAAGAGGAGAAATTATATCTAATAAAAATTTCTCCTGGTACACCAGCTTCAATATTGCCACCAACAAAAACAAAGTAGAAAAATTACAAACGCCCATTTTAAAAAGCGGTGGACAGGGCATTATACAGGAAGGTTATCCATTATATTCTTTTTACCTGCACAAGCAATTGGGTGTTGATCCTAAAACCGGCGATGTTTTATTTGATGATGTAAATAAAGATGGCAAGCTAAGTGATGCCGATTTACAAATATTGGGTAATGCATGGCCTTCTTATTTTGGTGGGTTAACCAATACTTTCACCATTTTTAAAAATATTGAAGTATCAGCTTTTATTTACTATTCTGTTGGTAATAAGGTTTGGGATAATACAAGATATCGCACCGGCCACGGTGGCTCAAGAAATGGTGTATTTGCTATGCTGCAGGAAGAACTAAACCGTTGGCAAAAACCAGGCGACATTACCGAAGTACCTCGTTTAACAGCATCAGGCAATAATGCCAGCATTATACCCAGCAGGTTTTTAGAAGATGGTTCATTTGTAAGGTTGAAAAATATTTCCATCGGGTACAACTTACCTAAGCAAATAACCTCACGGTTAAGGTTATCTGCTGTAAGATTTTACCTGGCGGCTACTAATTTAATTACAATTACTAAATACAAAGGCGTTGATCCGGAAGTAAATACTGCTGCCAGCGATCAGAACATTCTTGGGTACGACCAGGCCATTGCGCCACAACCAAGAACATTGCAGGCAGGGTTCAATATATCTTTTTAATTAAAAAAAATCAGTAATGAAAATCATCATCATAAAAAAAATATTGCCAGCAGTTGCAGGTATCATCCTTGCAAGTTCGTGCAGTAAAATACTGGATACACAATCAGAATTGTATGTAAGCGAAACACAATCCATTGTAGATAAAAAAAGTGCCGACGCTGCATTAATTGGCGCTTACAACGCATTATCCCAAAATACTTACCAGGGCGTAACATTTCGTTATACAGTAAACCTTGCCAGCGACAATTTAAAATGGGTGGGCAACACTCCCACCAACAGGGAATTTGACGTGTATGACATTTTTGCCACCAATACACGTGTGGCAGAATTGTGGGCAGGTATTTATAAAACCATCAATATTGCCAACAATATTATTGCAACTGTACCCATTGTAAATGATGTTACTTTTAGCCAGACAGACAGGAATAACAGCCGCGGCGAAGCCTATTTTTTAAGGGCGTACAGTTACTTTGATCTGGTGCGTTTATGGGGTAATGTACCTATACAAACCAGCCCAACAAAAACAACTGCAGATGCACAAGGTGTCGGCAACAGTAGCCCTGCACAGGTATACAAACAGGTACAGCAGGATTTGGACAGCGCAGAAACATTACTTTCGTCTACTGTAAATCGTAACCGTGCCAACAAAACTACTGCCAAAGCATTAAAAGCAAGGTTATACCTGTATCAAAAAGATTGGACTAAGGCTGAAAGCTATGCAACAGAGCTCATCAACAATGCTGCAAACTTTAAGTTAGTGAAGCCGTACAATTTGTTCTTTGCATCAAAAAATACCACTGAATCCATTTTTGAAATTGATTATACCGTAAACAATAAAAATTCCTGGGCCAGTAACTGGTTTGCCAGCAATATTACCGGCGGTAAAAAAGAATTATTGCCTACAGATGAATTTATTGCGTTGGCAAAAGATCCCAATACAGGAGGAGACAGGTCAGCACTTTTACTAACCATCAGTGGTGTTACTTACGGCAATATGAATTTTAAATTAGCTACTGGCGACGATCAGGTGTATGCCATACGCATTGCCGAAATGTACCTGATACGTGCAGAAGCAAGAGCAGAAAATGCAACCCCGGATTTTACAGGTGCATTGCAGGATTTAAATGTGATCAGAAGCAGGGCCAATGTGCCGGCCATTGCATCGGTGGTTGATAAAAATGATTTAATTGATAAGATTTTACTGGAAAGAAGGATTGAGTTTGCTTACGAAAGCCAGCGTTGGTTTGATTTGATAAGAAAAGGAAAAGCACAATCTGTTTTAGGTATTGCCGATGCCAACAAATTGTTATTCCCCATTCCCAAGCAGCAGATTTTAGTAAACCCTTCGCTGGTTCAGAATCCCGGGTATAACTAATGGCTTAAAAAATAAAAACACTTTGCTATTAACAACGTAATTAAAATTTAAAAAACATTCCATGAAACAAAAATTATTTATGGCAACATTGATGCTGGC
>Ga0302164_10000316_pt1 | contig 17230 bp, 9 predicted proteins | sample I_Fen_E3_1_FD_193500 | JGI IMG/M metagenome (GOLD analysis project Ga0302164, IMG submission 193500) | Peat permafrost microbial communities from Stordalen Mire near Abisko, Sweden - I_Fen_E3_1 | ecosystem: Environmental > Terrestrial > Soil > Wetlands > Permafrost | place: Sweden: Abisko...
AATTGTTCCTTTACCGGATCCCAATACAATTTTCTTTTCAGCTTCATGGAAATATGATGCAGCAAACAGGCTGAGCAGGCTCGATGTGCTTCTTCTACCGGTGCTATGGGTTTTTTATTATCTCTTATCGCTTCCAGCCAGTTTCCATGGTGTTCTTTACTTACTTCAAAATGAAATTCATTTGCCCCAATTACAGAGGTAAGTATTTTAGGATCGCTGGCATCAATTTTTTTGGCTTGCTGGCCGGGGTTTGTGGGGTCTGTGGCAGTAACCTGGTAATCGCCACGGGAAACAAAAATCCAGCCTTCAGTTCCTTCAAACTTAATACCGTTTTGAAATTCGTTACTAACGATCATGTTTACACCGTTTGCATACATCGCTTCTGTTTTAAAAATGCCATGCACATTCCACAGCCCGCCTGTAGCAAACTCCACTTTATCACACCATATTTCCACCGGGCCGCTTTTTTCCATTCCCATTCCCCAATGTGCACTGTCAATATGGTGGGCGCCCCAACCGGTGATCATGCCTGCGCCAAATTGTTCGCAACGTAGCCAGCCGGGCCTGCCATATCCTACCTGCGGATGTACCCTGTCTTCGGTATAATACACTTCCGGTGTTGATGCCAGCCACATATCATAATTTAAATTTTGCGGCACCGGCATTTCAGTTTTATTGCCTCCCGCAGGATCGCCGGGTAATCCAACATATACTTTTTTCAGTTGTCCTATCCTTCCGTTACGCACCAGCTCTGCTGCATACCTGAATTGTTCGGCACTGCGCTGCTGGCTGCCTATCTGAAATTTTACGCCGCTCTTTTGTACCACGTTACTTATCACCCTTCCCTCTGCAATAGTAAGTGATGCAGGTTTTTGCATATAAATATGTTTGCCCGCCCTGGCAGCAGCCACTCCAATCATCGCATGCGTATGGTCTGGTGTGCTGATGAGTACGGCGTCTATATCTTTATTTTGCAGTAACTCACGGTAATCGGTATACTTTTTTACGCCGTCAAAATCTTTACCATTGCGTTTGCTGTAATATTCATTCACTAATTTTTTCCCGTCTTCGGCACGCAGGCTGTCCAGGTCGCAAACGGCCATTAGCTGTGCATAATCATATTGCCACACACCGGGCATATCATGTGTGCGACCAATACGCCCATTACCTATTGCGGCAATATTAATGCGGTTGCTCGGCGCAAAGCGACCGAATACAGATGCAGGAACAATGGAAGGAAAAGCTAATATCGCCGAACCTTTGATTGCTGTACTCAAAAACTTACGGCGTGATTGTTGATTTTTTTTCATCAGCTTTATTTTTGTTATCATTAATAATTTTTGAACACCTGGCATTATCATCTGATTGAACTACAGTAGTTCTGCCAAATAAGTTAATATTATCAAATTAAGAGTGTCAGCCCAGATAGCTATGGTGATTATAGAAGCCGGTCTGTTGCGAAAAGAGGCAGTATCCGTTTTAACCCGCCTTCGACAAGCCCAGGCTGACAGTAAAATACTTTAATCTTCTTTTATCTTATTTATAATATTGAAATTATTTTGCTTACCACATTGCTGGTGGTTTTATTTTTCACGCCCGGTTGCCCGCCTCCCACGCTGATCATTAATTTACCCTTGGGCAGGTATAATTTCCCCTCTTCATTAACCAATGAAAGATCGGCTGCAGTTAAACTGAATGTAACCGTTTTACTTTCGCCTGCTTTTAATGCAATACGCTGAAAGCCTTTCAATGCTTTTAGTGGCGCATGAATATTTTTATTTTGATTAGATACATACAATTGCACTACTTCTTCACCATTCATTTTACCTGTGTTGGTTACCTGCACACTTACCGTGGTATTTTTTCCTTTAGCAACTGCTGCCGGTAATTTTAAATTGGTGTATGTAAAGTTGGTATAGCTTAAGCCATAACCAAACGGATACAATGCTTCGCCATTAAAATAACGATAGGTTCTTCCTTTCATAGAGTAATCACTAAAGCCGGGCAGGTCGTTGTCACTTTTATAAAATGTAACCGGCAATCTACCTGCGGGGTTATAGTCTCCAAACAATACATCTGCAACTGCTGTGCCTGCACTTTGTCCACCATACCATGCATTTACAATAGCAGGGATATTTTCATCTTCCCACGGTATTGCAATGGCGCTTCCTGTCATCATTACAAACACTACTGGTTTACCTGTTGCCTTCAATGCTTTCATCAATTGTGTTTGCACAGATGGTAAAGCAATTGATGTTCTGTCGCCGCCATTAAAGCCAGGTACATTAACGGGCATTTCTTCTCCTTCCAGTTGCGGCGAAATACCACCCACGTAAACAATGGCATCCGCATCTTTTAAACGATTAGCCAATGCAGTAAAATTGGTGCGTTCAAAATTGCCCGCCCTTAACCTGATGTTGGCTTTGCCTGCGCCCTGCCAGTATTCCAGTACCATTTTATATACAGAATCTTTTTGTGTTTGTAATTTATAAGTTCTTGCACCCATGCGGTTACGTGTCCAGGTATTAACCACATCTTTTCCATTGATGTTTAATTTATACCCATCATCCCCATCTATCTCAAAAGTGATGCTGCCATTTGTATTGGCAGTATAGTTGGTACTATACCTTGCCGAAAAATTAGTGGCAATAATATCTCCCACTACTGTTTCTCCTTCCTGCCAGATATGATCCACCACATTTTCCATTGTGGTTGATATCGCATCACCTCTTAAATCACGGTTGTTAAAATATTCTGCTTTAAACCCCAGCTTACCTTCCCAGGTTAACTGGTTGCTAACATCTGTATATACCAACACGGTATCATTAATGAATGTGGCGCCCCTTTCATACACCACTTCTGCATTGCTGCCAAGCTTTGCTTTGAGACCATCCAGCACCGTAACAATTTGAGAAGGAATGCCATTGTAATTGCCCAGCACCGCAACACGGTTATCTGCATTAGGCCCAACCACAGCAATTTTTTTCATAGTCTTTTTTAATGGCAATGTATTGTTTGCATTTTTTAACAGCACAATACTTTGCTGTGCCATTTTTAATGCCAGCGCTTTATGCTCCGGTGCTTCTAGTGTAGTGGCAGGGGCATTGGTATATTTTACCATTGCCGGCGGATCAAACATGCCTAACCGGTAGCGAATAGTAAACAACCTGCGTAATGACACATCAATCTGTGCTTCACTGATCAATCCCTGCTTCACTGCGTTTAATAAAGTATAATACACCGAAGTACCACATTCAATATCTGTTCCGTGCATTACACCATCCACAGCTGATGTAATCGAATCTTTATGCGTTTTATGATACCTAAAAAAATCATCAATAGCCCAGCAATCGCTGGTAACATAGCCATTGAACTGCCATTGCTTGCGCAAAATATCATTCATCAACAAATCGTTGGCGCAGCAGGGTTGGGTGTTTACTGCATTGTAGGCACACATTACACCGGCAACATTTGCTTTGGTAATTAATTCTCTGAAAGCTGGTAAATAAGTATCCCACAAATCATACGTTGAAGGATTAAAATTATCAACGTGCCTGCTGGGTTCGGGCCCGCTGTGCACTGCAAAATGCTTGGCACATGCAGCGGCTTTTAAATACTTCGGGTCTTCTCCCTGCAAGCCTCTTACAAAAGCCTTTGCCATCATAGCTGTTAAAAAAGGATCTTCTCCGTAGGTCTCCTGCCCTCTTCCCCAGCGTGGGTCACGAAAAATATTAATGTTGGGTGTCCAGTAAGTCAGTCCCAGATAGCGGTCTTTTGTTTTACCCTGTTCGATGGCAATATTTTGAATAGCCCTGCCTTCCATGGCAGAATAATCGGCCATACGGAACAGTGAGTTACTGTCCCATGTTGCCGCCATGGCAATTGCCTGCGGATACGATGTTACACGATAAGGTGTTCTTGCCACACCATGCAATGTTTCATTCCACCAGTCGTAAGCCAAAATGCCCAGTCTTGGTATGGCAGGAGTGGTGTTAAGCATTTGATGCACTTTTTCTTCCAGCGTTAACCTGCTCACCACATCATTTACCCTTTGCTCAAAAGGCAAATTGTAATTCCACATGGGAAATGATTTGTAATCCTGTGCATCTGCTTTAGCTGCAAAAAAAAGTAAGGCTATCGAAAAAAGTTTTTTCATTGAATCTGTTTTATTTTTCCCAGTAAGACGCTTAGTACACAAAGAAAAACTTTGTGTGTTTTGTGGCTTTGGGGGGTACTATTTTTTATATGGCTCAATTGTATTGATCTTTCCGTTCTCATCATACTCCAGTTCCGCTACTTTAACCGATCTTAAATGTGTAACACCTTTACTTAAACTGCTGTCGTGATAAAATAAGTACCACTTGCCTTCAAACTCACAAATAGAATGATGCGATGTCCAGCCAACAACAGGTTCCAATATCCTGCCGCCATAAGTAAATGGCCCGTAAGGATTATTGCCTATGGCATAGCAGATAAAATGTGTATCTCCAGTAGAATAAGAAAAATAGTATTTGCCCTTATACTTGTGCATCCACGAGGCTTCAAAAAACCTGCGGTCTTTATCACCATTCAATAATGGTTTACCATGCTCATCAATTATCACCACATCTTTTGGCGCTTCGGCAAATTCCAGTAAGTTGTTTGTTAGCTTTGCCACTTTTGCACACAAGGCTGGTTCATTATCACCAGGTAAAAAAGCTACCGGGCTCTCTGGCTGTTCACTGTTAAAAATGCCTGTTCTCCAGCGTTGCAACTGGCCACCCCAAATACCGCCAAAGTACATGTAGTAACTGCCATCATTATCTTTAAATACTGCCGGGTCTATCGAAAAACTTTCTTTGATGGCTTCAGGCTGCGGCATAAACGGACCGGCGGGGTTATTACTAACAGCTACGCCAATTCTAAAAATACCATCATGCCCCTTTGCCGGAAAATATAAATAATAAGTACCGTCTTTTTCGGCAGCATCCGGAGCCCACATTTGTTTTTCAGCCCAGGGCACATCTTTTACATGCAAGGCCAGTCCATTATCAACCGCTTCGCTTTGCGGGGTATCCATAGAGAGCACATGATAGTCTTCCATGGCAAAATGGCTTCCCAAATCATCAAATGCATCTCCGGCATCAATATCGTGTGAGGGATAGATATAAATTTTTCTATTGAACACATGTGCCGACGGATCGGCTGTGTAAATGTGTTTTACCAGCGGCTGCGAAATAGCCTTCTTATTTAATTCATCAAAATTGATGTGTGCAATACTATCTTCAGGCATTGTTAACTATTTTAAGATTATTTTCTTCTTTCTTTAAGTTCATTTTCAATTTGCAATTCCATTTTCTTATCAATTTCATACCAGAAAAGGATTGCAGCCCCAACAATAAATACAAGTCCCGGATATATACTTACCGACATTTTTATACCAGAAACAGTACTTGCTGTTTGCTCTGCCTTTTCTGCTACATACCCGTATTTTGATAAAAGTGCTGCGCCAATTGCCCCGCCAACACTTAACCCTATTTTTAATCCAAATATCATAGCAGAAAAAATTATTGCCGTAGCTCTCCTGTTATTTTTCCATTCACTGTAATCTGCCACATCAGCGATCATTGCCCATAAAATGGGAATAGTAATTCCGTATAAAAAACCATGCAGGATCTGCGTAATAAAAACTGCAGCGATTGCCTCACGACTATAAAAATTAAACATCACTAAACTCATCGCAGACAAGAAAAGAAAGAAGCCAAAAATATTCCTTTTGCCAAATTTGTCGGCCAAAGGTTTTGAAAACATGATACCAACTATCATAAAAATAATGCCGCCTGCATTAAACAAACTGTTTGCTGATGTAGGTGCATCCTTAGGCCATTGAAATTCGCCAAGACCAATTCCAGTAACCGCTTTATTAAGCCCGGAAATAAAATTATTAAAGCCAATTTTTTCTAAAAAATTTGCCTGTGCCGTTTCATTCAGGTAATACTTAAAATAATAAATGTACATGCCCCCTTTTAATGCCAATGTTATAAAAACCAAAATGGTAAGTACAAGCATAATTACCCAAGGCTTGTTCTTTGATAAGTCTCTCAAATCGGTTCTAACAGAAGATTTCTCTACCTGTGCAGGTATAATTCTTTCTCTTGTGGTGAGGAATGTAATAATAAAAAAAAGGATGCCTGCAATCGCAAAGAAAAACATTACTTTTTCAAAACCTGCAGCCTTGTCCCCATGTCCTAATGACAGTGCAAGTGGCAATAACAAAGATTGTATAATAAACTGGGCGATCATCACTGCTACAAAACGATAGGATGATAAACTATTTCGTTGCTTCATGTCGCCGGTAATTACCCCGCTCAATGCTGAATAAGGCAGGTTGTTTGCAGAGTAAATAATTACTAATAAAAAGTAAGTAACAAGCGCATAAATTATTTTCCCGGTTTCTCCAAAGTCTGGTGTGGAAAAAGCCAGTAATGAAATAACCCCGAATGGAATAGAGGTCCACAATATCCATGGCCTGAATTTTCCCCAACGGGTATTAGTACGGTCGGCTATTGCGCCCATGATTATATTAAAGAATGCACCAAAAAAACCACCTACAAAAATAATTATGCTTGCAGTACCTGCCGGTATCTTGTACACATCCGTATAAAAATAGGCAAGAAATGTCATGAGGGTTTGGAAAATAAGATTAGCAGCTAGATCGCCTAAACTGTATCCTACCTTTTCTAATACCGATAATTTTTCAGCAGTTGATTTCATGGTTAATTTTTATAAGTTTATTTATCCCGTTTGTTTTATTTAAAATTTTATTTTGTTTGAAACAGCCTGAATTGTTTTTATTTTTTTAATCCGATCACAGCATCAAATGCAGGTTTGGGTTTAAAATTCCTGTCGAACAATAATGGATAATTTGTTCTGCCGGGTATTGGCCATCCATTTAACCATGATTGTCCATCATTAACACCCCAAAAAGTTACACGACCAACTTTGCCTTTGTATTTTAAAAATAGTCTGAACAGGTCTTCATAACCCCTGGTTAATTTTGCCTGCACAGAATCGGGCAATCCGTTTGCATAGGGGTTCATCTTAGCACTGTATTCTGCTTTCATATTTACGTCAGCCGCATCGCCATCCCAGGGGTTAGGTAAAACTCCAAGGTCAAGTTCGGTAAACATTACCTTAATTCCAAGTGCAGAAAATTCTTTGATGCTTTCTTCAATATCTTTTAGGGGGATATTGGATGCCCGCCAGTGTCCCTGTATGCCCACGCCATCAATGCGCACACCAGCCGCCTGTATCTTTTTTATCAATGCAATGGCCCCTGCCCTTTTCTTTGGTTGCTCAATATTGTAATCATTGTAGTACAATTCTGATTTTGGTGAAGCAGCCTGCGCCAGCCGGAAAGCTTCTGTTACAAAATCGGGCCCCAGCATTTCCAGGAAGATCGATTTACGCATGGTGCCATCTTCGTTCAGTGCTTCGTTCACTACGTCCCACGAAAATACTTTACCATCATACCTTGCGGCAACAGTATTGATATGATTAGTAAAAAATTGTTTTACAGAATCTGCGTCTTTGCACCTGCGAATGTAAACAGGTAACTGGCTATGCCATATCAGGGTGTGGGCATTTATTTTGATATTGTATTTTTTTCCGAGTGCTATCAATTTATCAGCCATATCAAAATTATAAGTATTCCATCCCGGATGGATCACTTCTGACTTCATGATATTTTCGGGTGTTGCAGCGCTAAACTGCTGAGCAATTAATACCGCTGCGTTGGAATCTTTCTCTTCTATTTGCCTGCCATTTAATGCAGTGCCAATTAAAAAATCTTTTTGAAAAGTTTTCTTCAAAGAAGGAGTGCCTCCTTTTTGTCCAACTGCACACAAGGACCAAAACAATCCCGTAATAATTACCAGGCTTGAAAATTTATGTTGTTTCATAACAAAACCATTTTTATTTTTTAAATAATTATTTCTTCTTTGTTTCAGGCGGGCCAAGATAGCTTTGTTGTATATCGCCAAAATTGACCACCAGTTTTTGCAATAGCACGCCACTATTTACCATCCAATATTTTACCGTGTGTTTGCCTTCGGTAGTAATTTTGTGTGTAGTAGTTTTTATGATGATGTTATCAGCCACCCATTTGTTCCAGATACCACTGATGCTGTTTTTATCTTCGCCATTGATACTAATGATCTGTGGCTTTTCGTCATCAACAGAAATAGCGTATTGCAAACCATTTGGTGCGCTATTAAAATTAAGCGTGGGCGAAAAGTAAGTGTTGATTTTAAATTCACCATTACTAAAAGTATAAAAATCATATTCCAAATGCGGGGCACCAACCACCTGCTGTTGCTCACCAACAGTTACCGGAAATGTAGTTACTGCATCGCCGGTCCTGCCCAAGCCGGGCAATATGGTCCATGTAATGCCATTTGCATTTACGGCCTTTGTATAGTGGGCTGCTTCAATTGAAACACCGCTTTCTTCGGCTTCATAAAAAGCATTGCCCGACACATTAGACGGTACAATACTACTTCTGATATCAGCAAATAATTTCGTAGGTTGTGGCACAATGCTATCCGCCGGAACAAACTGCACCGCCGGCATTTTATTAAATGGTGGTTGCTGCCAGTAAGTATACCCAATATGTGTTTGATCCATCATGTGGTTCCATTTGCCATTATTCAGCTGATTATACTGCAACGAAATAAGCGAATCGTTTTGATACAACTGTTTTACCTTTTCAGCGTATTCGTTTGCAATGGCATATTTATTTTTATACGCCGCTTTGTTCAGTGCCACATTGTAATACATTTCATTGAGGTTTGCGCATGCTTTTACCGGATGCAATACCAGTTGAAAAAAAGCATCTTTGTATGCAGGTGCTAATACAGTATTAATTTTTTCTGCCCTGGCAAGTAGTTTATTGTAATCAGTTACTACATTTTTAAATTCATTATAGTTTTCAAGGCTGTAAGTATTGGCGTCCAGTAATTCTGGTTTTCTCCTGCCATTATATTTAGTGTATTGGGCAATAATATCTGCAATCTCTTTTGCATACTGATTACCAAATTGTGCTGCGCTCCATTGCTCTGTATATTTTTGCAGATCGTTGGCGCGAATTTTATCCGGGTTCCAGGCATAATCCAGGAAGAAGGAAATAGGAAATTCCATAGGCTTGATATCACCTACATTTACGATCCAGATATTTTTTACGTTGTATTCATAAGCCAAATGCATTTGCTCCCACACCCGCGGAATAGGATTGGTGTTGAGCCATTTGTAATTTCTTGGTCCCCCTACATAATCAAAATGATAGTAGATGCCATAGCCGCCTTTTCTTTCCGGCTCATTTAGTTTGGGCAGTTTACGAATATTACCCCAGTTATCATCACACAGTAATAAAGTTACATCATCGGGTACCCGCATTCCTTTATCATAATAATCCTGTACTTCTTTATACAAAGCCCACAGTTGTGGTGTCTCGCTCGCCGGTTTACCGGTCACGTCTTCTATGATCTTCCGCTGGTCTTTTACAATTTTTTCCAATAAGGTGGTTGCTGTTTCCCTGCTCATCGGCGCATCACCATCGCCCCGCATACCCACTGTAACTATACTTTCGTGAGCGCCCATATTCTCTATCCCTTTTTTCCAGAATGAACGGAGCGTTACCCCATTGCTGTCATAATCCCATTTTCCCGATCCATAGCGCTTCCACTCCTGTTGTGCCCGCAGCATGGGTTCGTGGTGAGAGGTGCCCATCACTATACCCCACTCATCTGCTTTTACAGGGTTGAGTTTATCATCATCATTAAAGGCATTACCCCACATTGCGGGCCAGAGGTAATTGCCTTTCAGTCTCAGTATGAGTTCAAAGATCTTCTCATAAACCTGGTGATTTACGCCACCAAATTTTTCTTTCGTCCAACCAGAAAAAGCCGGCGCTTCATCATTGATAAAGATGCCGCGGTATTTTACTTTTGGTGCATCGGCGATCATTGTATTTGTTTTTACATACAATGCGCTTGCTTTTTTTACCGGCACATCAGCCCACCAATACCATGGCGATACGCCTATTTGTTTGGAAATTTCAAAAACACCAAAAGCCGTGCCCCTTCTGTCGCTGCCTGCAATGGCTAGTATTTGCTGCCCTTTTTCAGCAATGATAGATTGAATGGCATAAGCTTCCCACTTGCCCAAAACATTTTTTGTATTCAGCATTTTCTCTGCAATGAGTTCTTTGATGAAAGAAGAATTAGTGATACTGCCTATTGCAATTAACGTTTTGTAAGATTTATCCGCTGTGTTAACGATAGCTGGTTTATTACCGGTTACCGTTTCAATATCTGATTGCAGTAATTGAGCTGATTTTTTTACCAGTTCAAGATCGTTGGCGTCAACATAAATGGCAGCGTTTGCCAATGAAAAGGACTGCGCAGTTTGTTTATCAGTAATTATTTGTTGTGCCCCTGCAATAAAAGGTGCAAGGCAGAAGAAATATAATATCAGTAACCGTAGATCTTTCATTTTTTTGTTTCAGAATAGTTAAACTTATTTTTACTTATTTTTTATACACATCATCATCACTCTTACATTCAAACCAATTAAACAGTGCCTTGTTAGTTGACGCCATTCCATTTGATGTAGCGTACATCGCATACATACTTCCCACAAAACCGCCTGCTGTTTTTGTACTTAAAAATTTACCTCCCACATTATCTTTCAGCAATTGCCATTTATCTTTTTGTATGGCATAGTAAAAAGAATAAGTACCACCATTGGCTTCTATTTTCAAAAATACATCTGCACCATTGGCTATCTCTATTATTTGCGTGGCCAGCACTTCCGGTTGTGTTGTGGTATTTTTTGCTGCCGCTTTTAATAATTGTATCACTGGTTTTCCATTTTCAACAGACTTGCACAAAAAATAAAAATGATTCTCGCTTTGAAAGATCAACAGCCCCGCTTTTTCATTTTCAACAACCGCAGTAAAATTGATGGCTGTTGCTGCATAACCTTTTAAATGCGGTTGCCTGAAACAAACCATCGAAGGATTCTCTTTTCCAGAACAAGTTTGCGACCGCAGTTCAAGAGATAAAATTCCTGATTTAGTTTTAAGATCATACCATGGTGTATGTATTGTTCTTAAAAAATTATAGCGATCATTAAGAATGGTAGTATTAAAATCGTCTCTGAAAAAATAATTACCGGAATATTTTTCTTTTGTTTTTTTTATGCCAGCTTTAATGGGGTAACTATATTGTACTGCTTCAAATCCTGGATTGATAACAGGCCAACCGTCTTTCCATTCCACCGGCGCCATAAATGTTTCCCTTCCGGTATTGTAATAATCTCCTTCGTAAGGGCGGCAGCCCAAAAATACAGCCCACCATTTTCCATCTTTTGCCTGTACCAAATCGGCATGGCCTGTTGTGGTAATGGGATTCTTTCTTGCAGTATCTAAATTACGTTGTGTAAGTATGGGATTGTTTGGATAAGATACAAATAGTTCGTTCAAATCTTTTGTTCTGAAAATTACTTCACTGTGATTGTAACCTGTTCCACCTTCGGCACACATCAAATAATAATAGCCGCCCACTTTATATAAATGCGGTCCTTCAATCCAGATAGGTTGTTTAGAAAGATCGGTTCCTCCATTCACCAGTAATTTTTCTTCGCCAATGATTTTAAAATTTTTGTAATCAAATGCATACATCCTTATGGTGCGATGGCCATTGTACAAAGATTTATTTTCGGGCGGATCGCTATTGTAAACGATATAGGCTTTATCACCAATAAAATCAATCGATGGATCGATACCTTTTACCTGCGGCAACCAAACAGGATTACTCCATGGTCCTTTCGGATCTTTTGCTGTTACAATAAAATTACCTCCTTTATCAATGAGTGTACATAAAATATAAAACACACCGTCATGATAACGGATAGTGGGTGCAAACAATCCTCTTGAAACACCGGCCCCATCAAGGTTTAATTGTTCGGGCCTGTTTAATGCAAAACCAATTTGCTTCCAGTTTAATAGATCGGTACTATGAAAAATGGGCAGACCGGGATAATAGGCAAATGAAGAGTTGACAATGTAATAATCATTGTCAACCCTGCAAATGCTTGGATCTGGATAAAAGCCGGACAATATTGGATTGGTAAAAGATTGCGCCTTAGTTGTAGTACATGTAAATAGCACTATCATTATCAGCATTAAATTTTGCAATCTTTTCATTTTATTATTCGATTAAATTGTTCTGCTCAATGCATACTCTACTCCCCGCAATTCTGCCAATGCTTTTAATCTTCCAATTGCTGAATAACCGGGATAAGTTTTCTTTTTCAAATCATCCAGCATCTGGTGCCCGTGATCGGGCCGCATGGGCAACGAAATATTTCTCCGCTGCTGCAACAATAAAATTTCTTTAATGATATTGTACATGTCTGCATCACCACCTAAATGATCCGCTTCATAAAAATTGCCTTCGCCATCACGTTTGGTATTTCTTAAATGCAAAAAATGAATGTGATCGCCAAAGCGCTGTATCATTTTCACTAAATCATTATCGGGCCTTGCACCAAACGAACCCGTGCAAAAACAAAAACCATTTGCTTTGGAGGGAATTGCTGTTATAAGGTCAGCGGCATCCTGCTCGGTACACATTATCCTTGGCAAACCTAAAACTGCATATGGAGGGTCATCAGGATGAATAGCCATTTTTAATCCACACTCTTCTGCAACCGGGATAACCTGTTGTAAAAAATAAAATAAATGCTCCTTTAGTTTTTTTGCATCAATGCCTTCATAAGTTTTTAATGCAGCCAGCACTTGTTCCGGCGTAAAGGCTTCGTCGCTTCCCGGTAAGCCCAGCATGGCATTATTAAAAACTCTTTTCTTTTCTTCTTCCGTCATTAAAGCAAATTTTTGTTTTGCTTTTTCTATTTCTGCTGCACTGTAGTCTTTTTCTGCACCAGGCCTTTTTAATAAAAACAGATCGAAGGCAACAAAGGCCAGCCTTTCAAAATATAATGCTGTGGCGCCACTGGGCAATTGCCATTTAACATCAGTACGCAACCAATCCAGCACCGGCATAAAATTATACGTTACAACTTTTAAACCACAGGCTGCAACATTTTTTAAACTGGTTTTATAATTTTCAATGTGTTGCAGATAATTGCCGCTTTGTTTTTTGATGTCATCGCTTACAGGAAGGCTTTCAATTACCGTCCACGTCATGCCGGCATCTTCAATCATTTTTTTTCGTTTGGCAATTTCCTCCACTGGCCAAACATCACCTACAGGTATTTGATGTAAGGCAGTTACCACACCGCTGCAACAAGCTTGGGCAATATCCGACAAGCTAACCGGGTCATTAGGCCCGTACCAGCGCATGGTTTGGTGCATTAATTTAGTACTCATTGGTTTGATCTTTTAATTTTAAAGTTGTGTTATAAAAATATTATACACAAATCTATCATTCATCTATCAACTTATTATTATTTAAAAATTTAAAATAGGGAAGGATGTAAAAACATCCCCCCTCAACTGCTAAAATGAGAAAAGCGTTTTTTGAACAAATTTTATCCATAGCTCTTGCTGTTAATTTTCAATTGTTGCTAGTGAATTATACAATTTTACTTTTTGAATTCCCCATTCACCAATGGAAAAACGAACGTGTCTTCCCTGGTGATCCTGATCTCCATTCATCCTCCTGCCTTTAATTTCCTTACCATTTTCATAACTTACTTCATCTGCCGCAGCAATATTCGTCACCAAATCTTTATCACTGTTTTCAAATGTAATTACGATGCCTGAACCACCTATTAAAAATTCATCAGGCGATGTTTGCAGCACTATTCCACCTGTTGTACTCCATACTAAATCCCTTGCTTCTAATGACCATGAAAGTGTGGCTTCATGTGATACAGATAAATTATACCTGCCCATTTTTACAGTCCTGTTCCTGTTTTGTTTATCCAGTAAAAACCCATCCATGTTAAGCCATTGTTTGTTTACTATGAGTGGTGTTAACTGTTGCAGCACCCCATAACTTTTTGATAATGGTATGGCTGCATCATTTTCTGATTCAATTGAGAATGGAGAAAAACCTAATGCCTTATAATGCCCGATAATAAAAAAGGCTTTGGCAGCACAGGTTTTATCAAACTGCATTTCGGGAATAAACAAGGTGTTGTTATTGCGGGTATATAAATCGCACCAATATTTTGTATTGGGATTATAAAAATCCGGTGCTAACATATTCAAAACCGGCGCGCCGGCCTGCCATACATCCATTACCTGTGGCAATGGCCCTGCACTTGGATATTGGCCGGGCAATTTACCCGGCCTGGGTAAAGCTGCATTAACATACATGGGTATATTATATTCCTTTTTGCCGGCCAATGTAACGTCATTGGTATATTTTGCATAATACCAGGCCTGGAAAATTTCATCGGTCAATACGCCTTCGCCAAAAGTATTTTTCCAGGTATCGCCTTGTTTAAAGTTCTGCTTTTCCCAGCGTTCTTTAAATTCCGGCACCAAACTATTTTTATTTTTTTGCAAATAGTCCATTAATTGGGATGGCACTTTGGAATTAAAAAAAATATCTGCAGTTTTTGATACCTCTCTTGCGGTGGGCAGCATGCCTATTTCGTTTTCCACCTGCATCATTAATACCGTTTTGTCTACGACATCTATTTCTTTAATATGCCGCATCAAAGCAGCAAAAGCTTTTTTATCTGCTTCCAGTGTTGCTGTGCCAAAAACAGAAAATATTTCCTGGCTTCTTGCTGCAGAGTCTAAAGTTCTGGGAAAACGTTTATTATTTGTTTTCATCCACAGTGGCGTATAACAACTCATACTGTTCTTCCAGGTACCAAACCAGAGAAAAACAATTTTTAATTCATGCTTTCTTGCAGCAGCGATAATGCTGTCGACTAATGAAAAGTCAAATTTATTTTCTTCAGACTCCATTAGTTCCCAATAAACGGGAACCAGAATGGTATTTAAATGCATTTGCTGCAGATGCTTTAAACGGGGGCTTAAATAACCCATGCTTGATGCACTTGAATTACCCAACTCACCACCCAATATTAAAAAAGGAGTGCCATTGATAAGCAGTTGTGGAAAATCGTGTGACCTTATTAATTGTACTCCCGATACATTCGCTTGGGAAAATGCACCATAAGCAAATAATAAAAGAACCAGTACTATGGAATTTCTTTTACGACTCATTTTATTTAGACTTCCATTTTATCATATCGGTCTATAAATATAAAATACCATTATTTTATTTCCAATACCACCACACTAAATGGCGGCAATGTTACTTTCAGCTCGTTACCCGAAAGCGTTGCCCCCGTAAATACTTTTGGTGTAATAACATCGGGCTTATCAAAAGTATTGTGATCTTGCAATTTAGCCGATTGCAATATGCGGCCTTTTACAGTGGCATAAGTACCGCCGCTAACACTGATCTTAATTGTTTGAGTATTACCAGCATCAACGTTTACCAACGAAATATGCAGCAAACCATTTTTATCACGTGATGCTGATGCATTCACTGCATCAACAGAGTCGCCGCCTGAAATATATTTTGCTGTTGTTAGCTGAAGCGGCAACAATATTGCATCCTGGTGTACATTGTACATTTCCATCACATGGTATGTAGGCGTAAGGATCATTTTTTCTTTGTTGGTAAGAATTACAGCCTGCAATACATTGATGCATTGTGCAAGGTTGGCCATTCGTACCCTGTCGGCGTGGTTATTGAATATGTTAAGTGTAAGCCCTGCTATCATTGCATCTCTCATCGAGTTTTGCTGATAGAGCGTTGCACTGCTGCTACCGGGTTCAGGTTCATACCATCCGCCCCATTCATCCACTACCAGCGCCACTTTTTTCTTTGGGTCATATTTATCCATTACCTCACTATTGCCCGTCACCATTTTTTCCATGCGATAAGCCTGCTTGATGGTTTTAAAATATTCCGCTTCGCTGAATTGGGTAGCACTGCTTTTTTTACTCCAGTCAATAACTGAATAATGATGAATAGAAACGCCATCGAGCATTTTTAATGGTATGTCACGCATTAACGCTTCGGTCCATTTAAAATCTTCTGTACCGGGGCCTACTGCAATACGAAACAATCCTTCCGGGTTATCGTAACCCGTTAAAAATGTTGCATACTTTTTATATTGATTAACGTAGTAGTCAACTGTCATATGCCCACCACAATCCCAAGATTCGTTACCAACACCCCAGTACTTAACCTGCCATGGTTTTGTTCTGCCACTTTGCTCACGCAGATCTGTCAGGTAGCTGCTACCGTTAGCGTGGTTTACATACTGCACCCACTCGGCAGCTTCCTGTACCGTGCCGCCACCCATGTTCAATGCCAGGTAAGGCTCTGCATGCATCATTTCGCAAAGTTCCAAAAACTCGTTGGTACCAAAACTATTATCTTCTCTTACATTACCCCACATTATGTTCTCTATATGCCTGCGCTTATCTTTAGGCCCAATGGCATCCTTCCAATGATACGTATCGGCAAAGCATCCGCCCGGCCATCTTAATACCGGAATCTTTAATTTTTGTAACGCTGCTACTATATCCAGCCTTATGCCGTTTTTATTGGGAATGGTTTTATTGTTTTCGCCTACATAAAAGCCACCGTATATGCAGCGCCCAAGATGCTCTGCAAAATGGCCGTAAATATTCCTGTTGATCGTATCCTTTCCTTTATCAGCTGCAATAGAAATTACATTCTGAGCGAAACCATATTTACAAAGAAAAAAACTTAACCACAAGATGACAATACGCATAGCTTATTTTTTTATAGAAGTAAGGCTTTGATTATTCAATATCATTTTTAAAAAATTACCAAAGCATTGCACAATGATGATCTTTTTTATTGTGCAGCGCTTGCATAAGATATTTTGCACAACCAAAAATTTAACCCATTAAAAAAGAATTTTAAAACCAAGAGGGTATTTTGCAATACCCTCTTGTAAAAAAACTTTTTCAGGGTATTAATATCCCGGGTTTTGCGGAAATGCAGGCCCTTCAACCACACGATCTATTTGTGATTGTGGTATTGGACGCAGCATGTGAAAATTCTGAATATTTACACCTGCTTCCGGATTCCAGGCTTTTACCCTGGTCACCAATGAACGGGTGCGTACCAAATCAAGCCATCTTTGCCATTCGCCATAAAAT
>Ga0302164_10000318_pt1 | contig 17221 bp, 11 predicted proteins | sample I_Fen_E3_1_FD_193500 | JGI IMG/M metagenome (GOLD analysis project Ga0302164, IMG submission 193500) | Peat permafrost microbial communities from Stordalen Mire near Abisko, Sweden - I_Fen_E3_1 | ecosystem: Environmental > Terrestrial > Soil > Wetlands > Permafrost | place: Sweden: Abisko...
TCAGGATATATGCAGGATAGATACAGCTTAAAATTGAACCCGAAATAAAAACGGCAATGAACAGCAGCAGATTCCATCCTTTCATGGTTATTTGGTTGTGAATTTGCAGGTAATTGTAAAAATTCCTTCCAAGCAAAAAGAAAATGACGAAAGACAGCAATATGGCAGCAGCGTTGATGATTACTGATTGCAGCACTATTTGTCCCAAGAGGTCTGATGCACCAGCACCAACTATTTTTTTAAGCCCGAATTCTTTTGCCCTCTCCATACTCTGGGTGATCTGGAAATTTATGAAGATAACCCAACTCATAGCCAGTGAAAGTATTGCTATAACATAAAGAATTATAATGCTCCTCTTGTCGGAGTTTGGAGAGATCTCATCCGCAAAGTGTGAATTAAGATGAATTGATTGAACTGGTTGTAACATGAATCTCGACTTTTGACCCGTGGCAATTAAAGGTCCGGTATATTTTTTATAGATCGGAGGAAAGCCTTGCGCAACCAACACTTTATCAACGTTTTTTTTTAATCGAATATAGGTATATACATTGGGATTCTCCCAAAGCCATCGCATAGAAGGAGCTGGCTCCAGCGATCCGGATTTAGACCCCCTTCTCAATTTGGAAGTGCTGTTGTCAAAGTTGTTAATAAAATAATGAAGAGTTTTACGCGTAATAAGGATATCAATTTTTAAATGGCTGTTTTCGGGTATATTATTAAAAACACCTGATACAATAAATTCCCATCCTTCATTTACCTTAAAATGCTGGTTAAGAGGATCTTGTTTCCCAAACAACTGTAACGCTGCTCTCTTTGAAATCACAGCGGATTGAATTGTGGGAAATGGATTATCCATATCCCCAGCAACAAACGGTTGGTCAAACACTTTGAAAAATAAGGTGTCACACCAAAAAAAGTTTGCATCTTTAAGATAATTCTCAGCAGTGTAAGCTGTTACAATATCTCTCTGGAAGCCAGTTGCATAAGCCACACCCGGTATTTCATCAGCAATCACCCTGCATAAGCCGTTATAATTTGTTGCGGTAGTTGTTATGTTTCCATTTGGCATCGATTTCTCAAGTATGACCCTGAAAATTCTTTCAGGTTCAAGCCATGATGTATCGTAAGTTCTCTCGTATTGTATATAGAAGTAAATCAGAATAAATGAAGACATTCCAACCGTAAGCACTAATACGCTCAGCAGGCTCAGCAGCTTGTTTTTGAGTAAGAACCTAAAGGATATATTCAGACCCATGAAAAATATTGATAAGTTGCTTTTGATAATATGTTGAACAATATATACAAATATCTGTTTTACAATTGATTTACATCAAAATAAATTTTTAACTTAAAGAATGTGGAGACCAGAAACCACAAAAAAACGGGGCGAAACTGAAAAGCCATAAGAGTAAGAAAATTAAAAATTTAACATTGTGAAGACTAATAAAATTTTTTCCGCCTCCTTGTTCATTGGAATATTAATGACACTAACTTCAGGCATTTATGCACAAGATTTTGTGAAGGCAGCAGCACAAGGCACTACCAAAGTACTACTTGAAAATGACCAGGTAAGAGTAGTACAGATTGAATCAGCACCAGGCCAGGTAACACCATGGCATTCCCACCCTGATTATATTTTGTATGCTCTTACAGATGGAAAACTTGAGAGTACTGAAAAAGGTAAACCGGCAACCATGTTGACTTTTAAAGCAGGTGAAGCTTTGTTTATGCCGGCAGTAACTCACCAGGCAAAAAATGTCGGGTCTAATACCGTTAAGTTGGTTTTGACAGAATTAAAACCATCTGTCAAAAAATAACCGGGTGTATGGAAAAACTTTTAAAGAAGCAATCTCAAAACGAGGTTGCTTCTTTTATATAGGAATGATGTTAATTCTCCTTTTCAAGTTCATCCACTCTCCTGAACAATGCCTTGAAGGCATCAGCCGGATTTGTCCTTACGCTTGCAGTTGCTTGCTGTTTCTCATAGAATGCGTCTATAAACTGATCAGTCCCGGACCAGACAGTCTGCATCATGCCGTAATACCTTGGCTTCATTTCCTTTGTTGCATTCTTCCTGAATCTTGCCATATCTTCAGCCTGCATAACACTTGTTTCTGGTTTTCGACCGGTACAGGTTATAACGCGGAAACCTTTCATAGCAAAATAGACAGGAGTCTGATCGGATCTCTCATAATGCCAGTCACAGATCACAACGTCTTTGGGTATAATATCTATAGCACGCCAGGTATAGTTATAGCTTGCTTCCCACAACCCAATACCGGTTGATTTTCCATCAATCAAACGGTCACCCCAAATCCATAATTCCCTGTTCTTCTCTGCGAGATGGTTTCTGATTTTGGTTACCTCTCCGGCATATAGTTCAGCCTTGTCAACACCCGAACAACGCGGACATTTTTCATCGCCCAGATAAAATATTTCATCCATTCCGGCATGAAACGCGTCTGATTCGAATACATCGCATATCTCATCAATAAGCGCAAATATTACCTTATGCAAATCGGGATGGAGAGGGCAATAACTTTTACAATACAAGTTATCACTATTCGGCCAGATATATTTTTCGGGCATTTTAATATAAGGCGTTTCATCGAACTCGGGAAACTTTTCCAATAGCTTATTCGGGTGCTCTTTCCACGACTGATGGCCCAAAAGGTTAATCTGAGGAATAATCCTTATGTTGTGTTTCTTACAGCACGCCACCATCTTCTTTACATCTGCTTTAGAGAGTGCTGCAGAATCACCAAGTTGCGGATAGCTCTCAAATTGATAGTTGTAATCCTTATCACAGACAAATAATATTAATGTATTGATGCCACGGGGAGCCAGTTCTTCATCTATGAACTTCACAAAACGGTCCACCTCCCTATGCCTTGGCGATGTACAGCTAAAACCTTTTACCTGAAATACACTTTCAGAAGAGGGCTGTCCTAACGCGCCAAAATTTGATAATCCTATTGACATTAAAACTGAGAGTACAATAACCTTCTTTTTCATTTGTTTTTTGATTTTAATTACTCATATAAAACTATGACAGATTACTTATTGGGAATAAATCAATAACTAAGATTCTTGAATTTAAATATCGGTAAACTTTATCATACACAGGTGATATTATTGAGACATTTTGAAACCAGATGATTTTGCGACAAAAATTAAACTTAATGGTTACATTACAAACAATCGTCGTAAATTAACTTTTAGAAAAATACACCTCTCCGATAACTTAAAACCAAGATACATAATGGCCAACACAACCAGAAGAAAATTCCTGAAATCTGCTGCTGTTATTGCCGGATCATCAACTCTGGCCAGCATAACAGGCTGTTTACCCGGAGTGGTGAAAAATTCAGGTGCAGCAGATAACATAATACGTCCTCTTAATGACATTAAAAGGGAGAATATTAAAATAACCGATATAAAGGTAATGCTACTCTCCTACCTTTTGAAACCTCAGGAGCTTTGGACAGATGGAGACGATAACGGCATCATCTGGAAAAATTAATCTGTAATTATTGAAGTATTTACAGATGCCGGTATTACTGGGATTGTCGGAGCAAGCCGATATAACGGGCCTGAGGAAATGAAGATCTACACCGAAAAAGTTATTAAACCACTTCTTATAGGTAAAAATCCTTTTGATGTGGAAATTTTAACGGGGGGGATAGCCGGTGGAGAAGCCAGGGGAGCATGGGCCGGCGTTGATATTGCACTCTGGGATATTATCGGCAAAGTGAAGGGATTGCCTCTTTATAAAATCCTGAGTCCGGATACTGAACCGCAAACGCATCTTAGGGTGTATGCAAGCGGAGGTGAATTCACATGGAGAAAAGATTCCGGGTTTAACGATATCGGACCTGAAAGCCATATAAGACAGGCACTTAAACATAAAGAAGATGGGTACACTGCTTTTAAGTTTAGAATGGGAGGCGGGTTTTCGAAACTTGGCATTACAATGAAGGATTACATCCCGCATTTGTATAAGCTAAGGGAAGCAGTCGGACCAGATTTTGATCTGATCCAGGAAGCAAATACCAGGTGGTCTGTGGAACAATGTCTGGAAATATGTCCTGTGCTCGAAGAACTCAAATTCCTGTGGTTCGAGGAACCAACAAAAAGAGTTATAGCCGATTACCTTAAGATTAAACAGGCGCTTCCGACAGTGAAAATGTCAGGTGGTGAGACGCGCAATAACAGGTACCAACTGGCAGAATGGATGGATAGTGGCGCATATGATATAATCCAGTCGGGTTGTGATGACGCAGGGATGACAGAAAATTGGTATATAGCCCGAATGGCTGCCAGCAGAGGAAGACTTTTTACCGGCCATAACTGGCAGGATGGCCTCGTTACTATAGCAAATGCCCATTTACTTGCTTCTATTCCGAACAGGTTTTTGCTTGAGACGAATATGACTGCTAATCCGTTGAAGGAGGGATTGTTCAAGGAAAAACTTATTGTAAAAAACGGATACCTCGACATCCCTGACAAACCAGGGCTGGGAGTGGAACTTATTGAAGGTCTGGAGGAAAAGTATCCCTATATTCCAGGATGGTGGAATAAGCCCGACCCGGGGATGCCTAAATAAATTCTTTAATTCCCGGACACTGGACTACAATAAATTATTCTCTTATTTTCTTTGTTCCCCTGGTGATACCTGATTCATTAAAAGCATCGATACTGAAATAATAGGTTACATCTTTATTCAAACCGGTCAGATTAATGGAATCACTGTTATATACCATTACCGAAGAATATAGTTTATTTATTTCTGTACCAAAGTTTACAACATAGCCTGTAGCTGAGTTGTCTTTTACCCATTTCAGGCTTGCCCTTCTTGTATCAGATACTTTGCGGTCAACTGAAAATCCGGTCACTTCAACGGGTGTTTTACCCTTTCTCTTTCCAAAAATTCTCAAATCATAAACAGAAAACTTTCCGTCTGGAATCTTTACATTTTCAATCTTAATAAATTTGGCCTTCACCGGTTTATCAAGTTCAATATAATCGTGACATGCATCTTTGATGTTATTGCTTTTATCTATTATTAACTTCCATACTTTCTGATCGTCTGAGGCAAAAATCCGGTAACAATACTGCAGATTTTTGCTGTCAGGTTTTAAGTTAGCCGCATTATCAGCGAAATTCACCTGAATTGCATTTATTGTTACATTATTATCCAATTCTACGCTGAGCCATTCACCGGCATTTCCTGTATTTGCCGACCACCAGGTTCTTATATTTTCATCGAATGCATTTTTAACCGGGTATTTTTCGTTCGAAGAAGATGCAGTGGCTTTCTTGTTATATGACAGCAGCATCCAGCCCCTGAACAGACTTTCTTTGTCAAAGTCAATCTTCCTTGAGGGCATTAAAGTCGGGTAATCTCCAAAGGCTGAGAATGTCCTTAATACTCCATCTTTATCGAAACAGGCCGGAAACAGCCCGAGGCGCCGTTCAAAAATATGACGTATACTGATACTCATACTGGAAACATGCCAGTAATTACCGTACTTGTCAAGAAAGGTTCCACTATGTCCGGCACCGGCTATGAAGCCTCCTGGCTTATAAGAAAATGGACTGTAGGTTTCATATTCAAAAGGACCTGTTGGTGAGTCTGAAATATAAACACCGTCAGCATAAGTTTTGAATTCCGTGCCGGGTGACGCATACTGAAGGTAGTATTTGTTATTAAACTTTGTCATCCAAGAACCTTCATTGTATCCATTCTTTACTATCTCGTTCAACTCACCAGGATTTTCCCACCCGTGTTCCGCGGGATTATGTGTAATCACTACTTTTGGCTCAGTAATTGGCTGCATTTTCCTGCTCAGTTCCACTACTTTGATTGGCACTGCATCTGAACAACCCCAATACAAGTATATTCTCCCGTTATCATCTCTGAAAAAATTCGGATCCCATACCGGAAATGGCAATGTATTTTCCATTGGTTTCCAGTTGTCTTCAAAAGGATTGGAGGTATAGTAAATATTCTTTTTAACCGTAGCTGACGCCATGTAAAAAGTTGTATCATTAATGGTTATTACATCCGGAGCATAATCTTCGATTGGAAGACTTTTAACCGGTAAGAATTTCCAATCCTTCATATCATCGGAATTCCAATAACCTCCGCTGTGCGATGCAAAAAGAAAGTATTTTCCCTTATATATTGTAATTACAGGATCTGCTGCTTCTCTGTAAGAATCGAGGCTTGATGGCTGGAAACGGTAATTAAGGTTCATTGGATTACAGAATGTCTTCTCTTTATCAGGTGTGAAGGAAAAATTCAATAATGTAATCAGGATGAAGGCTATGAAAATTCTTTTCATTTGATTCGCTTATTTAAAATTCAATTTCTGAAAGGTATACAGAAATTATCGAACCTCTTAAAATCTTTCAGGAAAAGACAAGCTTTGAATACTCTATCCAAACTGAGATTGGCGAGTTACTTAAATGAAGTGGGATGATTTTATGGAGCCATCCTATGATTTAACGAATGGCTCCTGCAAATCCTGTTTAATTTTTTGCACTGTCAAAATAGTTCTTCATAAACAGAAACTGATACTTCACTGCATTGGTCCAGTAAGGCCAGGTATGACCTCCGGGACGTGTAATAAAATCATGCGGAATATTACGGTACAATAACTGCTGGTGCAGATTTTCATTTACTTTAAAGAAGAAATCATCCGTCCCGCAATCAATAATAATAGCCAATGAATTTGGCGTCAGTAAATTAAGCATGTTTATTACGGTGTTCTTTTCCCACCGTTCCTGTTGTTCTGCATATGTCCCAAGCTGTTTAGCCATATCCCAATTATTTGGAAATGGCCGGATATCAACACCTCCGCTCATACTTCCGGTAGCGCCAAATATATCCTGATGCCTGATAGCCAGATACAACGCACCGTGACCACCCATGCTCAGACCGGTTATTGCCCGTCCTGAACGGTCTTTGATCGTCTTATATTTTGCATCAATTGCTTTTACCAGTTCGTCTGACACAAATGTTTCGTATTGTGATTTAGGGTCAACAGGACTATTCCAATACCAGCTGCTATAACCGCCATCAGGACAAACAATAATCAGGTTATATTGATCGGCAGCTTTTTCAAAACCTTTGGCTTTACTGATCCAGTCGAGATGATTCCCGCTATAACCGTGAAGTAAATAAACTACCGGCAGTTCTTTTGCAGATGAATAATTATCGGGTATTACTATTACTGCTTTAATATCTTTCTGCATTGACACACTGTGGACCTTGATTGTATCGACTATTGCGGCCCTGTTTGAGCTGAAAGCCCAGATCGTAAGAAGGAAAATAAGAATTCTTTTCATGTACTTCACTCATTAAATAATACTTCTGTTAAATCAAGATGGTATTCCCGGGAGAATCCGGGCTCCTTAATACCCAATTGTAAATCTTTCCCTGTGATGAGCCGGTTTTTCAAGCTCATCGATCATCGCCACTGCATAATCCTGTACAGATATCTTACTCTCTCCTTTTTCATCAACGATAAGATCATCTTTCCCCAGGCGAAAATGTGCGGTCCGTTTTCCCGGGTGTATATCGCCGGCAGGGGAGAAAAATACCCAGTCGATGCTTTTTTCAGCCGCCAGGTCTATCAGATAAACATTTGCCAGAGCTCTAATGGCAGGAAGGTATGATTCAGGAATTAATCCGGCATCCATCAACCTTTTCCCGGGAGAAACAAAAAGAGACCCTGCCCCGCCAACTACCAGTAACCGTTTTCCACCTGCCTTTCTGACCCCTTCGAGTATGGCCCCGTATACCCTGGTAGTTTCCGCCGCAATATCCGGATTAGTCCAGCCCGGATTATAAGCACTTATCACGGCATCCATTCCGTTGCATAAATCTGCTACGGTTTTTGCTGAAGAAACATCACCTTGTTTTACTTCCAGGTTTTTATGTACTGTTTTTATCTTTTCAGGGTGGCGGACAACCGCCGTTACTTGTTGACCACGATCCAAAGCTTCGTTAAGTATCGCTGTGCCAACAAATCCGCTCGCTCCAATCAATAGAATTTTTTTCATGTTCCGGAATTATATTAGTTTATATTACGCTGGCTTTTTCGCAAAGCCCGCAAAGAACTTAATAACTTGAGTTTAACTTCACATTCTTTGCGACTACTTTGTGCTTTCTGGATGTTAAAATTAATGAGAGGGTACCATTTTATAAATAATCAATAGAGATCCTGGTTTATCCTTCGCTATAAGTGTCAATCCTTTAATAAGCTCCTCTCCTGTTTTTGTAACTGCAAGGTTAGAATCTTCATCTATCAACTCATAATTGACTTTTGGATCTAATCCTCTCAATTTTACCACCAGGGATTCTTCATCACAATCTTTACGTCTGAAAGCAATAATGATCCCATCACTTTGCGCCGGACGGTTTAACTGGTAAGACAACCAGACATTATCCTGAGTCATATTTCCTGTTCCTGTCAAGGGGTAATAATCACTATAAAAATAAGGACGAAGAGTCTTATAATTCTTTATACATTTTTGCATCGCAGGAATTGATTCCGAATTCCTGCCGGTCACCTCCCAGTTCATTACCATTGTGGCACCCAATCCCGATCTGAAGAAATAATTATCTGTCTTATAAACCGAGGTGCCATGAATTGGCAAGTAGAAGTTAAGCCCATATGTATGGCATTGATAACCATTGGGTTCACCATACTGGTAATCGGTTCTCCAGAGAGGAGCGCTACGCAACGTTGTCTCCAGATCAAGCCGGCGTCCTCCACTGGCACAATTATCTATAAGCAAGTTTGGGAAGCGAACCAAAAGGCTATCCCAGTAAGCATACAATCCCTCAATATGTCTTATCTCAGAAATACCAATACGATCAGGTTTGTCATTGCCTTCCCAGTATGGCATTGGATCAAAATTGAAATCCTGCCTGTAATAGTCAATCCCCTGCTTCTTAAGAAAATCAGAGATATAATCTGTCAGCCACAAACGTGCAGTTGTATTACCAAGGTCAAAAAGGCAGTTTTCGTCTCCAGGAATTCTTAGCATCCACTCAGGATGTTCTTTCTCAAACTGTGTTCCCTTGCGAACACGTTCTGGTTCAAACCACACCATGAATTTTGAACCAACAGCATGCACTGCGTCTGAAACCGGTTTAAGACCATCAGGGAAGCGATCCTTTTCAGGTGTCCAGTTACCAACATTTTGCCACCAGTCGCCTTTATCCCATCCACATCCTGTATACCATCCAGCATCAAGCCAGAATACTTCAGGGGCAACTTTGAACTGCTGATAACGGTATACAAGGGCAATTGCATAGTCTGCCCTAAGACAATTATATTCATTACACGGAGCCGGATCTCCATAATCAAAACTACCCGACAACGGATATTCAGCAAATTTCCCGTTTATCTTGCGGAAATTATGTGCCAGGATGAATTGTCTGAACTGATTGTGGCCCTCCATCCTGTCTTCTCCTTTCCAGAAAAGCAGACATATTTTCGGTGTACGGATCTCTTCTTTTGAATAGAGCACAACCTTTAATTTCTCCATCCCCGATTTTAACAATACCGTTTTTGCATCCAACTGGCTGATATCTGCATACCACTTCCCTGTCCATCCAATAGCAACAACAATACCTCGTTCTCCGGGAGCCTCAATATTGAAAAACGGGAAAGCGGTATTATCTGATGAACGTCCGCCAAAAGGAGTCATATAAACATTCGCTCCGATCTTCAGATTTTCATCAACAGGCTGAAAGTCGCTGCGCTCAGCATTACTTCCTTTAGCATGATGAAGGATAAAAGTCCCCTTTTCATCAGAAACAAAAGAATAATTAATAGCTGCTGCCTTTTCAATCACCGGTGAGTTTGCAGCTGAGGTGTTAATAAATTTCAGTACCCATTCAACAGCATGAAAATCGTTGAAACAGGAAACAAAGCACTTTACAACCAGTCCACTCTGTTTATCCGAGTAGGTGAAAACAGACTCTTCTATGTTCGGATCGGTTGTTTTCTTCTTTTCTGCCCTATAAGTCCAGCTTTTTATAAAACTTTCAGAACTTTTACCACCGTAAACGAAAGAAAACGGGGGAATCTTACCTCGAGCAAAATGTTCTTTGACCCATTGATGAGAATTAACTTCCTTTGCAGAAGTGCTTAGAGGCGATTGACTGGATACCTGGCTACTGTATAAAAACATAACCAATGAAATCAAAAGGGTAATTTTTACTCTAAATATCATCATCTTTTAATATTAATAATTTAAGAAATCATTAATAACAAGCCAGACTCTTAATTTCCGGAGTACCATCAGATTTTAAAACTTCAAGCTTAATGTCCGAGAATATACCTTCTTTGATTACTTCAATTCTTTTATGACCAATAGAGGAACCGGTACTGATCAGTTGCCATTTATTGTCTGCTTTTCCTGTGAGCTTGTATTCAAGTATCCTCTCCCCTTTTGAGATCTCTTCCATAATTACAACATACTTTAGCTTTTTTGGTAATTGAAATTTTATATTGAATTCATTTCCAGTGCCTGAAGTTTCACCTAACAACTTTTCAAAATTCTTTTTAATCTTTACTCCGAATTCATTCATCCGTTTTATGTCTGCATCAGGTACTAAGCCCCTCTCATCAATTACAACCCCCAGTAACATATTGGTATTTCTGCCGACACTTTTGTTGTATTTATCTATCAGTTCCCCGAGGCTTCGCAACTGATCATCCTGATCTTTACGCCAGAACCATCCGCCCTGAAAAGAAGAGTTTTTACGCAAGGGAAAATCTGACTCGCCGGGGCACCAGAATAAACCGTCTGGATTACCATTCAGACCCTTTATTTCTATTATACCCGAAGCTGAAGTTGTTGAATCAGCCCTGGACCAGCAGGGATATGGTGCAACCCCTTCTTCATTACCAACCCACCTTATATTGTTTTCATATCCGAAAGGTCCCTGGAAAGCAATTGCATCAGGTTGATATTTTTTCAAAAGTGCCAACACATCAAATCCTCCTTTTTCAGGAGGCAATACACCTCCATCGAACCATAATTCAAACAAATCGCCATACTCCGACCATAATTCGGTAAGCTGGGTTTTTACTATGTCATTGTATTTTTTCTGTTCTTCAGGATCACCGGAAACAACTTTCCCTGGATTGTCCACTTTCAAATATCCATTGGCTGTTGTACTTGCATATATACCAGGCTTAAGGCCATATTTCTTACATGATGCTATAAAATCTTTAACAATGTCTCCCTGGCCATTTCGCCATGGAGAATTTTTTACACTATATTGATGCGCTTTTGTTGGCCATAAACTAAAACCGCTGCAATGTTTTGCCACAAGAACAGCATAAGTTGCCCCTGCAGCCTTTGCTGCTTTGATCCACTGATCAGTATTAAGCTCTTTGGGGTTGAAAATGGAAACATCGGGATGATAATTCCAATCCTTACGAAAATCATATGAAGGCTCAAAAACCGGCATGTCAAAATGAATAAGCACGCCTATCTCAGAACCAGCCCACTTTAATTGGACCTTTGAAGGAAGGACAGACTGGGCATTTTGTACCCCGGACTCAATAAAGATGCCCAAAATAGCTAAAATTAAAAATTTGAGTTTTCTCATATTGTGTAATATCTTGCATTGAAAAAATATTAAGCCTTGTTTAGCATAAGAAGACAAATTTTAACATAAATATAGTTCATGATTACAAATCTATGATCATTTATCCCAAAAAATGACTATTATCCCTGACATCTCTTCCAACCTCATATAATCCCTAATTGTCACGGATAGAAAAAAAGGTTGAGACTATGATTCAAATTTATGAATTTTGAAAGTACTATGTAGTTCTTATTTGAAATTTGTAATTTTGCAGGTATGGATAAAATTGAAACAATAGCAGATTTTTATAAAGGTAAATTCGACTGGATACCTGAAAATTTAAAAAATGAGATCGGGCATTTCAATGTTTTTAACTTAGAACCATTTGTCGGGGACAAGGCCCAACCTGTACCTTATAAGCGTCGTGATTTTTATAAAATCATGCTTGTGAAAGGTAACAGCCAGGTCCATTATGCCGATAAGGTCGTTGAGGTTAAAAAACAGGCATTATCTTTTTCCAATCCCAAGATACCTTATAAGTGGGAACATCTTGATACCGTAAGGAATGGATCCTTTTGCATTTTCAATCAACATTTTTTTCATCAATTCGGTGACCTGAATCAATATTCAGTTTTTCAGCCAAACGGTACCCATATTTTTGAGTTGTCGGATGAACAGGTAGAAAAATCAGCTGCCATTTACGAACGGATGTTTGAAGAAATCAACTCTGATTATATTCATAAATACGATGTATTACGGAATCTTGTATTTGAACTGCTTCATTTCGCTATGAAAATTCAGCCTGCTGCCAATTATGACAAACAACAAATAAATGCTTCCAAAAGAATTTCAGTTTTGTTTTTAGAGCTTTTAGAGCGTCAATTTCCTATTGACGACCTTCACCAGAGATTCAACCTGCGTTCAGCCTCTGATTTTGCAAGCCAGTTAAACATTCATGTAAACCATTTGAACAGAGCCGTAAAAGAGACAACACAAAAAACTACATCTCAGGTCATCGCAGAACGCATTTTGCAGGAATCAAAAATACTGTTAAAGCATAGTACCTGGAGCGTGTCTGAAATTGCATATGCGTTGGGTTTTACCGAAGTAACCCATTTCAATAATTTTTTTAAAAAGCACATTCAGTCAAGTCCATTGAAATTCAGAAATGTTTGAATTTCGTAATTTATTGTTTTGTTTTAGTTATAATAAGACCTGTTTCAGATTTATCTTTGCACTCTGATTATAAATGCATATTTATGGAAACAAAAATTCAAAAACGCAAATTAGGAAAAAGCAACCTTGAAGTCTCTGCTATCGGACTCGGTTGCATGGGAATGAGCTTTGGCTACGGAACTATTGCCGATAAGAAAGAGATGATAACACTTATTCATAAAGCAGTAGAAAGCGGAGTTACTTTTTTTGATACTGCCGAAGTTTATGGACCATTTATTAATGAAGAACTGGTAGGAGAAGCTCTGGCTCCGTATCGCGATAAAGTGGTGATAGCCACTAAATTTGGCTTCGACACCACAGGAGCTTCAGCACTCAACAGTCGCCCGGAGCATATCAAACAAGTTGCTGAAGCTTCACTAAAACGACTCAGGGTAGAAGTTATTGATTTGTTCTACCAGCATCGTGTTGACCCTGATGTACCAATTGAAGACGTTGCCGGAGCAGTACAAGACCTTATTAAAGAAGGAAAAGTAAAACACTTTGGTCTTTCCGAAGCCGGAGTAAAAATTATCCGTCGTGCTCATGCAGTTCAACCCGTTACTGCGCTTCAGAGTGAGTATTCCCTTTGGTGGCGTGAACCGGAAGCAGAGATCCTACCCACTCTGGAAGAACTTGGCATTGGTTTTGTCCCATTCAGTCCGCTTGGTAAGGGTTTCCTTACTGGCAAAATGGATCAAAATACAACTTTCGACAGTAAAGACTTCCGTAGCACTGTTCCCCGTTTATCGGCTGAAAACCTTAAAGCAAATATGGCATTTGTTGATTTGCTTGAACAAGTTGCGAAACGTAAAAAGGTTACACCTGCTCAAATTGCACTTGCATGGTTACTTGCTCAAAAACCATGGATTGTTCCGATCCCTGGCACCACAAAATTGCATAGGCTGAAGGAGAATCTCGGAGCTGCAGCCGTAAACCTCTCATCTGATGAACTTCAGGAAATAAACACAGCTTCATCTGAAATTAAGGTTCAGGGTGAAAGATATTCAGGTGGAAGTGCAAAATTAATTAATCGCTGAAATTATATACGGGAATTATAACCCAATATTCAAAACACCATGGAGGATCAATAAATGAGTATAACTGAGACAGCCATTAAAAACCATGAAGAACTGTGGCCGGATTATAATTCACGAGCCATGCAAACTGATCCGGAACTGATTGAATTATTTGACAATTTTGCTTTCGACGAGATAATTGGTTATGGCAATCTGGATACCAAAACCCGGGTTATGATGATCTTAGGTTCCACCATAGCCTGTCAGGCTTTGGGAGAATTCAGAATGATGGTGAACGCAGCTCTGAATGTGGGTGTTACCCCAGTTCAGGTAAAAGAGATTTTGTACCAGTCTGTCCCCTACGTAGGCATTTCTAAAGTTGTTGATTTTATCCACCTGACCAATGAAATATTTGCCGAAAGGGAAATTAAGCTACCATTGGAAGGTCAATCTACAACCACACCGGGGACACGTTATGAAAAAGGGTTAGAAGTTCAAAAGTCAATTTTTGGAGAAGTAATTGATAAGATGTATGAAAAATCACCTGAAAATCAGATTCATATACAAAGATATCTGTCGGCAAATTGTTTTGGAGATTACTATACCCGAAATGGTCTGGATATAAAAACAAGAGAGCTGCTGACCCTTTCTATGCTTATTGCTTTGGGTGGAACTGAGTCTCAGATAAGAGGACATATTCAGGGCAATGTGAATGTTGGTAACGATAAAGAAATTTTATTAAGTGTGATGACGCATTTATTGCCTTATGTAGGATACCCTAGAACTTTAAATGCAATAAGATGTTTAAATGAAGTTTTACCAGAGTAAATTCACAGGTACTGAAATACATTACATCCTTATAGATAACATGTCATCATGACCTTACTTTTTTATTTTTACTATGGCAGTAAAAAGTTGTATCTTATTGAACCTGATCCGTCAGCTTTTAAAATGCTAGCCTCAGCAGTGTCGCAATTTCGGAGGAACTTGTTTATATTATTAATCACCATATCATTCAGTAAAGCTCGGTAACCGGAAATCCATTATAATATATGAAACAGATTAAATGGTCGCTAATCTTTGTTTTCCTTCAGGCAGCACTTGTTATTAACGGGCAGGTAAAAAAGATTTTTATAGCTCCCGATGATCATACTGACTATATGTGGTCAGCAAATGAAACCGGATACCGTCAGGCGTTTCTTAATATGCTGGATTATTATATAAATCTGAATAATCAAACTTCCAATGAGGCTGATACATACAAGAGTAAATGGAACTGTGATGGTTCATACTGGGTATATGAATACAGGAAAAATCGAAGTAAACAGCAATTTAGTGTTTTGATGGATCAGGTAAAAAATGGGAGAATTACAATACCTCTTAATACACTAAATTGTTTATCCGGGGTCTCTCCCCTTGAGGCTGTAATCAGAAGCATGTACTATGCCGGCTCACTTGAAAGAGAATTCGGTTTAAGTTTTGATATGGCTTACTTGATGGAAGATCAGGTTTTACCTTTGGGAATGTCTTCAGTTTGGGCAGGATCGGGAGCTAAATATTCATGGCATGGGGTATGCGGTTGTGCAACAAAAGTGACCGGTTTTAATGCCAGACCTCATGATATATATTGGTACAAAGGATTGGACGGACAAAAAGTGTTGATGAAATGGTATTCTAAGACAGGTAGTAATCAGGAATTGGGAGGTTATGCCGAAGCAAGAGACCAGGACTCTGCCATTGCTAAATGCGTTGAGCTTATGAAGAAACCCAGCGTTTATCCATATTCAACTTCAGGGGCGTTCGGGATAGGCTGGGATGACCTGCAGACAACCACAAACTCTTTCATCCAGGCAGCAAAAAATAACTCAAATGCAAATTACCAGGTAATTGTATCAAATGAAGTTGATTTTTTCAAGGATTTTGAGCAAACCTATGGAGCTGATCTTCCAGCCGAAACAGTTTCCTATGGAAATGAATGGGGGAATCTCGTTGCGTCACTTTCTGAAGTATCTGCAAGCATTAAACGTTCAACGGAAAAACTTCGGGCTGCAGAAGCTTTATCAAGTTATGTCACATTGATAAATAATACATTTGAAACTGAATTAGATAGTGCAAAGGAACTTGCCTGGCTTTCATGCGGCCTTTATTTTGAACATGGCTGGACAGCTGATGGCGTTAAGATTACCAGACATGAACGGGCAGACTGGGAAAGAAAGATAGCTAATCAATTTACAAGCTACGTAGATACATTGTACAACAGATCGTTAAAAAACCTGGGAGCTTTAATTAAAAAACCGGTCACTTCTAATGAGGTTTTCTTCGTATTTAATCAATTAGGCTGGGAAAGAAGTGATTATTGTGATTATTTATATAATGGCAATCGTAACATACATGTGATTGACAGGGCCAGTTCTGCAGAAGTGCCATTTCAGTTTGTAACGGTAAAAGGCAATAAATTTCTTAGAATTATTGCAGGGAAAATTCCTTCAATTGGATATAAAACATTTGAAATTATTCCCGGTCCGTCTGTACTAAAACTTGATTATGCTGCTATTGTATCAGGCAATACAATCGAAAACTCCCGTTATAAAATTGTATTTACCAAGCAGGGTGTAATTACCAGTTTACTTGATAAAACCGATGAGAACAGAGAATATGTTAAAGAGTTAGATGGCTTGTTCGTAAATGATTTAGGGTCAGGCAATGGTGAAAACGGACAGCCTCTCTTGATCGAAAATCCAGGTCCTGTTTCAGTTACTCTTACAGCTACTTCCGATCTTCCGGTAAAACACACCTCAAAACTCACTCTCTTTTCCAATAGTCCCAGAATAGGATTAGAAAATTTCATTTCACAGAACCTTTCTTCAGTTACTTCTTACTCATTTTCTCTTAATCTGTTACCTCCTGATATCTGGCATGAAGAAGTAGGTGCAGTATTAAATGCAAAGCCTTTTTCCCGGGGAGGACATTATGCTGAAAAACTTAACAGGGTAGATTGGTTAACATTAAATCATTTTGCTGATATGACAGCAAATGGAAAAGGTATTACCTTATCGAACAGGGATAGTTACCTGATGAAAACAGGTCATAGTACGATAACCGGACTTGACTATACTACTCCTCAAATTACGATTCTATCCGGAGGACAGATTGATGCTGACATTTCGCTAGGCATTCCAAATCAGGATGGAGATTCATACTTTGAAAATTTCTACGCATTAAAGACACATAATAATCCCTTTAATGAAGCTGAGGCCATGAAATTCTCGCTTGAACATCAGAATCCATTGGTTTCAGGAAGTGTATCCGGTAATTCGGGCTACCCATCTGACGCGTTTTCACTTGTAAATGTATCGGATACAAATGTGGT
>Ga0302164_10000319_pt1 | contig 17188 bp, 14 predicted proteins | sample I_Fen_E3_1_FD_193500 | JGI IMG/M metagenome (GOLD analysis project Ga0302164, IMG submission 193500) | Peat permafrost microbial communities from Stordalen Mire near Abisko, Sweden - I_Fen_E3_1 | ecosystem: Environmental > Terrestrial > Soil > Wetlands > Permafrost | place: Sweden: Abisko...
AAAGTTTCACCCTTAGGGGGCGGAGGGGAATCCTTCCAGCCCCACAAATACCTGCAGGCATAGGTGCGGTAAGGGCTCCACTTCTTACTTATTGATAACATTTTTTCTTTCATCGATTTTTTATCCGCAGCATCAATTTTATACAATTTGCACATGGCCTGCTGAATACCTAAATCATCCACTGCAAAAACATCTGCCCTTCCAAGCGTAAACATCAATATCATTTCGACTGTCCACTGGCCCACACCTTTTATCTGTGTAAGGTATTTTACCAGTTCTTCGTTACTCATCTTATGCAAACGGGTATCCGTAATTTTTTCAGTCATAAAAAAATTACACACATTCAAAACATAGTTGGCCTTGGCGTTACTAAGGCCAATGGCCCTTAAGGTTCCAAATGGTGTTGCAGCAATTTGCTCAGCAGTAGGGGTTTTGCCTCCATACAGGTTTAAAAATCTTTTTTGAAAAACATCTGCCACCTTCGTACTTAATTGCTGGCTCATGATAGAGTTGCACAAATGCAGGTGTATATTTTTTCTTTTGTTGAGTTTAAAAGAGGTTTCGGCAGGAAGTATCTTTTGCAGCTTCTTATCTTTACTGAGGTGGGCAATATGTGGCATCATCGTAATTTAGCCCTCAATTTCTATAAATTTTTTCATTTAGCCCTTCTTACCAGCGCCATTATTTATATATTAAAGGTGGTCCCGCTTTTGGCTTAAGTTAAATATTTAACGCTTCATTAGATTATTTGACGTTATTTTGCACCTTCAAAATTAATTATGAAGAAAATAGTACTTGTTGTTATTGCTTTTCTCTCTGTAACTGCTCTATTTGCCCAGGATAAGAAAAAATCAGGCAAAAAAGATATTGTGAACCGTGCCGGAGATCATATCATGCTTCAATTAAGCTCCGACCACTGGTCAGGAATGTCAGATAGCATTAAAAGCCATACCAAGGGGCTTTCCCGAGGCGCTAATATTTATGTGATGATGGACAAGCGTTTTAAAAATAACCCGCAGTTTAGTGCAGCATACGGAATTGGCCTTGGTACCAGCAATATGTATTTTAAAAGTTATAATGTTGATATTAAGTCTACCAACACCAAACTTCCTTTTACTTCCCTTGACTCTTCTGACCATTTTAAAAAATATAAACTAACCACCGCCTACCTTGAAGTGCCTGTTGAACTAAGGTTTGTAAAAGATCCGTCAAGAGAAAGTAAGAGTTTAAAAGGCGCCATTGGCGTTAAGATAGGTACCTTATTAAATGTGCATACCAAAGGCAAAACCCTGGAAAGTAAAACCGGGGGGATCACCAATAGTTATACCGACAAAATAACCAACAAACACTTTTTTAATTCTACCCGTATAGCTGCTACCGGCCGTATTGGATTTGGCAATTATTCTATATTTGGCAGCTACCAGGTAACGGCACTGCTAAAAGATGGTGTGGGCCCTGTAATACATCCTTTTGAAATTGGATTTTGTATAAGTGGATTGTAAATGCCTTACTGTCAAACAATTAAAGTTCCGCAATTTACCAGGCATTATATTTTCAAAAACCCGATGTTTAAACATCGGGTTTTGTCTTTTAAATCACCTAACTTTGCGCCTCACTCTTTAACATGAGCGACGAAATTAAACACGAATGCGGATTGGCTTTTATCCGCCTCCGCAAACCTTTCAGTTATTTTCAGCAACAATACGGCACTGTCATGTATGGCTTAAACAAGCTGTACCTGTTAATGGAAAAGCAGCACAACCGCGGCCAGGATGGCGCAGGAGTGGCTGCGGTGAAGCTAAATACCGAGCCGGGTTATCCTTTTATGCACCGCATACGCAGTTGCGCCAATCAGCCTATTGCCGATATTTTCAGCCAGATTGGTAAAGAGATCTCCGAATTAGAAAAATACCAGCCCGATATTAAGAATCATCCCGGCCTTATGAAAGGGCATGCCGATTTTTTGGGCGAAGTGTTGCTGGGGCACTTACGGTATGGCACCCAGGGAAAAAACAACGTGGAGTTTTGCCATCCTTTTATTAAACGCCATACTATACCAGTAAGAAACCTGGCGCTTGCCGGAAATTTTAATCTTGTAAATACTGAAGAGTTATTTGGCCTGGTGAATATTGACCCGGGTGAATTTCAGCGCCAGAGCGATCTGGCTGCAATGATGGAAGTACTGCATCATTTTATCGTAAGGGCAGATGAGGCCTTACCCGGCCATATGGATATTGTAAAAGTGCTGAAAAAAGCGGTGCCTTTATTTGATGGTGGTTTTCATTTTAGTGGCCTGCTGGGTAATGGTGATGCTTTTGTTATGAGGGATGCACATGGCATCAGGCCATCTTATTATTATATTAATGATGAGGTAATTGTTGCCGCAAGCGAAAGGGCCGCCATAAGAACTGCATTTAATGTGGGAGAGAATGAAGTGCAGGAATTAATGCCTGGCAATGCACTGATAGTAAAGGCAGATGGCAGCTACAGCGTTGTAGAAATTATTGCACCCAAAGAAAGAAGGGCCTGCAGTTTTGAACGCATTTATTTTAGCCGCGGCAGCGATGAAAAAATTTATCGTGAAAGGATTGCATTGGGTTACAATTTGAGCGATGTGATCCTTAAAGTTATTAAGTACGATCTTAAGAACACCATCTTTTCTTTTATACCTAATACTGCCGAAACGGCTTTTTATGGTTTATTAAAAGGGGCCGAAGATTATCTTAACAAAATAAAAATAGAACGTATTGCCAGCTGGGGCAAAGATTTTGATGAAGAGAAATTGACGGAGATGATCACCCGTAAAATACGGTTTGAAAAAATTGCTATTAAGGATGTAAAGTTGCGCACTTTTATTACCGAAGATGCCAGCCGTAACGAAATGGTGCAGCACGTATATGATATTACCTATGGCACCGTTCGTAAAAATGAAGATACGCTTGTAGTAATTGACGATAGTATTGTAAGGGGAACAACCCTTAAAGAAAGTATCATCCGCATGCTCAGCCGGTTACAGCCCAAAAAAATAATCATCGTATCTTCGGCTCCACAAATACGTTACCCCGATTGCTATGGTATTGATATGAGTAAGCTGGGTGATTTTATTGCCTTCAGGGCAGCCATTGAATTACTGCACGATACCAACCAGGAACATATATTAACCGACACGCTGGAAAAATGTAAAGAACTGCAACGCAACAACCAGTTGCAAAGCGAAAACCTGGTTCGTGAAATTTACAAGCCATTTACTTTAAAGGAAATGAGCAGAAAGATTGCTGAGTTAATTACACCCAAAGACCTTGATATTCCCATACAGGTAATTTACCAAACAATTGAAAGCCTGCACGAGGCCTGTCCAACCAATACCGGCGATTGGTATTTTACAGGCAACTACCCCACACCCGGTGGCAACCGTGTTTGCAACAAGGCCTTTATGAATTATATGGAAGGAAAGAATGTGAGGGGGTACTAACACAAAAATGCGCCTGTGGCGCATTTAAATGAACACACCACAGGCATGTTCCTACCCAAAAATATCATTCAATATACCCGCCAACCTTACACCACCTTTCAGTAATTGGTTGTTCAGTGTATCCAGGTATTTAAAATTATACAGGTAATCTAACTTTTGGTCGGGTTCTTTAATATCTCCATAAATTTTTTCTGCTACCTGGTTAGACTCTACCAACCATTCTGCAATGGTTTGAGATTGCAGTTGCTTACGGCTTTCTTTTGTAGTATGATTAATAGCAGACGCATATTCTGTATAGCTCAATTGCTGAAAATTGATGAGTTGTGTATCCCAGATAGTATGTAAGTTATTGGATGCCCCGAACCACATTACTTTTATTTTATTTCCACCCTGGTCGTCCACACGGCCCACATGCAATGGTTGGTGCACATCTCCCACAATATGTATCAGCAAACGCAGGTAAAGTATTTTTTTATCCTGGGCAAGATCTTTATTCTTTAACTGGGCAATTAAAAAATTCAGTTTGGTATAAGCATCTGTTGCGCTGTCGTTAATTAAATAAGCTTTAATACTGTCTGCACTGGAGTTGGGTTTAAAATCAATATAATGCCAGCTGGAAAGATAACTGTATGAAGGATCAGACTTTATAAAATCCGGCCAATTACTTGCCATAGCAACAGATTCATCTCCTAATATTTCTGCAATGGCTTTTTTGGTATGTTTGGTAAGGTAACTATCTGCAATTTGTCCCACAATACGATGACCCAGTAAGCCCCATGCCATGCTGCTGAACGGAAGGTAGAAAAATACAGCGCATAAGATCAGTTTTTTAACCAGTTTCAATTTCATTGTACAATATTTAATGTTCAAAGTTATAGGTAATACTTATGATTGTGGCTGCCATTAATAAAATTAGCCAAAAGTTAATTGATATACATTTAGTCCGTTATTTCAAATAACAACAACTGGGCTTTTTCTTTTGTATCAAAATTATTATCGGCAACAAATACCAGTGTTTTATGCCCATTGGGTAATGTGGGACCAAAAGTTACACCTTCAATATTATCAATGTAAATACCCAGGTTATCCATATTCAGCAATAATTTTTTTGTTGCAGGCGTAAAATTATTGTTTGTTTTAAGTGATGGCACATCTTTAATATTAGTAGCGTTATTAAGATCGGTAATAAAAACTTTTATAGTACAAGCCAACCTTCCTGTAGAGAAAGAGCGTTCTATTACCAGGAATTTATTATTGCCAATGTTGAGAATATCTGGTACGCCGTTAATTTTAAACTCACTGGCGGGATTTGCTTCGTATGCAACAGGCTCTAATTTGTAAGCATACTGCGCAATATTCTTTTTGCTGGCCACATCAAATTTTAAAATCCTGATAAATGCATTATTATCTGTAACATCGGCACGGGGCCCATCTTCATAAAGTGGTTCTTCTACATTTACAAAAAGGCTGGTGTAGTTATCTGCAAAACTCATTCCTTCCAGCACACCATTACGGCGGGGGCCGTTGTCTGTAGCATGCATTACAAGGTTAGCAGGTAATTCAAAACTGCTTTCAAATTTCCCGGCTGGTGAAATAGCAATTACAGCAGGGTTTTCCAATACGGTATCTTTTTCTTTTACTATCCGTTCTCCTTCACTGCTCCAAACCAACTGTTTCAATATGGGATTATATCTTATAGCCTCAGGGTCGGGTACATTAGAGCGGTCTTGCTTTTTATTGGGATACACCGTATTATCGGTTTGTTGCATAGTAGTAACGGCAACAAAATGCAAACTGTCTATTCCTTTGGGTGTTACAAAAATTTGAGCTGTATAAAAACGTGCCGGATTAATATCGCTTCTGTCATCACTTATCATGTAATATACTTTACGTCTTGCATTATAGTCAATACCACTCAGGCCACCCACGGTGGTATTTTTATAGATAAGATTATAAGGGATATCGTATTCGCCTAAAAATTTTACGGCATTGATATTGGGCGCAGAGGGGACGGTGGTAATTTTATTAAGGTTACCGCAAGAGCACAGGAGCCATGTACAGCCAAACAAAAAAACTGAATATCTCAACATTTGTAGTTATGGTTTAGTTTACAAATTTGGTAAAAGAACTGATATGTTTTGTTAATTCCTCTTTTATCTGAAAAATATTTTATTTTTATGCAAACAAGTGTATTGAAAACATTGCTTATTATACGCCATGCCAAAAGTGATCAGAGTTTTTTTGGCAACGACTTTGAGCGGCCGCTTAATGAACGTGGTAAAAAAGATACCCCCGAAATGGCAAAGAGAGTGTTGGACAGAAAAATTGTTATTGATGCATTTGTTAGCAGCCCGGCAAAGCGTGCAAAAAAAACCGCTGAGTTATTTTGCGAGACCTATAAGCAAAAGATTGAGGATATTAATTTTGTCAGTGCCCTTTACCATGCCCCTGCCCGGGAATTTTATGAAGTGATAAAATCTTTAGACGATAATTTAAATACCGTTGCCATTTTTGCACACAATCCCGGCATTACTTATTTTGTAAACGATCTTGTTATTGATGTTAGAGTTGACAATATGCCCACCTGCGCAGTATTTGCAATACAAATGAATATCGGCCAATGGAAAGATTTTGCAAAAGCAAAAAAAGAATTTTTGTTTTTTGATTATCCAAAGAATAACTGATATTATTTTTCTTATTAAAGTAAGTAGCTTTGATCTGTTTTTTAGCCTGTAAAAATTATTCCGCTCAAATGAAAACAGCAATTTTAATTCTGGGGTTATTTTTTTCTTTAACAGCCATTGGCCAATCAAATGAGTATATTGTATTGCACCGTGGAGATACCATTAATGGCAATGTAAAAATACTTACTAAACAAATCAGGGTTATAAAAGCATCCGCCGACACATCCCTTTTTAACTCAGAAGACGTATTGCTTTTTGTAAAAAACAATAAACCTAAAACCGTTTTACGTTTAATACTGTATGGCTATACAGATGATATTGTTGAAGTGCAATCATCCTATTACCGCGACCCCTTGTATGATACCACCATTTTATTAACACCAGTTATAAGTGGCGAAAAACTTAATTTGTTTACCGGTAAAGATAAAAGAGGGGTTGTTTATTTTTTTATACAGGGGCAGCATGATAGCATACCCGTTCAACTTCTTTATTCTGTTGGTGGGCGCATGCCGGATAAAGCTTCCTGGGGTGAGAGATACGAGTATGTAAGTTATATCAGTCACTTCAGAATTTTTGAAAATCAGTTGCGTGAAATAACCCAGGATTGTGAGTACATCAAAGAAGGACATTTAGAAATGCTTAACTACATGGAGTCAAGTTTAAAAGCTTTTATAAAACGGTATAATAAAATGTGTAACTAGTTAAATTGCTTTTTCAAAATACACCGCTGTGGAAACAGGGTTGTTATAATAGGCCGGAATTTCGTAAAACCCGTATTTTTTATACAAGTTAATAGCGGGTGTCATATGGTTTAGCGTATCAAGCCTTATATATTCGTAATTACAACTTATTGCAAGTGCAATAGCTTTTTCGAGTAAGTCTTTGCCGATGCCCTTATGCTGATGTGCAGGCTTTACAAACATGCGTTTTAACTCTGCAGTTTTTGCTGTACTTCTTCTTACAGCAACACATGCAATATAACTGTCTGCCACTTTGCAAAGTATTATACCACCATCAGCTGCATTGTACATCGTTTTTAAATTTTCCAGTTCTTCTTCAAAATGCTGAAAACCCAAATCAATACCTAACCATGCAGCATATTCTTTAAATAAAAGAGCGGCGGCTTTATATTCTTCGTCTGTTTGTACTAAATTATATTCAGGCATTTTTTATTGGTTTGTTGGCAAGATAAACTCCTGTAAATATCAATGCTGCTGCTGCAACTTTATACAATTGCAATTCTTCTTTTAAAAAGATCATAGCAATAAATGTGGCAAAAAAAGGTTGGGTATAAATATAAAAACCAGCTGCAGAAGCACCAAGCATTTTTATGCCATATACATTGAATAAATACGCTAAAAAGGTTCCTGTAAATACCACCAGCGCCATGGTTGTACAATCAACTGCATTAAAGCTGGTCCATTGTATCTGCATAAACTCAGTCCACCCAAAAGGAAGTACCATCAGTAATCCAATAGTAAATATCCAGCGAATTATCATTACGGGGTTGTACTTTAACATCAGGGGCCTTACAAGAATAAAATAAATAGTGTAAGAAATAGCGTTTACAATAATTAGTATATCTCCCAGTACCACTTCATCTCTGTTTGCGGTACCTGTTTTGGCTAAAACCAAAACGGCAGCGCCCGTAATACCTAATGCAAGTCCTGCAATTTTAAATATGCCGATCTTTTCTTTTAATACCCATGATGCAATGAATACAATTAAGATTGGCGTTGTAAGCATTAGTAGCGACGCATGTATAGGATAAGTTAAAGAAAGCCCTTTTAAAAAAAGTAACTGGTTAATGGCAATGCCGGTTAAAGCACACCATACAAAACGCATCCTGTCTTCTTTTTCAATTTTTACCGATGTGGGTTTTAATAAGTATAATATCCAGAATAAAATTGCACTTACACCAACCCTAACCACATTTAAGCCAAATGGTTTTGCTAATTGTAAACTGGTAAGGTGTTTTGCCGCACTTAAGTTGATTGCAAAAAAAAGATTGGTGAATAGCAATGCAAAGTGGGCAGTAGTTTTTTTATTCAATGGCATAATGGTTTAGCAAAAGTAATAATATACTTGTTGCCGCTCTTGGTACACCGAAATTTTATTTCGGTTCAATAAAAAGCCGAAAATCCTTTTCGGCGTACATACAAAAAAAGGTCATTATGCTTTTACACATAATGACCTTATACTTACTAACCCCTAATAAGTGAAAACAGTTTTATACAACCTGCATTTCTTTTACCTTTTCTCTTATTTTGGTTTCTATTTCTGTAGCCATTTCAGGATTATCCAACATTAATTGTTTTACGGATTCTCTTCCCTGGCCTAATTTATCGTTGTTGTAGCTGAACCAGCTGCCACTTTTTTGTACAATACCCAGTTCAACACCCATATCAATTATCTCTCCCACTTTGCTGATACCCTCTCCATAAATAATATCAAACTCTGCCTGGCGGAATGGTGGCGCTACTTTATTTTTTACCACTTTTACTTTTACATGATTACCTACTGCTTCATCACCATCTTTAATTTGTGTCATACGGCGAATATCTAAACGAACTGATGCATAGAATTTTAATGCATTACCACCAGTGGTTGTTTCGGGGTTACCAAACATTACACCAATCTTTTCACGAAGCTGATTGATAAAAATGCAACAGCAATTGGTTTTATGAATAGTAGCGGTAAGTTTTCTTAATGCCTGGCTCATCAACCTTGCCTGTAAGCCCATTTTGCTATCGCCCATTTCTCCTTCCAGTTCGCTCTTAGGTACCAATGCGGCAACTGAGTCAATCACCACTACATCCAATGCACCGGAAAGAATTAAACGATCTGCTATTTCCAAAGCCTGTTCGCCGTAATCCGGCTGAGAGATGAGTAAGTTATCAATATCAACTCCTAATTTTTTTGCGTACACACTATCAAAGGCATGCTCTGCATCAATAAAGGCACACATACCGCCTTTCTTTTGAGCTTCTGCTATTACATGTGTTGCCAATGTTGTTTTACCGCTACTTTCCGGGCCATAAATTTCAACAACCCTTCCTTTAGGTAAACCGCCAATTCCTAAAGCCATATCTAAACCAATAGAGCCAGTGGAAATAACATCAATTTCCATATTGGTTTTTTCGTTCATCATCATTACCGATCCTTTACCAAAATCTTTATCGATCTTATCAATCGTTAATTTCAGCGCCTTAAATTTTTCTGTTTTTTCCATTTTGTCTGTTGCGTTGCTCATGTGTTTGTTTTTTTAAGTGATGTATCTGGTTTTGCGTTGTAAATGTAAATTCGGATTCAAAGATAATAACTTTATTTTATCAACACTAATTATTTTAGTATTTTTTTGATAATTTATTTAGTTTGCCAAATTTTTGGGTTTGTAGCCTGAATACTTCCGTTTTACCAGGGTTTAAACTTGCCTTTACATTTATCCTAAAATTGATTTGGAGCAACCAGGCAAGGGGCTTAAATCAAAAAACCCATCCCGGGGAACCGGGACAGGTTGTGTTCAAGCATGAGAAAAATCTACTAAGGTAATTTCTCGAGTTTTCAGGTTAGGCTTAAATACGGGCCTTTAACTTCACATATATATTATAGTTTGTAAAGGGTCTAATTATTTATCTACCTCTTACAAAGAGAGGTTAGTTTTTTGATGTAAACAATACCACAAAGTGGTAATTTTTTGGGGGTAAACACCCTTTTTTGATCATTATATATCCATTTATTTTAATAAAGTGCCTTTATATTAAAAAATTTATACCCCCGTTTAGCAAAAACCCGGCGAAGGTTTTATATAAAAGCACCGTCTAACAAAATGCAATACAATTAAAAAATACTTAGCCTTGTATTGCTTCATTTTATTCGTTTACTTAAAACCCTGACCATGCACATTAAAAAAGCTCTTGTTTTATGCACCCTTTTAGCCGTGGTATTTTTGTTTCAGCAATGTTCTAAAAAAGACAGCACAACTTCTGCTGAAATCATTATAGCACCCGATCTTCCGACATCACCGTTCAACTATGTTACTACCTATCCAGCCTTTATCCAGGCTTCTTTAAATTTAAATGATAACACACCGGCAGACAATGCTATCACCAATGATGGTGCCACTTTAGGCCGTGTTTTATTTTATGATAAGCATCTTTCTAAAAATAACACCGTAAGCTGTGGCAGTTGTCATAAGCCGGAAACCTCCTTTAGTGATGACGCTGTTTTAAGCAAAGGATTTAATACAGGGTTAACGGCAAGGCATTCGATGGCTTTGTTAAATGTGCGCTTTTATAAATCGGGCAAAATGTTTTGGGATGAAAGGTCAGCTACTTTAGAAAAGCAAATATTACAACCCATTCAAAACACTGTAGAAATGGGCCTTACGCTGGCCGAGCTTGAAGATAAAGTAAAAGGGTTAAGTTATTATCCTGCTCTTTTTCAAAAGGCATTTGGCAGTACGCAAATTGATTCTGTAAAAATTGCTAAAGCAGTGTCACAATTTGTTCGTTCTATTGTTACCTATCAAAGTAAATACGACCAGGTAAAACAGGGGCTTGCCACATTTACTACCGATGAAGCTGCGGGTGAGCAATTATTTATTACTGCACCGCCGGTTGGCCCTGCCTGCGGCGGTTGCCACACACCTCCCATGTTTATCACCTCCGCACCGGCTGCACCATTTGCATTTCCAGATGCAACAGATCTTGGTATCAATAATCAAAACCGCTTTAAATCCGGCAGCTTACGCAATATTGCATTAACCGGCCCTTATTTCCATAATGGAAAAGTGGCTACACTAACTGCAATGTTAAATGGTGGCCCTCCGGGTTCTTCCGCCAATGTTCCCGCCCATAGCGTTGCACCACAAGATGCACCTAAAATACTGGCCTTTTTACAAACACTTACCGATAACAGTGTAACTACTGATGTAAAATTTGCAAACCCGTTTAAATAAGCGTTCAACTAGTTGCTCATGACAAGTATTTTAAACCGGATAAGAACAATTTTTGTAAAAAATTGAATTCAGCCGGAAAGATGCTAAGACGTAAAGAAAAAATGTTACACATTTTTTATACTTCGGGTCTTTGAGCCTTACCGGCAAGCTTTCCTTTTGGCAGCTGCGAAAGAAATAATTTTGATTGTCATTATTAACCTGTCCCGATTTTTTCGGGAAAAGCTTAACATTCTTTTATGAATGCCTCTCCCTGATAAAGATGAATAAGAATAATGAAACTTAACCTTTCATTATTCTTATCCTGTTTAGTATAAAGTTTTTTCCGTTGTTATAAAAAAGGTCGTTTAAAAATTCATCCACATTAATGGCTGATAAACCATTTTTATCAAACTGGTCAATCAATATATCTCTCATGTCTTCCTTTAGTTGCTGCAAACCATCTGCAGTTTTACAACAATCAATTGCATTTATCAATCCATCAAAATCGGTGCCCATACAAATTTGTTTTACCGCTTTTTGCAGATCAATGGAATTGTGGTTATTTGCTACCCAAAGTATATGAACGATATTATTCACTAAAAACCGCCGGTGCATCTCTATATAAAGAGAGGGATCAAGATTTTCAAAGTCTTCGCTGGCCCATACATCTGTATCATCTGGCCAGACAGGCAATAGTGTTGGATTGGGGCCTAAAAAGAAGTCTGCTTCCATGTGGCTGATGTATTCCACATCATGCGGTACTGTTACATTCAGCAAAACATTTTCATCTGCAAAACCTAAAATACGCTGGTCAAAAGAAAGACCGATGATTCCACCAGATAAAAATATATTTTGAATGTCTTCATCGTATAAATTTATGCTACTGCAATTGTGATAACATTCCGGGTCGTGCTTACTCCTGGGTTTTACATAAGCTACTTCATACACCAGCCCTTTATCTACCGGTTTATTCAGTAAAAATTTTGCCCTGTCTGCAATAGATAAACCTGTTGTACCGGCATGGGTGCAAATGATAGGTTGGCTGAACTTTGTTTCATCATTGGCATCCCTAAGCCAATCATACAACTGCCATCTCGATCTTAAGCTCATGTGTTTTATATCCGGCAAAATATTTTTGCTATACATCAGTTTAATTACTTCCCAGCCCCATAGTGTAATGCCCGCCCTGGTAGGATAAAAATAAGCCGGGTTTATAAACTGTATACCATGTGCATGGTTACAAAACTGGTTTTGCTGCATGTGGCAAACATTTATTGCCACAACCGTATGTGAATCTGTAAACGTACTAAAATTGCTTGTAAATTTTTCTTTGGCATCAGGTGCATTGGGGTCATCAAAAAAGCAATGCAAGCCTTCTACTATTATAGCGCCAAAAACAGTATTGCTGCTGGCTTCATCAAAATCGACCGTGTTACTTACCACTTTAAATGTTGCACCCGCAATTGCAGGTATTGCTTCTTTCAACCACCGCAATTCTTCATTGATCAGTTCAAAACTATGCACACCCGATGCCAGGTAGGTCAGTTGGGTTTTATCAATAAGATTTATGCTGCCTTTGTTTACAATTTTTTTTTCGCTAAGGCCCTGTCCAATTTTTTGTTCGGGTGCATGCAGTATTACGCCAATTAATTTTACATCGTTTTGCAATAACTGTGTAAGATTAGATTGTGAATTGAGTGTTTCGTTAAAAAGCTTATTAATACTAAGCTTAACATCTCTCGCCAAAGCAAGTTTGGCATTAATAAAATCCCACGGCGATGGTTTTGTTTTGGGGTCGGAGAATTGTGGTTTTAAACCAGGATGGCAATGAAAATCGAAGAATGGCATAATAGTAGCATTTAATGATATTAAATATACTCATTATGTCTGAAACTTTAAAGAACAACTTTCCAAATAAAGGCTATTGCTTTTGGTAGAAAAAACAAAACAAATAATACCTATTGTAAAAAATAAAAGCCCCCGTACCCGGGGACTTTTATTTAAACTTTTAGCTTTTAAGGTATTGGAATATAACTATAATATTATAAGGCTACTTGATTTTCTTCTGCAATCCTCCTGATATTAGTAAGGGCATAGCGCATGCGGCCAAGTGCAGTGTTAACACTGCATTTAAGCAATTCTGCTATTTCTTTAAATTTCAAATTTGCAAAATGCCTGAGAATAATAACCTCCTGCTGATCTTGAGGAAGTAACGATACTATTTGCATCACTTTACCATGGCTTTGTCTTTTCATTATACTTTGCTCTGCATTATGCTCTTCAAATGGAATTGCTTCAAAAATATCTTCTCCTTCGTTGGTTCGGATGACCGGCGCAGACTTAAGTTTTCTAAAGTGATCGATACAAAGATTGTGTGCTATCCGCATTGTCCATTGAAGAAATTTATTTTCTTCATTGTATCTTCCTTCTCTCAGGCACTCAATAACTTTAATAAAAGTGTCTTGAAAAATGTCTTCTGCAACATATTTGTCTCTAACAAGCAGATAAATGGAAGTAAAAATGCGGCTTTTGTGCCGGTTGATAAGTAATTCGAGGCCGTGGGATTTACCATTGATAAATAATTGAACGGCTTCCTGGTCAGTTAAGGTGACTTGATCTTTCATAAATAAGGTTTTAGGTTTTTTATTATGTCGCAAATATCTAAAGTGGAGAATTCAAATTGGGTAGAATTATGAACCACTAGGGTCTAGACATCCGTCGAATTTCATTTGGTTAAATGTCCGCTATCGCAGGGCAATTTCTTTTTCGTTCATCAGCTTTCTTAAGTTGCCCAGCCCATACTTCATTGTATCTAAAGCAGTAGTGATGCTGCATTTCATAATATCAGCAATCTCTTTAAAACTTAAACCGGCATAATGGCTAAGTGCCACCACCTCCCTTTGCTCATCAGGCAGCATAGAGATCATGCTCTTAATTTTACTATGGCTTTCGTAATAAATGGTATTGGGTAAAGCAACCGGTACAGAAAAATTAATGGTTTCAACAGAACTGTCGCTTTCCTTATTGGTATCCACAATGAAGGCCATTTTTGTTTTACGCGTATGCTCAATGCACAGCTGGTGCGCTATCTGTGTGGCCCATTGCAAAAAATTATCATCTTCGGCAGTTTTACCAGCCATAAGGTTATTGATAATAGTAATAAAAACATCGCGGAAAATTTCTTCTGCAACATATTTATCCTGCACCATCGAAAAAATGGAAGTGTAAATTCTGTCTTTGTACAATTCCACCAATGTGGCCAATGCACCGGGGTTGCCATTAAGGTAAAACTGGATGAGTTTCTCATCAGACATTTCTGTTTGGTGTTTCATAAGGACTTAGTTTATAAGTTGGATATGGATATTTAAGATGATAAAGATTCGTTAAATAATAATTGCAGCTTGTAGCAATTGCGCCTTTTTTTTATAGAAAAACTTCTATACTGCTGTTTTATAAGTCTTGTTTTACTTTGAAGAATTTTAAATGTAAAAATCAGACAGTTAAAATTTTTAACTAACCCGTTCATCTTCATGCTGCTGCTGTTAATATAAAACAACTACGAACACATTCGTTTTATATGCACATTTGTTTTAAAGTAAGCAAACATGAAAACAATTATTACAATTCTATTGCTGTCAGTATCATTATTTGCTGCAGCCCAGGAAAACAGCAGGGGCAAAATAACGGCTATCATCCGCACTAATGTGCTAGCTGCAGAAAATGCTACTGTTGAATTACGAAGAGCTAAAGATTCTTCGTTGATAAAAATTGCACTCACCGACAAAAATGGCGTTGCAGAATTTGAAAACATTCGCTTTGGCAATTATATCATTAAGGCAACCCTGGTAAATTTTGCAACACAATACTCTACTGCAGTTAGTTTATCTGCCGAACAAACAGTAGTACAAATTCCTGCCATTACACTACTGCCGGGTACTACACAATTAAGCACAGTAACCGTCACCAGCCGTAAACCATTCATTCAAAAATTATCCGACCGCATTGTGGTAAATGTAGAAAACAGTATTGTGAGCGCCGGCAGCAGTGCGATGGATGTGTTGGAGCGCTCACCAGGAGTAAATATTGATCAGAATGATAACATTACCCTCCGCGGAAAATCGGGTGTTATTGTAATGGTAGATGGAAAACCAACACCAATGACCGGTGCAGACCTGGCGAATTACTTAAAAGGATTACCGTCTTCTGCCATTGAACGCATTGATATCATTACCAACCCATCCGCTAAATATGATGCAGCAGGCAATTCCGGCATTATTGATATCAGGATGAAGAAAGATCAACGCCTTGGCATCAACGGAACATTTACTACCGGTTACGGGCAGGGAGTTTATCCTAAAGCAAATATTGGTTCCACTTTTAATTACCGCAATAAAAAAATAAACATCTTTGGTAATTACAATTATGCTTACCGTATTGGTTTAAATCATTTATTACTCGACAGGAATTTTTATGAGAACGGTACCTATAATGGTGGAGACCTTAAGGATAATTATTCTAAATCGCCGGTTAGCTCTAATACCGCAAGGCTGGGCATTGATTTTTTTCCTTCTAAAAAAACAATCATTGGCTTTGTGGTAAATGGCAATTTTAATCATTATACCCGTGATAATGATAACAGCTCCACCGTACTTAACCTGCAAAAACAGGCTACCAGCACTTTTAATTCTCTTGCCACCAATAATGACCATGCCAATAATGCTGTGGCCAATATTAATTTTAAACATACATTCGACAGTACCGGAAAAGAATTAACTGCCGATGCAGATTATGGCGTGTACAACACCCGATCACTAACCGTAAATGCCACTAACTATTATAAATTAGATGGCACACAACTGCAACCCAATTATGTTTTAGATGGCGACCAGAATGGTACACTTACTTTTAAAACGGCCAAGGTTGATTATGTAAACCCATTACCTAAAGGCAGCAAATGGGAAGCCGGCGTAAAAACAAGTTTTGTATCATCAGACAACGATGCTAAATTTTATGATGTAAGTAGTGGCACCCCTCAAAATGATGTAAACAAGACCAATCATTTTTTATACAAAGAATACAACAATGCCGGTTACATCAACTTTCATAAAGACCTTAAAAAATTTGATGTGCAATTTGGTTTAAGAGGAGAGCAAACCAATATCAGTACCGAACAAAAAATGGGAAATTTAAAATTCGATTCCAGTTATTTTCAATTATTCCCCAGTGCGTTTTTCAATTATAAGTTAAAAGAAGATCAAACAATTGGCTTATCGGTAAGCAGGCGCATCGACAGGCCGGGCTATTCTCAGCTTAACCCCTTTTTATTTTTAATTGATGTAACCACTTATGCAACGGGCAATACCGCATTGCTACCGCAGCTTACCTGGTCGTATGAATTAAGTTATACTTTAAAGAACCTGAATTTTAGTATGAGCTACAGCCACACCAAAGACAATCAGAATATTACCCTGGCAAGGTTTAAAGAAGTATTTCCCAATATTCCTTCGGCTGATAATGTTACGGTACAAATTCCTATCAATCTTGCTTCTTCCGATTATTTTGGTTTATCAATTTCAACCCCCATTAAAATTACCAAATGGTGGAACATGATTAACAACGGCAATATTTATTTTGAAAAGTTTCGTGGCAATTTTAGTGGTACTGCTTTAAACAATGGAAAACCTGCTGCCGATATCAGAACCAATAACACTTTCACTTTTAAAAAAGGCTGGACGGCAGAACTGAATGCCAGCGTTAATACAGGCGGGCAATACGGCTTTATGGTGCTTGATCCGCAATGGGGTTTGGCAACAGGTGTGCAAAAAGCAATTTTAAAAAATAAAGGCACATTGCGCTTCAACATCACCGATATTTTCTGGACCAATTTACCCAAAGCCGTTATTACCTACAATAATTATGTAGAGAAGTGGCATGCATACAGGGAAACAAGGGTAGCCAACTTAACTTTTACTTATCGTTTTGGCAATAACAAAGTGCAGGCGGCAAGAAGAAGAACTACTGCTTCTGAAGAAGAAAGGCAGAGAGCGGGGAATTAATTATAAGAGATGAATTATAAATGATGGAGTTAAAAAA
>Ga0302164_10000321_pt1 | contig 17027 bp, 20 predicted proteins | sample I_Fen_E3_1_FD_193500 | JGI IMG/M metagenome (GOLD analysis project Ga0302164, IMG submission 193500) | Peat permafrost microbial communities from Stordalen Mire near Abisko, Sweden - I_Fen_E3_1 | ecosystem: Environmental > Terrestrial > Soil > Wetlands > Permafrost | place: Sweden: Abisko...
CAGACAAACTCATACAAAAACAAAAAACATGCAAGCAAAAAATGGCGATAATGTAAAAGTACATTATACAGGAAAATTAGTAAGTGGTGAGCAATTTGATTCTTCTGCAGGAAGAGAACCGCTGGAATTCACCGTAGGTGCAGGCCAGATGATCAAGGGTTTTGATGCTGCCATACCCGGTATGACAGTGGGGGATAAAAAAACCATCAACATCCCGGCTGCTGAAGGCTATGGTGAAAAAGATCCTACTGCAATTATTGAATTTCCAAAAGAACATGTACCTGCCGAAATGAAACTGGAGCCCGGTATGCCATTGACATTAACCGATCCGCAGGGTAATCCTGTTCCGGTAATTGTGGTAGAGTTAAAAGATGACGTGATCGTTTTAGATGCTAATCACTTTTTAGCAGGACAAGAGTTGATATTTGATATTGAATTGATGGAGATAGCATAAAACAAAGCTCATGGTTAATGGTTCATAGTTGATAGTTTGCCGGTTAAAGGCAGGCTCTTATCTATGAACCATCAACTATGAACCATCAACTTTAATCTACTTCCTCCCATACCACCAGCCCAGCCATATACCCGTTAATCCCCACGAAGCCAGGTCATCAATTAGTTCGGCATGCAATACACTCCATGGTGTGCCACCCCAGTTGTGGCCAATATACCAAACAAATAAAAAACTTACAATACCAAATGTAAGTGTGGTAAGTAATACTGGCATAAAACTTTGCTCACGCTGCCTGGCTACTACTACACAACACAACCAAACACAAACCAGGCAAACTAAAAAGCCTCTAGCCATTTGCATGCCCATATCCATTTTATAAGCGTTGTGATAGGTTAATACTGCCCATGGTTTACCTTCCATTTTTTTTCCCAGTTCTGCCATCGCATCTTTTGAAGAACCCGGCGGTAAATTGGGTAAACTGTATTGCCCTTCTTCTTTTATAGTATTACTGATGGAAGAAAGCAGGCTGTCTTGTGAAGGGGTGTAAAGGTATTCCGTATCATGAATCCCCAACACCATCCACGAAATACCCTGCCAGCCAAAAAGTAAAACGGCTCCCACCAGGGAACCAATAATGATTTTTTTCATGTTGCAAGTTTTGAGTTAAAATTTTTAAGTTTAGAAAAATAGAGACTTTTCCGGTTAAATACAAGTGTTTGGCACTAAGTTTTATGGCGAATTTGCCATGGTAAACGCCGGCTGCTTTTATACGAGGCTGCAATGGTTTATTTTAAAGTAACTCAATTCATACATTGGATAATGCCCTATTTTTACACTCTACATTAAAAATTCTTTATGATTCAAATCAGCCCCGACAGCATTGCCGACCGCTTCATGCGTTATGTGCAGGTAGATACACAAAGCGACCCCACCAGCACCGCACATCCCTCATCCGAAAAACAAAAAGACCTGGGTAAGATATTGCACCGGGAATTATTGGGCCTTGGCATTACCGATGCTACTACCGATGAGTTTGGTTATGTGTATGCCACCATCCCATCCAACAGCGATAAAAAAAATATACCTGCCATTTGCTTTTGTGCGCATGTGGATACAGCGCCCGATTGCAGTGGTACCAATGTTAAGCCTATTCATTACCGTTACTATGATGGCAATGATATTGTTTTGCCTGATGATAACACCCAGGTTTTAAGTATCGCTAATTCACCTTATTTAAAAGAACATATTAACCATGGTATAATAACCGCAAGTGGTGTAACACTGCTGGGTGCAGATGATAAAAGCGGTGTGGCGGCTATTATGGAAGCCGCAGTTTTTTTTATGCAAAACCCTGCTGTTAAGCATGGCGACATAAAAATTTTATTTACACCTGATGAAGAAGTGGGGCAGGGCACCGCAAAAGTAGATATGCAAAAATTAGGTGCGCAGTTTGGGTATACTTTAGATGGCGGCGAAGCCGGAAGCCTGGAAGATGAAACCTTTAGTGCAGATGCTGCTGTTATTACCATTAACGGTGTTATTGTGCATCCCGGTTATGCAAAAGATAAACTGGTGAACGCGTTAAAATTAGCCGGCGCAGTATTGGATGCGTTGCCTAAAAATGAATGGAGCCCCGAAACGACCGAGAAGAAACAGGGCTTTGTACACCCAACTGCGGTAAATGGCATTGCCGAAAAAGCCACGATACAATTTATTGTTCGTGATTTTACTACCGAAGGATTAGCGGCTCACCATAGCCGTTTAAAAGCCATTGCGGAAAAAGTAGTGGCACAGTTTCGGGGAGCAACAATGGAGTATGCACAACATGAACAGTACCGGAATATGAAAGAAGTATTGGACAGGTATCCCCAGGTTGCAGCTTATGCCAAAGAAGCGATTGAACGTGCCGGGCTTACCGTTAAAATTGAAAGTATACGTGGGGGTACCGATGGCAGCCGCTTTAGTTATATTGGCATGCCCTGCCCCAATTTATTTACCGGCATGCAAAACATACACAGTAAATTAGAATGGATCGGCACAAAAGATATGGCCAAGGCCGCTGAAACTATTGTGCATTTGAGTATGATTTGGGAGGAGAAAAGTTAGCTTATTGAAAAATATATCATTTCATAAAGGAGTAAGATTAATTCGAAGGCCTCTATTGATAATATTTATGCTGTTCTCTTATAAAGTCAGTTTTTCTCAAACTAAAATTGATTTAGGAGAATTGCCTAATATTGATAGCGTTTCTTGTGCGTTCCAAACTCATCGGCCAGATAAAGATATTGTTCCAATTAGAGAATCGAAAAATAGCTTAGAAATACGTGTTCATGTAACTACTGGTTTTTCACCACCTTACATTCTTATTTTATCTTTCGATAAAATAAATTGGCTACTGGTAAAAGCAACCCCGTCTTACGATTCTTTAAGTAAAACTATTGGTGATACATTGAAAAATATTCCGCAAAATATACTCGAACAAAATTTTGACAGCCTAAAGAAGAACAAAATATTTTCATTACCTGATTTTTACTGCTTAAATTTAAAAGGTTCTGTTGATGATGGAATTTGGGGTTGTATTGAAATAAAGGCGGGTGATTTTTACAGACAATACGATTATAATAATCCCTGCAGTTATCTTGAAATGAACAAAGATGTAGCGGAACTTAAATATTTATGCAATGTTATTGACTTGTTTGAAAAAATGATTTACAGCGATAACCCGCCAAAAGTGAGAAAAGGAAAACAAAAACATACATAATCTTGTCGGGTTTATTGTTAGAGTTTTTTATTCATCATCTCCCCGGTTAAGATGTTGTGTAAACTCTTCTACTGTAGGTAGTGCCTGTTTGATTTTAGTGGGCAATTGCGTATAATTAAATTTGGTTATACCCATGGGCTTGTTGATATCCTTCAGCTACCTGGCTTTGCTTAATGGACAATTTTAATTCAACCAGCTATTTTTTATAACCAGTATTGTTAAATAATTTACTCATGGTTTAGTTAGTAAAATATTTTTGGAGTGTTACAATAGTATGAGACTGTTTTTTTAAACTACTGGCGCAAACGAACGATTTTGTTTTTTACATTTTTATCGTTTGTAATCTTATTTTAAATCAACCCCGGATCAATCAAAGTATTTATAACCGAACAAAAAAATTCCTTACTTATCATTTTGTAAAAATGGTAAGTAAGGAATAAAAATTTTCTTTTGCATTTATATCACCTGCTTCAGTATCTCTCGGTGGCTGCTCTGCACATACTGTTTAAAATTCCCGTACCATTTTTTCCAGCTGGCTTTGCCCATACTGTCAGTTAATGATTGTTCATATTCTGCCAGTGAGTTATAACCTTCTTCAAAAATTAAACGATAGCTGTTGCCGGTAAAATCAGAGAGCACCCTTGCAGATTTTGCATCAGGAAGTAAGCCTTTGCTGTAGGCTTCTTCCAGTAAAGCTTTGGCTTCTTTAAAAGCACCAAAGCGGAGTTGAAAAATATCACGGATAATAAACATGCTGATGAATTGATTTGGTTAGATAAATGATGTTTTAATTCTTTTTATTTTTTGCATATTCCAGCATACCCTGAAAATCTACCACTACTACAGGTTCGTTACCTACTACCCAAGCATCATGGCCAGTAGGGACAAGCGATACATCGCCTGCTTTACATTCCAGTAATGTGCCGTCATCCATCTTTACCATTAAGGTACCGGATACATGGTATTGAAAATGCGGGGCCTCGCAACTGGCTGTTTTAGCCAATGGCTGCACACTTTCACTCCATTTCCAACCGGGTTGAAAAGTGGCCCTGCCCACGGTAGCATTACCAATTTTTACCAACTCTACTTTGCCTTTGGGGAATTCCCTTACTTCATCGGGTTTGGAGAAATCTTTTAATTCTGCTTTTCCCTTAGTTACATTATTGTCGTGCAATGTATGCGACATTAAAAGGCCTGCTGCAGCAAAAGCTGCAATGATAAATACTGTTTTCATTTCAATAATTTTTAGTGAATTAATTTTATGATCTGCTTGTCATTATTCCGGCGCCGTAAATAAATTAAAGACACCACAAAGATGCTGCGGTAAGCAAACATTTACTTGTATTAACTTCGGTAGTGTATGTATAAATTATAGTTTTTTGCGTAATTGCAAAGGCGAACAGCCGGTATGTTGTTTGATGAAATGAGAAAAATGGGCGTGGTCACCAAAATTAAGACGGTGTGCAATTTCTGTTACGGTAAGATCGGTAGAACCCAATAAAACTTTTGCTTCTAATAACAATACATCATTAATAATTTCTCTTGGCGATTTGCCGGTATTATTTTTTACCACATCAGATAAATGCCCCGGGGTAATATGCAGCAGCTCCGCATATCGGGTTACTTCCTTCATGGTAATAAAATTCTTCTCTACCAATCTTTTAAACTGTCCTGCAATAGTCATAGAACGGGTATTGCTTTCGTTGATCTTTTTGGCATGGGGCCGGTAAATTTCTCTTATCCGCAATAATAAAATATGAATGTAATTACGGAGCAGGTAATCTTTTTCAGAAGAAAACCTTTCATGCTCTTTAAGAATATCACGAAAACATTGCTTTACCATTTCACTTTCTTCGTCAGTAATATTAATGATATGCTCGGCTCCCATGTCTAAATAAGAAAATTCTTCTGCCAACGGTTTTTTCAGCAAGGGTTGTATGAATTCTGTTTTAAAATGTATGCAATAGCCCCTGCAATCGGATACATTTTTAGAGGCATACACCATATTTTCCGGAACAATAACCAGGTCGTTTGGTTTAAGCCAACGGTAATCGGCACCCAGGTACACATCATGCACACCGCCTTCTAAAATATAGATGAGGTTAAACTGGCGGCGTAAAGCCCTGATGCCCTTTCCGGCTTCGATATCCTTGTGCTTATCCTGCAGGGTGCCGGGCATCACCATCATATTAATATCGTAAGGCAGGTTATTCCGGTTGATCTTTTGCTCAAAATCAGAAAGATTTTTTATGATGAGTATGTCTTCCTTTGCAGGCATGGTACAATATTTAAAATGAAATAATTAATGCTTCAGGCCTTTGCAATTTGGCAGTTAGTGATATCCCGGCGTTGTGTTGAGTAGCTGTTAAGTTACAAAAAAATATTTTATGCCCCTAACACCAAAAATTATATACCTTCAACTCAAATTTTACAACTATGAACGATTATATTCATTATTGGTGGGTGGTAGTTTTGGTAGTGGCATTTTTAGGATGCTTTGTTACCATTAACCAGGGCCTTATTGGTGTGGTAACCATGTTTGGCAAATACCAGCGCATTATGCGCCCGGGATTGAATTTTAAAATTCCTTTCCTGGAGCAGATCTACAAAAAAGTAAGTATTCAAAACCGTTCGGTAGAGCTGGAGTTTCAGGCAGTAACCATTGACCAGGCCAACGTGTATTTTAAAAGCATGTTGTTGTATTCGGTAATTAATGTAGATGAGGAAACGATCAAAAACGTGGCCTTTAAGTTCATCAGCGACAAAGACCTGATGCAGGCATTGATACGTACCGTGGAAGGTAGTATCCGTGCATTTGTTTCTACAAAAAAACAAGCCGAAGTATTGAATGTGAGAAGGGATATTGTGGAAAATGTAAAAGAACAGGTGGATATCACTTTAGAAAGCTGGGGCTACCATTTACAGGATCTGCAGATCAATGACATCACTTTTGATGAAGCCATCATTACCAGTATGAGCAAAGTGGTGGCATCTAATAACTTAAAAGCAGCTGCAGAAAATGAAGGGCAGGCTTTACTGATCACCAAAACAAAAGCAGCCGAAGCAGAAGGTAATGCTATTAAAATTGCTGCAGAAGCAGAAAGGCAAGCTGCTCAGTTACGTGGCCAGGGTGTGGCATTGTTTCGTGAAGAAGTTGCTAAAGGTATGAGCCAGGCTGCAGAACAAATGAAACAGGCCAATTTAGATACCAATGTAATTTTATTTAGCATGTGGACAGAAGCCATCAAAAACTTTGCAGAATATGGCAAAGGCAATGTGATATTTTTGGATGGCAGCAGCGAAGGCATGGAAAAGACCATGCGCCAGATAATGGCCATGCAGCAAATGGATGGTAAACGTTAACATGATCAGACGAGATGTCAGATCATGTTAGCGCTCACAAGGTCTGACGTTTCCTCTGGCCTTGTAAACAATTTTATTCTGAAACAAAACTAATAAAAAGAGTGCCGTATTTTACGGCACTCTTGCATTGATACATGGGGAAGATTAACAATTCTTTAAGCAGCATTTTTGCATTGTGTTCGTTTAGGCTTTAACCTTGCACGGGATTGGCACAATTATAGTGTACAGGAAACTAATTATAAATTAAACAATTACTTTTGTTCCTAAATCAGCTTAACTATGTTAGACATTTTTTTACAGATCGACAGTACGGGAATGGCCAAAGCACTGGCTGTACAAAAAGAAAGTGTGATGGGCCTTTTGGTAAAGGGCGGTGTATTAATGATACCGCTGGCTATTTTGTTTGCATTGGCCATCTACTTTTTTATTGAACGGTTAATTGCAATTAGAAAGGCCAGTAAGATAGAAGATAATTTTATGAGCATCATTCGCGACCATGTGGTTACAGGAAATGTTACTGCGGCCCGCAGCTTGGCCAAAAATACCAATAACCCAGTTGCACGTATGATTGATAAAGGTTTGCAACGACTGGGTAAACCCATTGATGCCATTGAAAAAAGTATGGACAATGTAGGCAAACTGGAAATTTATACCATGGAAAAAAACCTCAACATCCTTTCTGTAATATCACGTATTGCACCGCTGTTTGGTTTTGTGGGTACTATTTTTGGTTTGATATTATTATTAAAAGATTTTGCTGCAGCAGCCAATCCTGCTATCAGCGATATTGCCGATGCGATGTATGTAAAAATGATCACTTCTGCTACAGGGCTTATCATTGGTATCTTATCATTCTTAGGCTATAGTTTTTTAAATACGCAAATTGATAAAACCGTTAACCGTATGGAAGCAGCAAGCGCTGAGTTTATTGATATTTTACAGGAACCAACGAAGTAGGCAGACGGGAGAGGAGAACCGTGAGACGTGAGTGAAGGAAGTGGTTTACAAACTCACGATTGACGACTCACCACTCACGTTGAAATCGATTAAACAATTTAAAAGCAGCAACAAATTAACCAACAATGAGTTTACGCAAACATTTAAGGGAATCACATAGCGAAGTGGATACCGGGCCATTGAATGATATCCTGTTTATATTGCTGATGTTCTTTTTGCTCATCTCTACATTGGCAAACCCTAATGTTATTAAAACCAATTTACCCAAAGGTAAAAGCGATACCAAGATGCGCCAGAGTGTAACTATTGGGCTGAATAAAGATGGTAAATTATTTATGGGGCAATTGCCCATCAGTTTTTCGCAACTGGATTCTGTAGTAAAACATGAAGCCGATAAAGTAAAACCAGATACGCTGTCTATTGTAATTGCAGCCGATACTGCCAGTAAATACGGCGATGTGTTTAAAATATTTTACGCCGCTAAAAAAGCGGGTGCAAAAGCGGGCTTTAATGTTACACCCAAATAAATGTTACAGTAATAGTTATTAGTAAGAAGCAATCACCATTCTTTCTTTTCCAAACATATCTTTTTTAACGATCACCTGGTGGTAGGTGGCTGAAAAAAGTTTAGCTACCTCCTGTGTATAATCCACATGGGTTTCTACAAAAACTTTTCCGTTATAATTTAAATGGTCGCGGCCAAACCGGGCTATCTTTTCGTAAAACAGCAATGGATTGTTATCAGGTACAAATAAAGCAGTATGTGGTTCATAATCCACCACATTTTTATCTAAAGTATTTTTTTCTTTAACAGGAATATAAGGGGGATTGCTGATAATGATATCAAACAACATCAATTCCGGCCAGCGGCTTTCATCTAAAAAATCAAACAGTGTGCATTGAATATTTGTCTTGTTAGAGATCGCATTGGTTCGGGCAATTTCCAGCGCCGCTTCACTAATGTCAAGTGCTATCACTTTTGAAGAAGGCAGGTTTTTCTTTATCGCAACGGCAATACAACCACTGCCTGTGCCTATATCCAGTATGCTTATTTGTTTTTGCTCAAACCGGTAACTGTTAATTACCATGTTGGTCAGTTCTTCAGTTTCTGGCCGCGGTATTAATACCTTATCATTTACCTGGAACTGCATGTTATAGAAAGTAGTATTGCCCATCACATATTGTACTGGTTTGTGCTGCAGCAATTCTTCTTGCTTGGCGGCTAATTTTTTAAGAACGGGGCCGGGTATTTTTTGCAAAGGATTTTTAATAAGATCGGCTTTTTTAATATTGGCAATATTTTCAAATACCCAATCAGTAATTACAGTAGCTTCGCTCAGATCGTAAACAGATTGCAATTCCACTAAAAAATTCCTATATAGCTCTTTGCTGTTCATTTTTGCAAACATACTTTATTTTTTGATGCGTATTTTTGTCCCTTGACCGATAATGAAAAATATATTTACCGTTGCTTGCAACTCGCCCGCCTGGGTACAGGTAATGTTGCACCCAATCCAATGGTGGGGGCTGTACTGGTATATGAAAATAAAATTATAGGAGAGGGCTATCATCAGCAGTACGGGCAGGTACATGCCGAAGTAAATTGCATTAATAGCGTTGCTGTAGAACAAACTCTACAAATCGACAGAAGTACTTTATATGTGTCACTGGAGCCTTGTGCGCACATTGGTAAAACCCCGCCCTGTGCCGACCTGATCATAAAAAATAAAATACCCAACGTGGTGATAGGTTGCAGGGATAGTTATACCGAAGTGGATGGCAAAGGGATTGCAAAATTAAAAGCAGCAGGTGTGCATGTAACCGTGGGGGTTTTAGAAAAAGAAGCATTGGATTTAAACAAACGGTTTTTTACTTTTCATAATCAGCGGCGCCCTTATATTATTTTAAAATGGGCGCAAACTAATGATGGTAAAATTGCAGGCAAAGCCGGCGAAAGGGTTTTTATCAGTAACGAATTTACCAACCGGCTGGTGCACCAATGGCGCAGTGAAGAGGCTGCAATAATGGTGGGCACAACCACCGCTTTAAAAGATGACCCTGCATTAACCCCAAGGCTTTATCCCGGTAAAAATCCATTGCGTATAGTAATAGATATGCAATTAAAATTGCCGCGTTCATTGCAATTGTTTGATAGCGCCGCAAAAACAATTGTATTTAATGCCCAAAAGCACCAGGAAGGCGAGATAGTGTCTTTTTATAAAATCAATACAAAAGAAAAAATTATTCCGGAAATTTTATTGGCACTATACAGTTTGCAAATTCAATCGGTAATAATTGAAGGAGGTGCCCAACTGTTGCAATCTTTTATTGATGCCAATTTATGGGATGAAGCAAGAGTGATTACCAATACGGGATTGGAAATTGGAGCAGGCATAAATGCACCAGTACTAAAATGCCAGCAATTAACAACAGCACAATATTTACTCACTGATAAAATTCAATATTTTACAAACAACAATCAATGATCTATTTACTAGGTAGCATTCTATTCAGTTCTTATTTAACCCTTTCTTTTAAAGTATTGCAAAGGCTTAACATCAATACCCTACAGGCAATTGTATTTAATTATATCGCTTGTGTGCTTACAGGTTCGGTAGTAAACGGTTCCTTTCCTGTAAATAAAACCAATATTGCAGCACCGTGGTTTGTATGGGCATTGGTAATGGGTGCTATGTTCATCAGCATTTTTAATGTGATAGGATTTACCACGCAAAAATTAGGCGTGGCGGTGGCTTCTGTGGCCAATAAATTATCCATGGTCATACCTTTTGTATTTTCGTTGTATCTCTATAACGAACATTCCACCACATTAAAAATTGCAGGCATAGCGGTGGCGTTAATTGCGGTGGTATTAACCTGTTACCCTTCACAAAAAACTGAAGGGTCAAATAAAGTGAGCCGGCAACTGGTATTGTTGTTGCCGTTTCTTTTATTTGTAAGCAGCGGTTTACTGGATACATTGATCGTTTTTGTAAAAAATAATTTCTTTATCAATCCAGAAGATAATTTTAATACTTTTCTTATTACCGCTTTTGCTGTTGCTGCGGCAATTGGTTTATTGATCTTAATACTACAGGTGGCAACCGGTAAGCAGCAATTTTCTTTTAAAGCTGTGTGGGCCGGTATTATCATTGGCATACCCAATTATTTTTCTATCTGGTGTTTAGGAAAAGTAATCACTGCATACAAAGGCAATTCATCTGCAATAATACCGGTGAATAATATGGGTATTGTATTGTTTAGTGCTGTTGCTGCATGGGTATTGTTTAAAGAAAAATTATCACTGATCAACTGGATAGGAATTACTTTGGCAATTGCCGCAATTGCATTGATTGCTTATGGTTAGAACCCCTATCCTCAACAGTGCTGTTGGGGATATAGCTAAGAAGATGTTTTATGAATAATTTTATTTGAAATGAACGAACAGGATTTTTATTATACCATTACGCAATCCTCTACTGCAGAATTTAAAGACAGGGGCAGTAAATTTATTGCATTTGCATTTCCCATTGAAACTACTGATGATTTTAAAATGCAATTGCAACTTTTAAAAAAGGAACACCCCAAGGCAGTACATCATTGCTTTGCTTATCGTATTGGAACCGATGGTAATAATTTTCGCAGCAGCGATGATGGTGAACCTTCGGGTACCGCAGGTAAACCCATACTAGGGCAAATAGACAGTAAAGAGCTTACTAATGTTGCTGTGATTGTGGTACGTTACTGGGGTGGTACTTTACTGGGTGTTCCGGGGTTGATCAATGCTTACAAAACGGCTGCAGCACTGGCTTTCCAGGTTACGCCAATTATTCAAAAACAAGTAGAACTAAAGTATAGTATTGAGTTTGACTACACGCAAATGAATGATGTGATGATGATACTAAAACAATTTAACTGCACTATCATAACACAAGAGATGCAATTGTTTTGTATGATAAAAACCGGCATTCCTAAAAACCGTTTGCACGAAGCATTATATCGTTTGCATGACCTCCAAAATGTGGTTACAAAAAAAGAAACAGTATAAAAACGGCATCCCAAATAAATACCATTTTTTTCGTAACTTTCTGTAAAATGAGATTGCTATGGCTGTTGAAAAAAAATACAAAAGCTTTTGGAGTTTTTATCCCTATTACTTAACCGAACATGGAGATATTAAAAACCGGACCTTGCATTTTATTGGCACAGCAGGATTGCTGGTTATTTTAGTTGCCGCTATAGTGTTACAAAAGTGGTGGATGCTGGCACTGATACCTGTTTGCGGCTATGGATTTGCGTGGGTGGGGCATTTTTTTATAGAGAAAAATAAACCCGCTACTTTTACTTACCCGCTGTATAGCCTGGGTAGCGATTTTGTGATGTTCTGGCATATATTGACCGGGCAGATCAGTAAAAAACTGGAAGAGGCTAAAAAAAATATTGAACCCTGAAATTAAAAAATGGATATCGAACAACTTAGAGAATATGTGTTACAAAAACCTTCCGTTACAGAAGGTTTTCCTTTTGGGGAAGATACTTTAGTGTTTAAAGTAAACGAAAAAATATTTTTACTTACCGGCTTAGACAGTAGTCCCCTGCAGTTTAATGTAAAGTGCGATCCGGATAAAGCGATTGAACTACGGGAAGAGTTTCCGGAAAATATTTTACCCGGGTACCACATGAATAAAAAACACTGGAACACTGTAGTGGTGGATGGTACCGTGCCTAATAAGTTATTGAAAGAGATGATTGACTGTTCTTATGCACTGGTGAACAAGAAAAAATAATTCAAGGAAGCTAGCCATACTCACCTATACTTCCAGTTGCGGCTTTTGCCTTCTGTCATCATTTCAATAGCGCTGGCAATGCGTTTGTTCCTGGTGTCCTCTGTTTTGGCTTCAGTAATCCATTCCACATATTCTTTTTTGTGGGAGTAAGGAAATGCTTCAAATGTTTGTAATGCTTTTTTATGTTTACTTATTGCCTTCATAAAATAATCCGGCACCACCAATTCTTTTTTTGTTGCAGCTTTTGGTTTTGCAGGTAGTTTGATTCCTTCGTCATTCAACGCCATAGCTTCTTTTATCCAGGCTATAATTTTTTTATCAGCAGGAAAATCTTTTAGTGAGGTTAGCCTTCCCAGGTGTCCCATTGATACTTCTGATTTTGCATTTTCCATTAATACAGGATCCTTCATCAGTGATGCTTTCCAAAAACTCATTACGGCATGTTGCTTAAATGCTGCCATATGGCACAGCATTTCGCCTTTGTAATCAAAAAATGGCATGCTCCATTTCATTTTTTCTTCCACATCGGGACAGGTTTTATGTACCAGCTCACGAATGTGGTTTAAAATAGGTTTTGCAAAATCTGCAGATTTTGCAATGTAGGCATCGATCTTTTTTTCTTTTGTTGCCATAACTGTAGCTATGATTTTTTTGTTGCAGTACACAGCCAATCCCAGGGGTATGGTTCGGCCAGCCATTTTGGAGGGTTGTCAAATTCTGTGCTCCATGGGTAATTGATCTTTTTTATCAGCGTTACTTCAAAGCCTTCCCGGGTAAGCAGAAATTGTAACTCTTCTCTTAAATAATGTTTGGTAGGTACATTGTCAATATCAGTAACACCCTGGTTAATATTTTTTATTTTTTGAAGGGCTTCTTTAAGTGCAGGGGCTTTATCATTATCGGCATCATCCACATTCCATCGATCTGCAATAATGTTGGTATATAATTTTGATTCCAGCGATGGAACCACTAATACCAGCTGCCCATTTTTATTTAAGCAAATAGAAAGGGATTGAAAAAAATTGATCCTTTTTTCAAGCGAATGAGTAAGGATGGCGTTGATACATACAGCCACATCACAAGGCATAACTGTAAGGTCGTTGGCCGACATGTCCATGCGATGGTATTCTACATTATTATATTCAGGATATCTTTCTTTTGCAATATCCAGGTTTTTGGCAGAGATATCGGCAGCTATAACATGTTTAAATTTTGGTGCCAGTATGGGTATCCATTTGCCTACTGCACAACCTATATCCATTACAGTTTTGTCTGGGGCAGCCATTTGTTCAATTGCGGCAACAATACTACCCGACACGTCATTTTGCAGTACATCAAAAATTTCATCGTCGTATTTGGGGGCAATGGTTTCCCAGTATTTTCTGTCCATGAGTGTGCAATATTAAAATGCAGTGGTTACAATTAAAGCTTCAGTGTAATTTTTTTCAGCTTCTTACAAGTAAAGTAAAATTTATTTTAGTATCCCATATAAAACAGGGTAAGCTTTTTTTGCACAAAATATACCGGTCGTGAGTCGTCAATCGTGAGAAGCGTTGGTAAATTTGCAGTCCATTCAATTCACCATTCACCATTCATTAGCCACGATACTATTTAAATCTTTTACTCACTACCAGGTCTTTACTTCCCGCAGTGTATACATAAAATCCTTCACCACTTTTAGCACCCAACTTACCAGCCTGCACCATGTTTACCAATAGCGGGCAGGGTGCATATTTAGGATTACCAAAACCATCCTGCAATACCTGCATAATGCTCAGGCAAACATCCAGTCCAATAAAATCGGCCAGTTGCAAAGGTCCCATCGGGTGTGCCATACCCAGTTTCATTACAGTATCAATTTCTTCCACACCGGCAACCCCTTCAAACAAACTATAAATGGCTTCGTTGATCATGGGCATTAAAATGCGGTTGGCGATAAAGCCGGGATAATCATTTACTGCACAGGGTATCTTGCCTAATTGTTTGCTTAACTCCACAATGGTTTCGGTTACTTCTTTTTTAGTTTCATAACCATTAATGATCTCTACCAGTTTCATTACCGGAACGGGATTCATAAAGTGCATGCCGATCACCAATTGCGGCCTTTTGGTAACCGCAGCAATTTTAGTAATGGAAATAGAAGAAGTATTGGTAGCTAAAATACAATCGTGTGGCGACGAGATATCCATCTGCCTGAAAATATCCAGCTTCAAATCAATATTTTCTGTTGCAGCTTCTACTATCAACTGTGCATCTTTTACACCATCAGGTATATGAGACAGCATAGTGATATTGTGCAAGGTGGCAGCTTTCTGTTCTTCTGTAATGGCGGCTTTGGCAACCTGGCGATCGAGGTTTTTAGTGATGGTAGCCATTGCCCGTTGCAATTGCGATGGGTTAACATCGATCAGGGTTACTGTAAACCCATTTTGTGCAAATACATGTGCAATGCCATTGCCCATGGTGCCTGCGCCGATTACGCTGATATACTTGATCATTTGCTTAAATTTTTGGTTGACTGATTATACAGATATTAAGAATTAATAACAAGGCCAGGAAGCTAAGTATCAATTCTCAAAAATCGTTGCTTCAAATATAAGTATGCACAAAATAATAATTGCTGATGTAGCTCAGCCTTCTGCATAACGGCCGTTATCACTTAAACGCATTCAACCCCGTTACATCCATCCCGGTGATCAGCAAATGAATGTCATGCGTGCCTTCATACGTGATCACACTTTCCAGGTTCATCATGTGGCGCATTACCGGGTATTCGCCAGTAATGCCCATGCCACCCAGCATTTGCCTGGCATCCCTTGCAATATTAGTGGCTACTTCACAGGCATTCCTTTTGGCCATGCTCACCTGTTGCGGTGTCACTTTTCCTTCATTCATCAATACTCCTAAGCGCCAGTTTAATAATTGCGCCTTGGTAATTTCAGTAACCATTTCGGCCAATTTTTTTTGTTGCAACTGAAAACCGCCAATGGGCCTGCCAAACTGTATTCTCTCTTTGCTGTATTCTAATGCAATATGGTAACAATCCATTGCTGCCCCAATTGCACCCCAGGCAATACCATACCTTGCTTTGGTTAAACAACCCAGCGGGCCTTTTAATCCTTTTACATTGGGCAAAATATTTTCTTTCGGAACTTTTACGTTGTCAAAAACCAATTCACCGGTGGCGCTTGCACGAAGACTCCATTTGCCATGGGTGGTGGGGGTGCTAAAACCTTCCATACCTCTTTCCACAATTACACCTTTTATATCTCCTGCCTCATCTTTTGCCCATACTACCGCCACTTGTGCAAAGGGTGCATTGCTGATCCACATTTTGGCGCCGTTTAAAATCACATGGTCGCCGGCTTCTTTAATAGCAGTGAGCATGCTGCTGGGGTCGCTGCCATGGTTGGGTTCTGTCAACCCAAAACAACCTAACCATTCGCCACTGGCCAGTTTGGGTAAATATTTATTGCGCTGTGCTTCGCTGCCATATTGATAAATGGGAAACATCACTAAAGAACCCTGCACACTTGCTGTAGAACGTACGCCACTATCACCACGTTCCAGTTCCTGCATCATTAAACCATACGAAATGTAATCCAATCCACCACCGCCATATTGTTCGGGCACGGTTGGGCCAAAGCAACCAAGGTCACCCAATTGCTTTACAATTTGTATAGGAAATTCTGCACGCTGTGCATAATCTTCAATAATAGGGGAGATCTCTTTTTTTACATAGTTGCGCACACTCTCTCTTATCAACTTATGCTCTTCGGTCAATAATTCATCTACATTAAAATAATCGGGACTTTGAAAGTTGTCTGTTTTAGCTGCCATGGAATCGTTAATTAGTTTATTGGTTAATTGGTTAATTCGTTTTTTTGGGACAAGCATTTGTTTTTCATAGCATCATCGTTGTGTCACTCACTTCAAGGGCATACCTCTGTTGAACTTTTATCTAAGCGTAGATTGTTTTAATATCTTTGCTAACATCTTCACCAATAACTTCGCTTCAATCTTCCAGTTCCCTCTCCTTGAGGAGAGGGGTTGGGGTGAGGTAATTGTCTACCACAAAGATAATATCTTCAACCCCATCAAAATAGTTGTTTTTACCTTTGATGCAACATTGTTGAAACCCTCTTGTCTCTATTATTAAAACTATTCTTTTTGGAACTAGCGGTATTGCTACATCATGATGAACTGATTGAACGCTGTAAAAACGGCGAAGCATCGGGGTATAAGGAATTGTACCAGCGGTATGCCAAAGCCATGTTCAATACCTGCCTCAGGATTGTGAACAATATTGCAGAAGCAGAAGATGTGCTGCAGGAAAGTTTTGCAGAAGCATTCAGGAACCTGAACAATTTTGAATACCGCACTAGTTTTGGCGGTTGGTTAAAACAAATTTGTATCAACCGCAGCATTAACCAGCTTAAAAAAAGAAAAGTGGTTTGGGTGGATATTGACGGCACAGATATTCATAACAAGAGCGAAGAAGCATTTATTGATGAGAACGAAATTCAGGTTAAAGTAGAAGCAGTAAAAAGATCGATCATGGCTTTGCACGATGGCTACAGAACGGTATTGAGTTTGTATTTACTGGAAGGGTACGACCACGAAGAGATCGCTGAAATATTGAACGTGGCAGAATCTACCACACGTACGCAATACATGCGTGCCAAGCAAAAATTATTACAACTTT
>Ga0302164_10000322_pt1 | contig 17024 bp, 9 predicted proteins | sample I_Fen_E3_1_FD_193500 | JGI IMG/M metagenome (GOLD analysis project Ga0302164, IMG submission 193500) | Peat permafrost microbial communities from Stordalen Mire near Abisko, Sweden - I_Fen_E3_1 | ecosystem: Environmental > Terrestrial > Soil > Wetlands > Permafrost | place: Sweden: Abisko...
GAAACTTGAGACAAAACAGATTACTCAGGTACTCAAACTGTCTGACGGGATTTTTTTCCTTAAGCAGTTCAAAAATAATTTCACTGGTACTGATTTTGTCGGTAAAGCTATATCCGATGAATTCCGTTTTGTATTGGATAATAAGCTTTTTACAGGAACAAGAGGCAGTTATAATCTCGTTTCTTATTCCACAGGGATATTGCCTGTTCCCCGTACTGCGCCGGAAATAAATCCAGGCATCTGGCTTGAAATCATTTTACGAAATGAGTTTTTTACAATCAGGTTCAATTACCAGGTATTCGCCAGTTCTCCTAATACACCAATGGGTATGGTCAGAAAATATTATACTGTAACCAATACTACCTCTGCAACTGAAGAACTTTCTGACATTTCAATGCATCTGATGGATATTGATTACAGGGTAGCCGGGAAGCTCAGACTTCATTACTGGCAGGGCGGAGGTGCATTTAAGAATTGCAACCACGAATTTGTAGATTCCCTTTCATGGGCGAGCCATACCTTTCATTCTGATGCTGGTGCAAATGATTATCGTGTTGATGATAATTACAGCGGTTCCTCATCATTTCACCCCTATTTTGTGCTGCAACATGATTCCGGAGAAGGAATATTCTTCGGGTTTAATTACCTGGGGCCATGGTCAATGAAATTCTGGTCCGACCACAGATTTCCCCCTGAAGATTCTGTTAAGTCGTGGGGTCTGCTCATGGAAACCCGTCGATACTATTTTATTAATTCTCAACTGGAACAACACCGGCAGATACTTAAACCAGGGGAGTCATTTGAAACTCCCAACAGTTTCACCGGGGTTTATAAAGGAGATCCCGATAATGCTAATGAACAGCTTCAATACTGGCAGGCTGCATATAAATGGGACTATACAAGGGAAAAATACCTTTTCGGAGGAAACATGTGGAATGCTAATTGGAACAACCATTCCGCAATGAATAAAACCGGTCTCCACTTTCAACAGGTGTTTGATATTGTAAATAATGCCCGCAGACTTGGTTACACTATCGCTCATGAAGATGATTTCTGGTTTGATGAACGTGGCCGCGGAGTCTGGGAAGGCGTGAACTGGAAGCCAATAGTTGACTATGCCGGGAAATCAGGGATTAGTTTTAAACTATGGATGCCTCCGAATCATTTTGCAAAGAACACACCTAATGATCTTAATCAAAAAGACTTACACCTCGATCCCAAAACATCTCCCGGAATCACACTCTGGTATGGATATGGTTATTGCATGGGTTCCGATTCAGCAATCAACTATCTGAAGACTTTCCTCCTGAACCGACAGAACATGTATGGCACTTACATAAATAGGTTTGATGGCTGGGTTGAGACTCCCTGTTATTCTGCCAGTCATAATCATACTCCCGGTCAGCCATTTGTTGCACAGTACCGCAATACACTAAGACTATTAAAAGAAGTCAAAGATGCAAATCCTTATATGGGAATTGAGGGATGCAACTCAGGCGGAGAATGGGCAAACTGGGATAAGACCGAATTTCTTGAATCGCAGCAAACCTCTGATGGCGGCGGTGAAGATGATTTCTACCATTTAAGCTATTTCTGGAGTGTCCCAAAGATGATGCTGATTGATGCTTCGTCAGATGTTAAAGAGAACGATATTCCCAGGCTCAGAGCAGAGATGCTTATGCAAAAATATCTAACAAAAGAAAAAGTGATTGACAGGTATATGAACCTCTATCATCCTAAAGCAGAACATGCTGCAACATTACATTGTTTCATAGAGAAAACCAATGCCAACAGGTCAAAATGTGTGATTTCACAGGATGCTTCGTCCGGACATAATGTAATTGTATATCCAAAAGCTTTACAGCCTGAATTGCAGTATTCAGTAATTTTCAGATATGGGAAGGAGAAGGATTCAAAAACAGGCAAGGAACTGATGCAATCAGGAATTGCCTTTCTTGATACATGTGCAACACAGTTGATTTTTCTTAATATCAATAATTTTCCGGGATCTGGAACTGACAAAATTAAGCCTACGCCTCCCTTGATCACTTCTGTTAAAAATGCCACCTTTTGCAATCATGAAGGAGTTGCAATAGAATGGAAGGAGAGTAAGGACAATAACATAATTGCAGGCTATAAGATTTATCGTGACAAACAGATGATTGATTTCGTAGCAACAGGGACATTTTATTTTGATCAGTCGGAAGGCAAATCTTCAAAAGCACATTATAAGATTGTGGCAATTGATGGCGATGGAAATACTTCTGAGAAATAGCTTGCTCCTTATTATCTATATCAGTTCTAAGTTGTTCATTTTGTGTCATTTGCATATATCAATTATGAATATCTGATGAAATTATTTCAATATTATATAATCTGACATCATGGTTTTTAAGAAGTTTACTATTTCATTATTGTTACTTTTTTTAATAACTTATCAGATCCGTGCAGATATCAAGCTTCCCAAAATTATCAGCGATAATATGGTGCTTCAGCGTGGATTAAACATTCCGCTTTGGGGCTGGGCTGATCCAGGTGAGCATATCAGAGCATCGATGGGAAGCCATTCCTCAGATGCAATCGCAAACGCTGACGGAATCTGGAGATTATTCCTTGGGCCATTGGATGCAGGTGGTCCTTTTGAACTAATTTTTCGCGGTAAAAATATTGTTACAGTAAAAAATATTCTAATCGGTGAAGTATGGGTTTGTTCCGGTCAGTCAAATATGGAAATGCCTGTTGGAAATGTAGCTACCTGGTATTCCGGCGTTCATAATTACAAAGAAGAAATTGTCAGTGCTAATTATCCCCTGATCCGTTTATTTAAAGAAGACCGGATAGTTTCTGATAAACCCCTGGATAATTGTGAAGGAAGATGGTCCCAATGCTCTCCTGAATCTATAGTGGATTTTTCAGCGGTGGCATATTTTTTTGGCAGAAAATTGCACCATGAGCTTGGAGTTCCTATAGGAATTATAGATGCTTCGAACGGCGGAACAAATATTGAAGCATGGATCAGCGAAGTGATTCTCCATTCAGATCCTGATTTTAAGCCTGCTCTTGATGAATTCCGTCAACAAATGGATGATTATCCTAAGTTGATGAAAGTATATGAACAAAGGATGGAACAACACAGGAAAGAAGTAGAGGCAGCAAAAGCTACAGGTAAGCCTGTGCCATGGCGTGAACCGATGCCTCCTGCAGGTCCTGGTGACAAGAATACACCGGGAGGATTATACAATGGCATGATAGCCCCGTTAATGCATTGTCGGATTGCGGGAGTAATTTGGTATCAGGGAGAGAATAATACGGGAAATCCTCAAATGTATGAAAAGTTATTTCCGGCAATGATCAGTAACTGGAGACACGATTGGGGACAAGGAGAATTCCCGTTCTATTATGTACAACTTGCCGGCTTTAATACCAATCAGACATGGTGGGGCGGTGGAAGTAAGAATTGGGTATTGCTTCGCGAAGCGCAGTTAAAGACCTTATCAGTACCAAATACTGGCATGGCAGTAGCATCTGATATTGGTGATGCAAACGATACTCACATGAAAAACAAACAGGAGGTCGGCAGGCGACTCGCCTTATGGGCCCTTGCAAAAACATACGGTAAAAATTTAGTCTTCTCTGGTCCTGTATACAACTCAATGGAGATCAAAGGTACCAAGGGCATACTACATTTCAATTATATTGGCAGCGGACTTTCAACAAAAGATGATTCAACGCTTACAGGCTTTACTATTTCGGGTGCAGATAAGAAATTTTACGATGCTACAGCATCTATCCACGGTGAAATAATAGAAGTCAGCTCGAATGAAGTTGCAGAACCAGTTGCAGTCCGGTATAGCTGGAAAGACTACTCAGATGCCAATCTGTGCAATAAGGAAGGGCTGCCCGCTTCTCCCTTCAGGACCGATAATTGGGATGAATAATTTACAGCACCATACCCCACCCTTTTTCGTATTCACGGCTCCATAAACCCATTGCCTTATTATCATTCAGGATATGTCCGTTTGACGGATCAATTTCAAGTGAATGACCAACTCTCTGAGCTATATTTCCTAGTTGAACAAGTAAGGTGCTCTTATGACCGGAATCGATATCTGCATTGAGCTTTTCACCGGTTCTGATTGCATTCAGGAAATTACTGATATGGGGAATGTCGAGAAGGTCACCCGGACCAACCTTATTCAATGGATTAACGGTGACTGTATCTTTCACTTCTTTAGTTACCTTTCCTTTCAGATCATAAACTGTGTATTCATTACCGGATCCAATCATAAGGCTTCCTTTTTCGCCATAGAATACCACTCCTACAGGTGCACCTTCCACAGGTTTTCCGTTACAGCTTCTTCCTTCCCATGTCAGGCTTGCATCCCCTGGAAAATCCAGACTGATTATTTGTGTATCAGGAGTTTCCCAATCATCCTTGAATTGATATCTGCCTCCGTTTGAGCTGACTCGTACCGGATAATTTAATCCCATGCCCCAGCGCAACAGATCGACCATATGGGTACCGTTATTGAGAGCTTCTCCTGTACCCCAGTGCCAGAACCAGTGCCAGTTATAGTGAACCACATTGTCTTTGAAATCCTTCCTGGGCGCAGGTCCCTGCCACAATTCCCAGTTTAACCATTCCGGTACAGATGCAACCTTTCCGATACCAATTGACTCTCTTGTATTCGTATACCAGCCCTTACCAAGATATACACGTCCGATTGCACCAGCCTTGAGTTCGCCGATCGCCATAATAATGTTAGTCCACGACCTTCTCTGATCCCCCATCTGAACCTTTTTCCCATATTTAATGGCTGCCTGAGTCAGTATTTCACCTTCATGGGGGTTATGACTGCAGGGTTTTTCGACATACACATTTTTACCTGCTTTTAATGCCATAAGAGCAGCCGGTGCATGCCAATGATCCGGAGCTGCAATAACTACAGCATCCAGGTCTTTATCCTCAAGAGATTTACGTATGTCAGAAAATCCCTTTGGTTTGTTATTTCCAATCTCCTGAACCTTTGCAACCGTTTTTTCTATTACTCTTGAGTCCACATCGCAGATATGTATCACTGAACAGTTCGGTTGACGGGAAAAATTCTCAGCATGTGCAAATCCCCTTGAATTTGCTCCCATAACACAAACATTTACTCGATCATTTGAACCTATGATCTTCTTATAACTTTTAGAGCTGAGAACAGGAAACATGCCACTCGCATACAAGGCTGCAGAACCGGTAACAGTTTTTTTTATAAATTCTCTTCTTGAATTTCCTGAACTTTTCATAATATGTAAATTTTAAGTTTTGTGATTTCTTCGTCAGTTACTCTTTTTTAATCCTCAAGGCTATATCAATTGAATAAACAGGTGTTGACAATTTAATATTTCTGGATTTTTGATTGATAATTGTTGACTTGAGAAATACCAAGCAGAATAATTAAACTGATGTATTTATTCATGATCCTTATATTTAGAAATCTACCTTTTTATCAGTTTAAATTTACTGAATTGTTGCCACACAGAAGTTAAATATGAAGATCAAACATACAAAATGTAAAACTATAATGAAGATAGCTTTGCTTTTCATCTGTATTAATCATCAATATAGATCTCATTTTCTGCCTGTAATATTTCTCCCTTATCGGATATTCCTACAACTTTAACAATAAATTTGCCTTTAATATCTCCGGTATAAAATTGTACCACAGCTTCTCCGGATTTCTCTGCACTTACAGATGGATCCCAGTAAAGAAGATATCTGAAATCGGGAATTCTAATCTGTGAAGCGGGTGTTGAATAATCGGGCGATAAAATTTTCCATTCGCTTACGTCAGCCATTGGATAAATGAACCTGTTCATATTCGGGAGAAGAGGTACACTGTTAAAATCCGATTTTTTTGTATGTATATCTATGATTCCCCCGAAGGTAAAATCCTTACAATAGTAGGTAGCAGGAATGATAGCTATCCGGTCAATTTCCCGGATAGGTATTTTAGCTATCTCAGCAAAACTGTCATAAAGAATCCCATCAATGAAAATTCCGGGTTTATCCTCAAGATAACTCATTGTGACCGGATCAAAAATCATTATTTCAGCTCCGCCCTTTCTGCCTGAGAATTTAACCGACGGAACAAGTTCATATAAATATTCCCGGAGGGAGTCAAGGTTTATATAATTTTTTAATTCAAGAAGATCATAAGGTTTTGTATAAAAAACACTGCTATCCTTTTTGGTTTTGATCTGAGGTTTTTTTATTGAATACGATTTTTTGAATCTGGCCTGAACCTGATAATTAATAAACTTCTCTTTAAGGTATGAAACAGCTTGCTGATCAAGACTAAAACGCAGGTTATCAGGCGGATCTCTAAAACCATTCCAGAATGACTCCTCCAGACTTGATTTTGTCTCACTTCCCGGCAGGATAACTACCATTTCCTGTTCACCTTCACCGGGTTTTAAAAGAAAATTAAAAACGCCTGAATCATCGGTAACACATCCTTTCAGATCTGTGCCCGGTCCCGGTGTGGAAACTGTAATTGAGGCGTTTGAAACAGCATTCCCCAAAGGATCAACAAGTTTACCTGACATCCTTATTCCTTTATAATCAGGCAGGTATTCTATATTTTCAGAGATACTAAGTATTCCTTCCTTATTGTTCTTTCCTAAAGAATAAATCATCTCCGGTTCTTTCCGGCAGACAGAAACTGAAAAATCACCTGATAGTTTTTCTCCTGATATACCTTTTAATGAAATTGTTAAAGTTACATGATCGCGTGTTGAATATTTTTTCTTGTCGGGTATTACCTTTAACAGATCTGTTCCGGCTGCAATATCATGACTATAGATTACTGGTTTTAAAGAATCCCTGATGCTTCCGGGATAAGTATACTTACGATCAGGATTTATAATGGAAATCTCTTTCCTGAAGAATGATCCTTCTCCAAAATTTTTCATCCAGTTAGTGTAGGAAATGATATAATACAAACCGGTTGGAAGGTTGTCAGGAATTTCAAATTCACCGGAACCCGTGCCATGTTTTAACAGAACCTTTTTCCTCAGGATTGAATTATTTTCGCTGCTGACCAGTTCAATAAAAGCAAGAGTGCTGAATTGTTCCCAGGGGATCATCGAAGAGGTGCAAAAGGTTTTAAACCACAATACTTCGCCTGTGAAACAGCTCTCCTGAGAAAGGTGGACCTCAATTTTTTCCTGAGGGCATAGAATGGAAGGTTTTCCCGTATTCTGACCTGAGAGATTACTCTTTAAAAGAATAAGCAGTGAGATGAGAATAATTATTTTGATTTTCAGTAGCATAACTTCCTATTTCCAAAAAACGGGTTTAACATTTGTACCGTAAGTACGGCAATCTGCACAATAATCAGCGCTACAATAAACTTTTATGTCCGTTCCTTTAATTGTACCAAAGTAACTTTTCGGTATCCATGAAGGCAGACCGTAGTCAAAATATGAGCAGCCTTTATAGGCACTTACAGTCTCAACATTATGCTGGGTTCGATCAATAAACAGCCTTTTTTCTTTAACCGCTGAGGCTGAGAAATAACCAAGAGCATTGGAAGATCCGTCACAAGATTTAATATTGCCATAAACCTGTGCTGGTATTTTACCATAAATGCCGGCAAGATTCTCATTCGCGTCCATCAGCTGTTTCCAGAATGTGTATAGTTCTTTACTGATTGATGATTGTTTAACCAGAATGCTATACCTTATGTTAAGTTTGTCCTCACCTGGTCCTAACGAACATATGTTAAACTTTCTGATCTCATCTAATGAATTGTTTGTTGTGCTTGTTACAAGTACTGAAGTGGAGGGCTTTGTTACCCAGCATATTTTTTTTTCATCATCTATAGTTACATTTTCAAACGTGAAGGAAGGTGGCTCCTGGCTATAAAACACTTTAACATGATCGGTTAACATCATCACCTCCCAGGTCTCCTCAAACTCAAAACTCCAATATTGGGTCTTACCGTCCGGGTCATGTGAATTCACCAGAATATTCAACCAATTTTGTAAAGAAACCTGTCCTTCTGCAATTTTTGTATTTTCAACCTCTTCAAAATAGAGACTGTCAATATCCGGAACTTCCTGCATCAACACAGGAGAGGATTCATATTGTATCCCTTCTTTTGTAGTTATAGTCAGGGTATAAGAATTGCCAGGAATTCCCTTTAGATCTTTATCTTCTGTTTCGTACCACCCGCTGTCATCTCCATTCAAAAGAAATGAGTTTCCTTTATCATCAATGATACGAACATCAGCATCCAATACGGGAACCACATAATACATAACATTTATCGGAACTGATGTTGTAAGTTTCACTCTGAAAGGACCAACTTCATTAGTGATCTGACCTGCTACAACCAGAGAAGCTGCAGAGTCAGAATTTTTCAATGCAGGACTGATCGGTTCCAGACAGGATTCAACTGGCAGTATTAAACAGGCCAAAAGTATTAATTTACTTATTTTATACTTGCAAGTCATTAAAACTTAATATTATATGTTATGGTCGGTATGACAGCACCAAAAATTGACAACTGGTAGGCATCGAACTTTCCCCCCTCGCTTTTAAAATATACCGAATAAGCATTTTTCCGACCAGTAACATTGTAAAGAGAAAAAGTCAATGAACTATGCGTCATCTGATTTTTCTTCAAATTGCCATTAACAGTAACTGAGAGATCGGTCCGAAAATAATCTGGTATTCTGTACTGATTATATTCCGAGTATTGAAGGAATACCTGATCACCCAATTGATATTTTGCCACCGGGTAAGTAATTGGTCTGCCGGTAGAATAAATAACAGCTGCTGAAATAATTAACCTTCTTGATGCTTTGAGGTTGGCCATAACATTCAAACTATGGGGTTTTTCATAATTGGCAGGAAAATATGCACCGTTGTTTATCAACTCTTCCGAAAATTTTGAAACTGATTTAATCAAAGTACGCGAATATGTATAATCAATGCGCCCGTAAATACGGCCTCCGGATTTCTCAAAAGATAATTCAAGTCCGTATGACCTTCCTTTCCCGTTCACAATTTCGGTTTCAATATGATCATTTAATAGCAGATCTGCTCCTGCTTTATATTCCTTTATATTGCTTACAAGCTTGTAAAAGACTTCTGCTGAAACCTGGATTTTGTCTTTATTGAGGCTCTGGAAATAACCTGTTGAAAACTGATGCCCGGTTTCAGGAGATAAATATCTGTCGCTGAGTTTCCAGGTATCGGTTGGTGAAATAGCAGTTGTATTTGAAAGCATATGGATATATTGAGCAGTTTTATTATAACTGAATTTCAGAGAACTGTTTGTACCGGTTGAATAGTTGACAGATAGTCGCCATTCTGGGTTCATATATGTTTTTCCAATACTGTTTTTGCTATTGGATACAGTATCTGTTATATTGTCTGTTGAGTATGGCAATGAGCTGGCATAGATATATTGCTTGCCGGTATTATAAGAAATCAATCCTGAAAGTCTTACCCCTCCCTCGATTTTCAGATTACCAGAAATATCAAACTGTGTTCCTGCATAAATGCCATATTCTATTGCCCGGTCATTTGGAGAAGATATTGGCACTATGTTCGAATTATCCAGGACTTTCCTTTCACCCGGATTAACCGAATAAAAGTTCAGATCAGCACCAAAAACATATTTTACCCTGCTGTCGGATGAATATTCAAAATCATTATTCAACGACAGATCGTTTAGCTTGTGGGTTAATATGAAGGATTGATTTGTTGAGTTTCGGTTGGCGATTTCATAATTATATAAACTATAGATCAATGATGTGTTTGATTTCAGGTTTTCACTGTAAAGATGTTTAAGAGTCAGTGACCCGATCAGGTTATTATAATTGTAAGTAGTATCGCTGTGCAACTGAAATTTATCATTGCTGCTGTAGAAATTAACCAATAAACTGTTTTTTTCGTTGAGCCACAGATCTAGTTTCGCCTGGATATCATCAAATCCGGCTTTACTCTTATACAGGGAAGGAACTTTGATTTTAGTCAAAAGCCAGTTAGAGTATGTACTCCTAAAGCTTGTAACAAAGGTAGATTTCTCAGAAAACAATGGACCATCGACATTTACCCTGGCGGAAATCGGACTAATCCCGGCTGACCCTGTGACTTTTTCATGATTTCCATCAATGGTATTTATTTCAAAAACAGACGAAATACGACCACCGTATTTTATAGGGATGCTTCCTTTATAAAGAGTTGCGTTATCAATGATTTCCGAATTGATGGCAGAAAAATTTCCAAAAAAATGAGAGGGATTATAAATAGTTGCCTGGTCTATCAGTATCAGGTTCTCATCAGTATTTCCACCCCGTACGTTGAAACCTGAGGTCCCCTCCCCGACTGTTTGAACGCCCGGAAGGGTAAGTACGCTTTTGATTATATCCGGTTCTCCCAATAGTGTCGGAATAGATTTGATGTTAGGGATATCAATTTTTTCCATTCCGAGATAGATCTGTCCAATGGTTCCTTTTCCCTGCCCGACAATTACCGCATCTTTCAGCAGATTCATCCTGACTTCCATATCAACATCCAGCCTCCCGTCGGAATACAGGTTTATATTACGCTTTGCCGGCTCCATTCCTATACATGTAAAAGTAACAGCCTGATTCCCGACAGCCAATACTATTTTATAAAATCCGGTAGCATCGGATGATGCTCCTTTCAGAGTCTCATTTACAAACACATTTCCACCCGCTATCGGTTCACCTGTCTCATAATTCTTCAGATACCCTGATAATACCGCAGTTTTCGCATTATTATTTCCTGGAATCCCAATATTAATTATCCGGTACTGGACCTGATCAAGTTTCTCATGGGTAATCTTCTTTTCGGGCGTGACTGTCTTCTTTTTTTCTTCCTGGAGAATACTCCCGGGGAAAAGTTCTGATACCGGAACCCCAGGGTAAATAACCACCTGATTGTTATCAGATATATTAAAATTTAAGGATTTATTTTTAAAAATAGTTTCAAGACATTGCTTAAGGGGCGCTTTATTGAATGTTGCTGTAACTGTAATATCGGTTATGTCCTTATCATCATAGAAAAACTTTACATTGTAATTTTTTTCTACCTCGTTTATGAATGATTTTAGCGGAATTTGCCGGGAACTTCCTGTTATAAGTACAGGAAGTTCCTGAGCATTCAACCAGAATACTGAAATAATAATGATCAATATTGAGATTATTCCTTTTTTCATATAATTACTTCAGATCATCATTTCAGCAACAACAGACAATAATATTATTTCAGTCCGTCATAATACCTTAGTACTGAAATGATATTATCGGGTTGCTGATTATTGATTTTTATTTTATTTTTCCGGATAAATTTGCTTACTTCCGAACTATGATCTGCCAGCAATTTTATAAATTGTTTTTTTGAACGGAAACTGTCGAACGCGTTGCCGGTATTTATAAAATATTCGTAAGAGTCGGAATATGTTCCCTGTCCATCAGCAGATTTGACCTCGACAGTTTTAACCGGTTTTACATAAAATGTGACCTTCCCGACTGAAGCATTTTCATAAAGAGCCTTATCATGTGTGCCGGCCAGTTCAATATATTCATAAATATGTTTCCTGTTCCAGACCGTATCGATAAATGAAAATCCCGAGAGATTATCAATACTCAGAACGACGTACTTATCTTTGCCATTTTCAGAATGGAAAACGATCAGTTCATTTTTCAATACGTCATAATTCAGGATTATTCCTGTATACTTTGACCCGTTATATAAAATGTCGGCTTTGGGCCAATAGTTTTCCATTAATAACGGACTTCCCAGGTACTTTTTCTCATATACCCATTTTATGCCATTAATAATATCATTTGAACCGGAATATAGACTGTTCTGATTAATTTTATCAAGACAATTCTGTGAATAGCCTTTTTCGTTACAAACAATACTGAATAAAATACAAAGACGTAAGAATAAATTTTTCAAATGATCAGATTTTGAAAGTTTAACTACAAATATAGATTTCATAACGTTATTAACCTAGCAAACAGAACAATTTAACATAATTAAAAACAGTGTAACATTAGATTTTTTGGTTTAAATCTTAATTACCAAAAATCAGGTTTTACTTTTGTTCCCCTGACCCTGCAATCGGTGCAATAATCCTTATCACTATATACTACCATTATGTTCCCATCCTTATCTATATAGGTACCGTAAATGGGGAATACAACTCCAGGTGGCGGAGGGGCTGTTGTCCATCCACAGTTTGGATATCCGTTGCCTCTTTCAAGCTTTGTATCATTATGGTTAATGAAAATCCGTTTTGAACTGACTGATGAAGCAAAAAAATATCCCAGGGCTTTCTCCCCGTTATTGAGACAGGTTATATTACCTGTTACTTTTCCCGGGATTTTTGAATAAATTCCACCTGTCGCTTCTTTGACATCATTCAATATTTTAAAATAATTATTCAATTCCTTGTTTATTGAATACTGTTTTACAAGGATGCTGTATCTGATATTTAGCTTGTCGCCGTCGGGACCAATTGACTGAAGCAGAAAATGGCGGATTTTATTGTCCTGTTTACCGATTGTCGATTCTACAAGGATGTTTTTTGAAGGTTCGGTGACCCAGCAATGTCTCCTTTCGTCATCAATATTGACCGTCTCTATTGATGGAGGAATTGCCCCTTCACCTCCTCCGTGGTTCACTACAATATAGGAAGGCATCTCAAATTCCCAGGTTTCTTCAAATTCCCATTTGAAATAGTGTAGTCCATCACTTGGAGCCTGTGAATTGAGGAGAATATTGAGCCAATTCTCCATATAGACATTTTCCTCCTCAATATGGGTCTGTTTCACTTCTTCATAAAATACAGAGTCAATAGGTGGCACATCAGGCATCAATTGAAGAGATGACTCATATTGATTACCATCTTCAGTTGTTATATGCAGAGTATATATATAGCCAGGTATACCATACAAACATTTGTCTGAAGTTTCGTACCAGCCTTTTTCAACATAGTATAGTGGAAAAATATTCCCTTTATCATCGGAGATATGAACAAATGCATTTGTTATCGGATCAAATTTAAGCGTATCCAGACCGGTATAGACAGAACCTGATTTTGTAAGTCTGACTTTAAACGGACCGGGTTCGTCGGTTATAGTGCTTTCAACAACAAGCTGGCTCTCCTGATCATGTTTCGAAAGCTCAGGTCTGAAAGGTTCGATACAGGTGCCAAACGCTAGCATTAAAATAAAAAGTAAAATCAGTAGACAGAATTTGTTTTCCTCACTTTTCACTATCTCTGAAAGGTTCCTCATATCGTTTGATGTTTACAGGTCAGAACCATTTTAATTACCAGAAATCAGGTTTTATATTTGTACCATAAGCACGGCAGTCGACACAATAGTTATCATAAATCACCCATAATTTAATATCTGTGTTTAAAATATTCGCAAAATAAATCCAGAATTGAACAATATGCCCGTCAGGATCGGTCAGATAAGTACATATATCATAAGGGCTGACTGTATCAATATGATGATCTGTTGAATTAATAAATATCCTCCTTGTCTTTACCGATGAAGCCAGGAAATATCCCAGCGCTTTTTTACTTCCTGAAACAGATTGAATATTTCCATAAACCGGTCCAGGGATAGTACTGTAAATTCCTGGTGCGTCTTCATTAACCTTCTCTAATTGCTTCCAGTAATTGTACGATTCCTTATTAAGAGAATATTGCTTTACTAAAATACTATAACGGATATGTAATTTATCCTCTCCCGGCCCTAATGATTGTACAACAAACTTATTTATTGAATCAACATCAGTATTTACAGTTGAGTGCAGGAGTACCGATGATGATGGTCTGCTCACCCAACAGACTTCTTTCTCAGGGTCAATTACTACATTTTCTGTGCTATAATATATTTCAGCTGCATTTATATCGGGATTGCCATGTTTAACCCTTACTGTGGTCAACATTTTTATCTCCCAGGTCTCCTCAAATTTCCAAAACCAGTAATTTGTTTTACCAGCCTGATCATGAGTATCGAGTAAGATATTCAACCAGTTATCCTCATAGGTCAGACCGTTCTCAAACCTTACCTTTTTCACTTCTGTATAATAAACGCTGTCAATATCAGGCACATCCTGCATTAATTCAGGAGTTGATTCAAAACTGTTACCTTCGGCATCCCTAATCTTTAAAGTATAGATGGTTTCAGGATCCCCTTTAAGATTTTTATCTATAGTCTCATACCATCCATTTTGATTATCAACAAGTTGATAACTATTCCCTTTGTTCTCACTTATTGTAACTTCTGCACCTTTATAGGGCACCGGGGAGTACAATTTATCTATAGGACCTGATTGTGTCAGATGTACTTTGAACGGGCCAATCTCATCGGTGATCATCCCTTCCACAACCAATGAACTCAGGGAATCATTTTTATCAAGCGCAGGAGTGAATTGTTTAATGCATGAAGAAAGAATAAGTATTAAGAAAAATATTCCCGCAAACCTAAAATATTTAAGCGAAGAGGCCATTTCGACCGGTTTATTTTATTCTTTTGATGGATCTCCGATAGTGATGGTAAAAGTTCCCCAGGTAACATCGCGTCTGATCGCCTGCCAGTCTTTCACTTCATAGCTGGCAAGAAATTTAATTTTGTGACCAGGAGGACAGTCTTTGGAAATGTGGATCAGCGAGGAGAGAGAATAACCGTCACCCCATTTGTCGGGTTGGATCTCATCATATAACCTTTCGCTGTCAATGTATGGATCGTCATAATATAAATGCAGCCTGTGACTACCGTTTGATATCTCATAGATCATTACTGTTTCACCTGGTTCGGCTATATTATTCCCATTGCCGCTTCCGAAAATCTCACTGTCACCGTCGTCTATGCCTATTTGTGCAAATTCAGGTACATTATAGTAAACAGGAGCATCAAACTCATCTTTCCAGGTATTTTTTTTGTTATCTGTTATTGAAAGGTTGAATCTTATGCGGAACGGCGATCCGTCTTTTGTTGGCTTATTCAGAGCAGTCACTCTGAATTCGACTGGTAGCCAAATTAGTTCACCCGAAGCCAGTTTTTCAAGTTCAATTGTCGGATTGGCTATAGTCACTCCCTCTGTTTGTGTACTGAGTGTTACCTTTATATTTTTGGCATCGGAGCCGCCTCTGTTCAATAGACGAATACCAAGTTTGCATTCATTTGGCTGTTCGAGGAAAATTCCTTTGTCATTCACTCTGTGTGCAACATAAGTAATTTCATCCGGATCATTTTTTCGAAAAATGCCAATCTGGTGATACTCGTGATTTACTTTGAAGTTTATTTTTCCTTTATCGTCGCTGGTAACATTCGAAGAGTTTTTTTTGTCCTTTGTTACATTGTAATCAAGCAGGGTGTAACCAGTTTTTGGACTATAGATCGCAGGCGTTGTCACATTGATCTGCACTCCTGGAATAAGTATGCCGTCGGGCTCCCAGGCTTTTGTACCGATGCCCATGCCACCCTTTGTAACACCTTTCATATCGATAAAGCCGCGTTTATCGAGGTTGCTTCTTATCTGATATCCCCAAACATCGAAATTCGCATACAGGTCAGCGTGATGCCATCGCTGTGGATCAGGAAGCGGGTTTTTAAATGATTCTATTACAAAATTAAAGGCATCCCTGAACTGTTCGGGGTTGATCGCATGCCCTCCTTCATAGGTGTGATAAGTAAAATCCAGTCCGGCTTCACCAAGTGCTCCTTGTATTACTTCCTTATTCAGGTTATGCAGCTCTCCGTTTGTACTATTTGCAAATGCCAGTTTTACTCCATAGAGGTTTTTAAACATATAACGAACGTGATAGAGGGAATGGTTTGAAGGATAACCGATAAAAAACTCCGGTGATCCCTTTGAATTATAGGCTGCACCGATCATCTGGGGGTATTTCCCGGCCAGGAAAAACGACATGATACCACCCATGCTGTGACCGATCACCGCCCGGTGTGAACGATCGTTCATCGTTCGATATGTACTGTCGATATGACTCACAAGTTCAGGAAAATAATCCTTGAATTGTACCTGGTAATTAATATTGGAATGGTTACCGATGTTATATGGCCTGAGATCGGAATCCACGGAACGACCGTTCCAGGCAACCAGTATAACTCCGTTATCCTTCACAAGCTGTTCAACGCCAGCAATATCCAGCTGGTGACTACCAGTATTTCCATGAAAATAATAGATTACCGGATATCGTTTCTGAGTAGTATAGTAATCAGCAGGTAAGAATATCCTGTACGGTTTCTCGTGGTTGAATACTTTACTGAAATGGATTTTGTCCTCCTGGGAAAATGAAATTGTTGAAATCATGGAAAGAACTAATCCGGCAAATAAAACAAGCTGCAGATTTTTGCTATGAAGAAAGCTCATAATATATTTGAATTTTAATTTAGCAACATTACAAAATTAAATAAATTTACATAACCTTTTCATATTTTCAATTAAACTAAAATAAATAAGCATATGAAAGAATAGGTTTTATTTGAATAAGCAATCAACCACCCCGGCCGGTATCAGCATTTGTATCATAATTTAAAAGTGGTCCGGTCACCCATTCTTCAAAACTTTTCTTTATTCACATCTTTATTGGAAATAATACTTTCGAGAATTTGTTCAGACCTGAGAGATCCCTCATTTTTCCACAGATAGTGTTTCCGTTAAATAATTAACTTTTTTTGTGGAAAAAATCGGGATGACAAGGATTTTAAGGGAGGACAAGGGGGAAGGAAGCAGCGGCGATTCACCGGAATCTTGTCCGCCGACTGGCGGATGACAATTGAATCGCCGCTGCTTCCTTCCCCCAATACACACAAGAAAGATTGTCATCCCGAAACTCATCCACCTTTGGGCATAACTCTAAAGCAGAGGTTAAGAGGTGGATGAGTTGAGGGATCTCCCAATCATTATACCGAGTTTGATTTACATATTCTTGTCCCTGATGCCGGATCAA
>Ga0302164_10000323_pt1 | contig 17017 bp, 7 predicted proteins | sample I_Fen_E3_1_FD_193500 | JGI IMG/M metagenome (GOLD analysis project Ga0302164, IMG submission 193500) | Peat permafrost microbial communities from Stordalen Mire near Abisko, Sweden - I_Fen_E3_1 | ecosystem: Environmental > Terrestrial > Soil > Wetlands > Permafrost | place: Sweden: Abisko...
ACTGATGCGGCAAAAGAGAAAAAGGCGCTGGACAATCGACTTGTTATTGTCACATTATTGGTTTTTCTCTTCTCGATGATTGCAGTATATTTAATCAGCAATGGAATCCGAGGCCCTCTCTTATCCTTAACTAAAGTTGCAGATGAGTTTTCGCTCAGAAAGTATTATGTCAGGAGCAGTTATGATTCGGCAAATGAAATTGGCACTCTGGCAAAGACTTTTAATAGTATGGCCATTTCCGTACAGAGTGAAGTGGAAATCAGGGAAAATGTAGCATGGGTTTCGCAGAATTTGATGGAACATAATGAACTAAGACCATTTTGTCAAACCCTTCTTTCTGTTTTACTCGAAAAAACCGGATCTCAGATTGCAGCAGTTTATTTACTCAGCAGGGAAAACAAACTTTTCGAACATTTTGAATCTGTTGGGATGTCAGCCGCAGATATAAAATCTTTCCGGGCTGATACAAAAGAAGGTGAGTTCGGATCAGTACTTACTTCAAAAAAGATTGTCAGAGTTTCAGATATCCCTGATGATACTATTTATAAATTCAATGTGGTATCAGGAAACTTCAGACCAAAGGAAATAATTTCCATCCCAATTCTGGATGGTAATGAGGTTATGGCAATAATCTCAATTTCAAGTCTGAAAAACTACTCACCCTTATCCATCCGTCTGATTAACGATATATGGGTAACATTAACCGCACGAATGCTGGGTGTATTTAACTATCAGAAAATTACAGATTTCTCAGCTTTGCTGGATTCGCAAAACAAGGAACTGGATCATAAAACTAAAGAGATGATGATGCAGGCTGACGAGCTAAAAGAATATAATATTGAACTGGAACTGCAAAAAAAGCAACTCGATGAAGCAAACAAGCTTAAAAGTTCATTTTTGTCCAATATGAGTCATGAGCTAAGAACCCCTCTGAATTCAGTTATTGCTCTTTCAGGAGTATTGGGCAGGAGGCTGAATGGCAAAATACCTGCTGATGAATTCAATTATCTGGGAATTATTGAAAGAAATGGTAAAAACCTGCTGCTACTTATAAATGACATACTCGACCTTTCACGTATAGAGTCAGGAAAGGAGGAAATGACATATTCCCAATTCTCTGTCCTGGATATTGTTCAGGATATACTTAATACACTTGATCCGATTATAATGGAGAAGGGTATCTCAGCCGAATGTCTGTTTGGTGTTGATTTTCCTGATATTATCAGCGACAAGATTAAATGCCACCACATTCTCCAGAATATAATAAGCAATGCTGTTAAGTTTACTGAAAAAGGAAGTGTCGGGATTTCAGCTTTGGTAAGCAGTGAAACCATAGAGATTAGTGTGAAGGACTCAGGAATCGGAGTCTCTGAAGATTTTCTTCCATTCATATTTGATGAGTTCCGTCAGGCGGATGATAAGGCTTCCAGAAAATTTGGAGGAACAGGTCTTGGTCTGGCAATTGCAAAGAAATACTGTGATATGCTGGGTGGAAATATTGAAGTTAAAAGTCAGACAGGTGTTGGTTCTACCTTTACACTTATATTGCCACTGAAACCATCAGACGGGCAGATTGCTTATAGTGATCAGGAAATGCGGGAAGAAAATAACAAAGAATTTTCTGTTTCCCCGTACAACCTCGCTTCTGGTCCGGGAAAAACACTTTTACTGGTTGAAGACAGTGAGGCGCAGATCATTCAGATAACTGATGTTCTAAGAGAAGAAGGATATATTATTCTGGTCGCACGTAATGGAAGAGAAGCTCTGGATATCATTAAAACTCATGTCCCTGATGCCATGATCCTTGATCTTCAGATGCCTGAAGTTGATGGATTTGAAGTCCTCAGAGAGATCCGAAACTTACAGGAAACCAGAAGTATTCCGGTACTTATATTGACTTCAAAGCATGTAACCAAATCTGAACTGAGTTTTTTGAAAGGGAATCACATCTATCAGCTGATTCAGAAAGGTGGCGTAAACAGGAATGATCTCCTGGCACATGTCAAAAATCTGATGATGCCTCCTGTAAGAGAAAAACCCGGATTGAAAGAAAATAAGAAAGGGTCTATAAATGCCGGGAAGAAGTCAAGTATCCTCGTAATTGAAGATAACCCGGATAGTCGGACGACCCTGAAGGTTTTGCTCGAAGAGAAACACGAAATAAGTTTTGCAGCTGATGGACCCGAAGGTTTGGATAAAGCAAGGGCACTTTTCCCGGATCTGATACTGCTTGATATCTCTCTTCCTGGAATGGATGGGATCAAGGTTCTGGACGAGTTAAAAAAAGATGCCAGTTTATCACTCATTAAGGTTATCGCTCTTACCGCAAGGGCAATGAAGGGAGACAGGGAAACACTATTAAGCTATGGATTTGATGGATATATAGCGAAACCAGTTGATAATGATACGTTTGAAAATACAATTAGCGATTATCTGAATTTCAGGAAACCAAAATCGGTTAGTAAGGGCTGAACCGGAAATCAACTAAAAAAAATTAGTGTTAGTGTAAAAAATAAGTATGGAGAATAAGCAATTTAAAATCCTTGCAATTGATGATAACAAGGACAATCTGGTGGTATTGGAAGCCCTGGTAACTGATTTGTTCCCTGATGCAAAGTTCATTGCAGCTGAATCGGGAAGAACAGGTTTTGAACTATGCCAGACCGAAAAACCTGATGTTATTCTTCTCGATATTGTAATGCCGGATATGGATGGTTATGAAGTTTGTTTAAAACTGAAAAGCAATGACCGTCTCCGTCATATACCGGTTGTAATGGTAACAACAAACCGTACTGATAGTGAAAGCCGTATCAAAGCTCTCGAAGCAGGAGCTGATGCTTTTCTTTCAAAACCGGTTGATGAGTCAGAGCTTAAGGCACAGATCAATGCTATGTTAAGGATAAAAAAAACCGAAGACATTAAAAAAGCAGAACGCGAAAGGCTCGAAAATATGGTTCTTGACCGGACTGAAGCACTCGAAATTGAGCTGGCAGACAGAAAAAAAGCCGAAAAAAAACTTATTCAGTCTCTCGATAAGCTTACGAAAAACCGGCAGGCAATTTTAAATCTCATGGAGGACCTCAAAACAGAAATGAATGAGCGAAAAAATGTTGAAGAAAGTCTTCAGAATGAACGAAATCAGTTGAGAACTTTAATCGATAATATTCCCGACACAATTTATTTTCTTGATAAGGATGGAAGAAAAGTAATAGCAAATAAAGCAGATATTGATATTATAGGACGTGGTTCGGAAGCTGAAGTTCTTGGAAAAACCGACCTTGAAATGTATCCGGGTGAAACAGGCATGCGTTTTTACACGGATAGTATGGCTGTAATAAAATCCGGTGAAGCCAAAATAGATGTTGAGGAGGAATTTAAAGACAGGAAAGGAGAAAAGAAGTATCTGTATACATCGCAATATCCTATCTATGAAAGAAATGGCGATGTTATAGGTCTTGTGGGAATAGGCCATGATATAACAGAGAAAAAGAAAGCTGCTGAAGAACTTGCAACAAAAAATAAGGAGCTGCAATTTCTAAATAAAATTGCAATTGAATTGTCACAATTGTCACCTTCAGAAGACATTGAGAAGTTCATTCCAAAGCAGCTTATTGAATTTTCTGGTGCAGTACTCGTCGCGTTTTCGGAATATAGCTATGAAAAAAAGGCACTTGTAACAAAACATATTGAATCTACTCAATCAATCCTTAAACAGGTTATTAAACTTACTGGAAGAAAGCTTCTGGGAATGGAATCTCCGGTCTCTGACGAAAATTTTGATATAATTGTAAAAGAGATTGCAGGGGTACGTAAATCGAGCACAGAGGTAACTTTCGGAGCGATCCCCGAGAAGACTGACAAGGCAATAAAATTATTTACCGGAGTTGACCGGTTTTATGCTATAGCTTATGTGGTTGGCAATGAATTGTTTGGTACAACAATGCTTGGTTTTAAAGAGGGAACTATGGCCCCCAGGATCGACTTACTCGCTGCATTTGCTCACATGGCTGCTTTATCTATTCAAAGAAGGAAAGCAGAAGAAAGATTAAAGGAAAGTGAAGAGAGATATCGTCTATTGATTGAAAATCAGGGTGAGGGAGTAGCTATCGTCGACCTTAAAGAAAAATTTATTTTTGTCAATCCGGCTGCAGAGGAGATGTTCGGTGTTGGCAGCGGCGGACTTCTTAATCGTAATCTTTTTGATTTCGTTGAAGGAGATCAGGTGCAGATATTGCAAAAGGAAACTAAAAAACGATCAAAGGCCGAAAAATCTTCCTATGAAATCAATATAACTTGGATCACTGGTGAAATTCGTACAGTGCTGATAACAGCTACACCCCAGTTCAATAAAGATGGGGAACTTACAGGTACATTCGGTGTATTCCGTGATATTACAGAGCGCAAACTTCTTGAAGAAAAAATAATCGAGTCAGAAGCATATCACCGTTCTCTTATCGATATTTCTCCCGATGGTATTCTAACAACGGATACTGAAGGAAATGTCAATTATGGGTCCATAAAAGCACGTGAGATTTTTGGAATTCCATACGGCGTTGAAGTTGAAGGCACTTCAATATTGTCTTGGGTAGATAAAGATTCTGTTACAAAAGTGATGGAACGATACAGTAAAATCATAGCCGGCAATATTTCACCGGAGACCAGAGAATATAAGCTAGTTAAACACAATAAGTCATATTTCTGGGGTGAACTCTCATCCTCTCCTCTGTCTGATAAAAATGGGAATTTTACAGGTTTAATAATCGTTTGCAGAGATATAACCAACAGAAAAAAAGCAGAAGATGATCTTATAAGGGCGAAGGATAAGGCGGAAGAAAGTGACAGGTTAAAAACCGCATTTCTTCATAATATCTCTCATGAAATAAGAACACCGATGAATGCTATAACAGGTTTCTCGGCACTCCTGAATGAGCCTGACCTTGATATTGAAACACAACGATCTTTCATCGATATTATAAATCAAAGCGGTTCTCAGTTGTTAGCGATTGTTACAGATATAATTGAAATATCGAACATAGAGGCTGGAATAGTTAAATTCAATCAGAAGGAGTTACATCTTAATTCATCACTTAATGGACTTCTGAGTAGATTCAAATCAGATGCGACCCATAAAGGAATTGAATTCACTACTGAAAATGGGCTTCCGGATAACCAGGCCATAATCCATACAGATCCTGAAAAGTTAAACCAGGTAATCTTAAAGATTTTAAATAATGCTTTTAAATTTACCGATAATGGACAAATTGGTTTTGGGTACAAACTTAAAAGTGGGAATCTCGAATTCTATATATCTGATACAGGTATAGGAATAGCTCCTGAACATCATAAACGGATCTTCGAAAGGTTTTATCAGGTTGAGACATCGCTTGCACGCCAGTTCGAAGGGACCGGCCTAGGATTATCAATTGCAAAAGCTTATGTGGAAATGTTGGGTGGAAAAATCTGGCTGAATTCTGTGCTAGGCCGGGGAACGGCTTTCTATTTTACAATTCCTTATATTCAATCAGGAGTAATCAACATAGCTGACACTCCTATTCCTCTAATGAAAACTGGAATCTCAAATTCGAAAAATACTATTCTGGTAGCAGAAGATGAAGAAACAAATTATTTCCTTATAACTCAATTTCTTTCCTTGATGAATTTGAACATTCTTCATGCCAGAAATGGAAAGGAGGCTGTTGATATTTGCCAGTCTAGAAGCGACATTTGCCTGATCCTGATGGATATAAAAATGCCTGTTATGGACGGATATACGGCAACAAGGGAAATAAAAAGACAATTTCCCGAAATTCCTGTCATTGCTTTAACAGCTTATACCTACGAGTCTGACAGGGAAAAAGCCCTCGGATGCGGTTGCTCAGATTACCTTTCAAAACCCGTTAAAAAAGATATTCTGATTGAAACTATTAGCAAATATTTATAGATATAAGGTGAGTAGTGGAAATGGAACAAGAGTAGTGTCAGAATTATGTAATGGATTGGTTAAGAAATACCTGGGAAAGCTCAGTGTTGAAAATGAATTCGGAAAAGGAAGCAGGTTTGTATTTACATAACCGGTGAACAAACCGGTAAATTGTGGAAAGCAATTTTAAGATTGTATATACTAGAGAAAAAATGAAAAATAATCCGGAGGATAAACTTAATATGACAGTTCTTAAAGAAGATCCAACTCCCGCAAATGCTTATCGATTATTATTCGAAAATTCGCTTGATGGATTTGCCTATTGTCGTTTAATTTATGAAAACCATGTTCCTGTTGATTTTATATACCTGGATGTTAATCCAGCATTTGGAAGGCTCACAGGGTTAACAAATATCACCGGAAAGTTATTTTCACACCTTTATCCTGAAAATGCGGTTCAGAATAATGAAGTGATTCAAATATATGCATCAGTGGCCTCATCAGGCAATCCGGGAAAATTTGATATTTATTTTGCTCCGTTTGAAAAATGGATGTCAGTATCAGTAATTTGTCCTGAAAAAGGGTTTTTTATTGCCATTTTTAATGATATTACAGCCCATAAGCTGGCAGAAAAAGCTCTATATGAAAGCGAGGAGCGATATCGGAAAGTTGTGGAGATCTCACCGACCGGTATTGCAATTTACCAGGATGGAAAATTTGTATATATTAATCCTGCCGGTTTATCTTTACTCGGCTGCAGAGATCAAAACACAATTATCGGGAAACCAGTTCTTTCGATAGTTCATCCGGAATCGAAGGAAATAGTTATCAAACGAATGACAAATGTTGCAAGTGGGATGGATCTGCCACCTTTGGAAGAAAATCTTGTTCGTATTGATGGTTCGGTTTTTATAGGAGAAGTAATCGCGCTCGCAACAACTTTTAATGGTAAACCTGCCGGGCAGGTTCTCGTTCGTGACATTACTGAAAGAAAGCTTGCAGAAGAAAATATGAAACAACTGAATCGTAAGCTTAAAGAACTTAATGCTTCCAAAGACAAATTTTTTTCAATTATTGCTCACGACCTGAAAAGCCCTTTCACAAGTATAATAGGATTCTCCGAAATGCTGATTGAGAACTTCAGAAAGTATGATAATAACAGGATAGAAGAACAACTCAGGATCATCGCTGATTCCACAAAACATGCATCTGACCTTCTTGAAAATTTATTATTATGGTCGCGCTCACAAACAGGGAAAATTGAATTTATTCCCGTAACAACAGACTTAAAAAAGTGCATCATTGAGAATATTGAACTTTTGAAAAATCAGTTTATGCAGAAAAACATCAGCATTAGTACCTCATTGCCTGATGACTGTAATGTGGTTTGTGATAGGAATATGATAAATACTGTATTAAGAAATCTTTTGTCGAATGCTACTAAGTTTACTCCTAAAAATGGTAAAGTTTCTGTAATAATGGAATCAACTGCCAATTACTTTGAACTGTTAATTTCTGATTCCGGTATAGGCATCCCTAAAGAAAACCTTGAGCAGTTATTCAAAATTGAGTATAACTTGTCTACCCGGGGAACAGAGAATGAAAAAGGAACGGGGTTGGGATTGATCTTATGCAATGAATTTATTGAAAAGCATGGAGGTAGAATCTGGGTAGAAAGCAATGTTAATAAAGGAAGTGTATTCCATTTTACAGTGCCTGTCAGAAGATGATAAAGTTCAATATAATCATAAACAAAAACGAACTTTAGTTGCTGATAATCATGTAGGGAAAATACCTACATGATTATCAGTTATTAGCCTACATAGATTGACCGGGAAAATAAATAAATTGCATAGAGCGGAAGAATTGTTTTGCGTGTGGAGTTTACCTGATTTCAATATCCTTTCATTTAATATATGAGAAAGTTGTTATTGCTTTATTTTCATTCATGAAGGAATGTTGTAAACTGATATGAAATAGACGAGGATTCTGGTAAAAAAAATTATAGCAACCAAGGAGGCCTAAGGCATTAATTTAATATTTATTCTACAGATGGCTGAAATATTGAAAATATTATTTATAGAAGATGTCGCAACCGATGCGGAATTGATAATCCGTGAGCTTGAAAAAAGCAATATTCCATTTGAAAAAGTTCTTGTAGATAATGAGGATGGTTATTTGGTTTCATTAAGAGAATTCAGTCCTGACCTGATTATTTCTGATTTTTCCCTTCCTCAATTTGATGGTATGACAGCTCTTTCGATCAGAAATAAGTTATGCCCCCAGGTCCCCTTTATTCTTGTCACTGGTTCAATTAATGAAGAAGTAGCAGTCGATTGCATGAAATCCGGAGCAGATGACTATATTCTCAAAGAGAATCTTTCACGCCTCGGACCGGCTGTTCTGAATTCTATAAGGAAAAGAAATCTTGTTGCTGAGAAACAAGCTGCAGAATCTGAACTTCATTACAGTGAGATGAGATTGCAGAAAGCCCAGGCTATAGCTCATGTAGGTAACTGGGAACTGGATTTTTCATCCCATTCAATTTGGGGTTCAGATGAAGCCATCCTCATCTATGGATTAGAAACTGATACCCATAATATTCCATACGAGGTTGCAAAAAACATTCCTCTTGCTGAATATCGTGAAATGCTTGATGAGGCGTTGAATCGCTTATTGAAATACAATGAACCCTATGAAGTTGAATTCAAAATAAAAAGAGTAAAAGATGGTTCAGTACGATCAATCTACTCGTGGGCCGAACTGGTTCTTGAGCCTGATGGTGAACAGATAAAAATCATTGGGGTTATTCAGGATATTACAGAACTTAAAATCGCAGATGAGAATATTGAACAGGAGAGAAGGATGCTTCGTACTTTAATTGATAATCTTCCAGACCCCATTTATGTTCAGGATAAAGAGTGCAGGAAGGTTATTGCAAATATAGCTGATGTGAAGAATATCGGTTTGGAGACTGAAGCTGACGCTCTCGGAAAGACAGATATTGAGTTGTTCCCGGGAACGATAGGTCATCGACTTTATGAAGAGGATAGGAAGGTCATAATATCAGGTAATCCAATTGTTAACCTTGAAGAGGAATTTATTAATAGTAATGGGGTACACAGGTGGCTGCAAACGACAAAGATCCCCTTACGTGACAGGGAAGGAAATATAACGGGCCTTGTAGGTATTGGTCATGATATAACTTCAAGGAAGGAAAACGAGACGGAAATGATTAAGGCTAAAGAAAAAGCGGAAGAGAGTGATAAGCTTAAAACTGCTTTCTTACATAATATCTCGCATGAAATAAGAACCCCGATGAATGCAATAGTTGGATTCTCAGCTTTACTCGGTGAACCTGACATTGATGATTATTCTCGTAAATCTTACATTGATGTGATCATGCAGAGCAGTAATCACCTGCTTTCAATAATTACTGATATTGTTGATATTTCTAATATTGAAGCTGACCTTATTAAGACTGTTAAAAATGAAATAAATCTGAATTCCATCCTTAAATCATTATGTAACCAGTTTCTTCCAAAAGCTGAAGAGAAAAATGTTACTCTTGAGTGTGGATCTGAATTGAATGATTCAGATGCTATAATTTTCAGCGACAGGACGAAATTAACCCAGATATTGTCAAACCTGATTAGTAATTCATTGAAGTTCACTGACAATGGCCATATATTACTTTCCTGCAGGCTGAATGGAGCTTTTCTTGAATTCAGTATCAGCGATACAGGGATTGGTATAGCCCCGCAATATCAGGACAAGGTTTTTGACAGGTTCTACCAGGTAGAAAGCAGCGTTTCCAGATTATATGAAGGCACCGGACTTGGTCTTGCCATTTCAAAAGCTTATGTTGAACTGTTAGGCGGGAAAATATGGCTCAATTCAGAACCTGGAAAAGGGACAACATTCTATTTTACAATTCCATATGAAAAGCAGGTCAGGAAACAGGCTCCTGTTCTTGAAAGAAATGGTCCCGATACATTTATTTTCCCTTCCAAAAAGGTAATACTTGTTGCCGAAGATATTGAGAGTAATTTTAAATTAATAAGATACTTCCTGGCGGGATCAAATGCAGAAATCCTTCACGCTTTTAATGGTAAAGAGGCAGTCGAAAAGTTCTTTCGCCTTGATAATGTTGATCTTATACTGATGGATATCAAAATGCCCGTTATGGATGGATATGCTGCAGTTAAGCAGATCCGTGAAAAAAACACTAAAATCCCAATCATTGCTCAAACTGCCTATGATGATGACCGGGAGCGGGCAATAGAGTGCGGATGCTCAGGATTTATATCTAAACCTTTTGACAGAAAAGGTCTTTTTAAGGTTCTGAACGAGTTTATCGGGTAATAATTTTATTCAGAACATTAAGTACAACATCCTCATCATTTTCCGAAGACTTTTCTTCAAATGAATTGCTGATTAATTCCTTTTTCTCCGGGAAAATTTTTATAAGAGATTTCTTATTAAGCAGTATTTGGTGAAATGTACTGTCGGATCGCATTATATAATATTTATAATATGTCGTATATTCATCATAACGCCTGTCGGGGCTGTATACTGCCTTAAAATCAGCTTCAACAATTTTTTTAATTGGCAACTTGATAAATAAAATGTCACCGTCCATCAATACCTGATAAAATCTCCCGTCTTTTATCTCTCTCTCAAAATTCTTTTCTCTGGTGACCCTGAAGATCATTTCATTACCATTAGATTTAATTTTTACCTCCTTTACCATATCTGATGGAATTGAAAGTAATTTCCCGGTTCTGGGGTACTTAAAGATCAGTAAGTTCCTCGTGATATCAAGATTTGATTCGAGCTGAAGATAATATTCCTGGCCTTGAACTCTTAACAGGGATGGAAGAAGATTTTCAAATAATTGCGGACTTCCCTTGATCCCCTCATACCTGCTATCAAAACCGACACCGCCAGTTGAATATGGAGCAAGTTTCCCAATTGCTTCAAGATTCTGATCTGCTGTCAATCCGGTCTGGTAAAGAACATTTTCCTGAGAATAGAGCTGACATCGAATCAGCAGAAGGATTGTGAACACATATACGTTTTTCATTTTATTCAAAAACTTTGCGATCTTTGGACATCAATATTATTCGAAATATAATATTAATTCGGAGATAAATATGAAAAATATAATTCTAAGTATCATGGTACTCATGGGTTTAATGATTATTACCGGGAATAAGAGTGATTCAGATCCGGCTAAATGGAGTAATAAGAAAATAGAAAAATGGTTTGCCACGAAAGAGTGGTCATCGGGTTGGAAAATATCACCTGATGCCTCAGTAGATAAGAAAGAATTTGCGATATCATATTTCAAAAACAAGGAGAGATGGGAGAAAGCATTTAAATTCCTGGCAGGAAGTGATTTGTCAAAACTTGAAATCAGAAAATATGACATTGATGGAGATAACCTATTTGCAACGGTCAGTGAATATCCAACGAAAAATGAAGAGACAACAAATTTTGAAGCACATAGAAAATATATTGATATACAATATGTTATAAGTGGAAAAGAAATAATGAATAAAGCCCCAATATCCACAGTAAGCATGGTAGTGACGCCTTATGACAGTTCTAAGGATATTGAATTCATGAAAGTTGGTACGATAGTAAAATATGTTGCTACACAATCAAATTTCTTTATCTTTTTCCCTGGTGATGCCCACCGTCCGGGAATAAAAGACGGGGTTAGTTCCACTGTACGCAAAATTGTAGTTAAAGTGAAGGTAGACTGATAACTTGTTACTCTGTTCTGGTTCCCTGGTCCCTGCCTTTTGATCTTCTGTCAAGTCTTTGAATAATTTAAATACCGTATCAGGAATCCATGTCTAAGCATCGAGCACCAAGCATCTGAACAATCACTAAGTTTCACGGTTATTATTAAGTATTGAAAATATTCGATGGTGACATTATATGATCTCAATGAGGGAGAAGAGGGGATAATTTTAAAGATCAAGGGTAGAGGTCAATTCAGGCAACGGCTTTCGGAGATGGGGTTTGTTGTGGGCAAAAAGGTGGAGGTAATTAAAAAGGCCCCGCTGAGGGATCCTGTTGAATATAAGATTATGGGATATCACATATCCCTCAGAAACAGCGAGGCGCAATTAATTGAAGTTGACAAAGAAAACCTGATAAAGAAATCTCAGAAATCAAATGGTGTTCTTTTCAGTGAGGATGAGAATAGGTCGTGGCTTGATAAAACCCGACAAATCCAGGTAGCTCTCGTCGGAAACCCAAATTCCGGAAAGACCACTCTTTTTAATTTCGCTTCAGGTTCGAAAGAAAAGGTTGGAAATTATGCCGGAGTGACCGTTGATTCAAAAGAAGCGACATATAAACAATCTGATTATACCTTTTCTATCGTTGATCTGCCCGGAACCTATTCAATAAAAAGTTACTCACCTGAAGAAATATATCTTCGGAATTTTATATTTGACAACAAGCCGGATGTTGTTGTTAATATAGTTGATGCTTCAAATCTCGAAAGAAACTTATATCTGACAACACAGCTCATTGACATGGGTATTCAGGTCGTTATTGCTCTTAATATGTATGATGAGCTGGAGAAGAAGGGCGATGTCCTGGATCATATTTCACTTTCCAGATTAGTAGGCGTACCAGTGGTTCCGACAGTGAGTTCACGTGGGAAAGGAATTACGGAACTTTTTGATAAAATAATTGAGGTTTATGAAGTAACGGAGCCAATTGTCAGGCATATTCATATTAATTATGGAACAGAAATCGAGAATTCGATATGTGCTATTCAGTCGAGAATAAAAATCGAGGAAAACAGGTCGTTCACCAATATTATTTCTGCAAGATACCTTGCTATTGAGCTGCTCGAGAACGATAAGGAGTTCTCAAAGAGCATCACCAGGTGTTCTAACTCATCGGATATAATTGCTGTTGGAAAAAAGGAGTCCGGCAGACTTGAGAAGCTTTATTCTGAACCGATTGAAACAGTAATTACCGATCTTCGTTATGGATTCATCTCGGGAGCACTGAAAGAAACGCTCAGGATCAGTAAAAATGAGCGACAGAGAAAGACTAAGATCATAGATAATTATCTGACAAATAAATACCTGGGTATACCTATATTTGTTTTTTTCATGTGGCTTACATTTTTTACCACTTTCAAATTAGGTGGTTATCCTAAATCATGGATGGAAGCAGGTTTCAGTAATCTTTCTGCGATTATCTCAGGTCATCTGATGCCTGGAATACTCAGGGATTTCCTGGTAGAAGCAATAATAGGAGGAGTGGGCGGCGTAATTGTGTTCCTTCCGAATATCATTATTCTGTTCCTTTTCATATCTTTTATGGAAGATACAGGTTATATGGCACGAGCTGTATTCATAATGGATAAGCTCATGCATAAGATTGGCCTGCACGGCAAGTCTTTCATTCCACTGTTCATGGGATTCGGATGTAATGTCCCTGCCATAATGGCGACAAGAATCATTGAAAGTCGCAGGGACCGCCTTATAACAATGCTTATTACTCCATTCATGTCGTGCAGTGCACGTCTGCCGGTATATATACTTTTTATCAGTGCATTCTTCCCCAGAAATCAGGGAACTGTACTCTTTTTGCTGTATATGCTGGGGACATTGTTTGCAATTTTATCGGCATTGTTTCTAAAACGGGTTTTTTTTAAATCACCCGAAATACCGTTCGTCATGGAATTACCTCCTTACCGTGTTCCGACTGTAAGAAGTGTCTTTAAACATGTCTGGTTTCGTACCGGATTGTACCTGAGAAAGATTGCAGGAATTATTCTTCTGGCTTCGGTTATAGTATGGATACTTAGTAATTTTCCCCGATCCGTTACCTATTCGAGAAATTATCAGAATGAACTTTCATCAATAGAAAAATCAGATCTGACACCTGATAAGAGAACAGAGTCAATCAACCGGATTGTAACGGAACAAAAGGCCGAAAAGCACACCAAGTCATTTATGGGGATAATCGGACATTCATTAGAGCCTGTAATGAAGCCGCTTGGTTTTGACTGGCATCTGAGTGTCAGTATACTATCAGGACTAGCAGCCAAAGAAGTGGTGGTGAGCACGCTCGGTGTGATTTTCCAGGCTGATAGTGGTTCAGGCGATAAATCACTGGTTGAGAAGATCCAATCTCAGAAAGACACACAAGGGAAACCCGTATTTACTCCTCTTATTGCTTTTTCATTTATGCTGTTTATTCTCACATATTTCCCCTGTATCGGGGTAGTAGCAGCAATAAGAAAAGAATCAGGTAGCTGGAAGTGGGCGGTGTTTACAGTCGTCTATACAACCGGAATTGCATGGTTGCTATCATTTACTGTATACCAGATTGGCAGCCTACTAGTGATTTAAATGCAATTAACTGCAAAGCACAAAATAAAGAAAATACGCAAAGCACGCTAAGCTAAAACGATTATTCTAATGCTTTGCGAACTTTGCGTAAATCATATGCGATTTCTGCGATTAATGTATCTCTGTTAAAAAATTACCAGTTACCTGGAATTGAAGAAGATGTTCAACGCGATATAATCAACAACATTTTCAGCAAAATACATGTCGTGGAGTGACGTTACCAGTGACTTAAGCTGGGTTAATGCGGGTCCGATAAGTGTGCTCAGTTTGGTTGTTGTCCCATCGTCAAAGGTAAGAAGTATGTCCCTTTTATTACAGATAGTACCTGTTGAATCTGCACTGTCGGTGATCTTTACACCTGCCTTTTTCTGTAAGGTTCCATTCATGAAAACCTGAATCGAATCGATACCGAATCCTCTTTTTATTTCAATATTTCCTATCGTCAGATCGTACTGTTTTTCTCTTTTGTGAAAACCGGCGCCTGTAAACAGTGTTTTCTCCATAAGCAGAGGATTGTTATCTTTCAGAAGCGCAAATTGCAGTTTACTTGTGTCACCACTTTGCCACGTTGTTGATATACTGTAACCTCCTGTAAAAGTAAATGCCGAGGTATTTGTCAGGTTATTGCTGGAACTTGAGACTGCAGAGATATCAAAACTGCCTAAATTATCCGAATTGAGAGTTAACCCTGCGGTTAGTTTATAATCAAGATTGTTCCAGGAGTTATAGTAAAAATGATAATTTGAAGCGGATATTGTAAAATCATTTTTGAGGACAGAATCAGACTTTATAAAGCTGTGAAGATATTTCGGATGAAAGATCCTGCTGTGAGGAAGGTTGACCACCATCATAGTACTGGTTCCGGTTTTTTTGAATAACCTGAAGGGAAAGAAGTATTGATGATGCATGGGTATTGTGTCAACCTGATAATCATATATGCCTGAAACGAGTGCAAGTGTTATGCTGTCTTTAAATACTGGCATCACGTCAGTAGCCCTTGCTGAAGGATCGGCTCCGACAGAAAGAACCTGAAAACCTTTTGTTGCTGAAATGTTGTTAAGAGCCGTATTAATGTCAGCAACATTCTTTTCCACAGACTGCTTGAATCCCTTTGGCTGTGACTGGTTGTCTACCTTGGTACAACTCCATCCAATCAGCCCAAAGGCAACTGCTACAAATAAAATTTTCCTTTTCATAGTATTCAGTATTAATTTTACTTTCTATTGATTCCATGAATAAAAAAACTAATAAATGTTAAAGACACTTACTTAGAACGTTTTTTTATAAAACATGTTCACAAACACACTGATCAAATTGATCTTTTATTTAAACGGCTATCTTAATAAGATATTGTATAAATTATTTCGGACTAGGTGATCTCGTCCCGTTATGACATTGAGCCTTTATGCCTTTAGTTTATATACTTTATTTTCATATCGTAATCCCATTTGTCAAAATACAAATTTCCTCCTTCCCATTCGACTTCTCCCCTCTGAAAATCGTTTGGTTCGCTTCTTAGGAATAATTTTTCAGGGTGAAGAGGACCTGAGACTCCATCATTTACAATTAGTCTGTAGGAATCAATAGCTGAGATATAGAAATCCTTCAGCAGTATATTTTCTGAATTCTGAAGATTATATGAAACATCTACCGGTACCCAGCCTGTACCCTGGTAATAAACCTCGCTCCAATCATGAAGGTTCTCATTGTTGGGTGGCATCATCCAACCGCTCTGCCACTTTGCGGGAATCCCTTTATATCTGACCATGGAGAGGAACAAAAAGGTCTGCATACCACAATCCCCTCTGTGATTCTTAATAACATATTCAGGAATATTAGGAATAATAGAATATTCAAGCGCTCCGGTCCAGGTAATATTTTCCTTAAACCAGAGATATATCTTTTTTACTATTGTAGCAGGATCTTTTTCTCCTGCAGTTATACTGTCTGCAAGATGCTTAACCTCATCAGAAAAACATATATGGGGTAATTGCTCAGCAGTATATTTAATATAGTTTTTTGATGTAATATCATAAGGAGCTGATTTAATCCCTGTAATTTTAAAATGTTGTCCGCTTGAGGTATAATTATATGAAATCTGAAAAACCGCAGGCTTTCCTTTTTGTGCTATCTGTTCCATATATAGGGTACTATGGATTGAGGTGTCAGGTGAAATCAGATATTCTGGAATTGATGTACTTAACAGTTGAATGTCTTTTTGTCTGGGATGCCCGGCTTTTGGCCATGGCATCCAACAACGGATTTTCTCACCATCAGGAACCGCGTCGGGGTGAACCGTTACTGTATAAGTTATTTCCATTTTTACAGGAGCAACAGGATCGTTCTGGTTTTCGGATAATTTTAGTATCTCACCAGTATGAAACAACCTTAAGGACATCTCCGGGTCAATCGTTTTATCATTAAGATTCTGATTATTGTGTTCATTGAAATTCCTGATGAGAATGAGATTCGTGGCGGCCCTGTTAAAATATTTTTTTTCACCATCGATCATTCTCCATTCAAGCCATCCTTTATTTTCCCACTTCTTTATTTCTTCCGGGGTTACATTCCCGATAAGTTTCCTAACCTGTTGATTTACCTTTGTTTCAGATATTGAAAAGTCAAGATTAATCCGCTCAGCTATTTGTTCAAGGGAATCCGCAATATGAATGGTCTCTTTATTTATTCCATGGACTTTTTTTAA
>Ga0302164_10000326_pt1 | contig 16957 bp, 14 predicted proteins | sample I_Fen_E3_1_FD_193500 | JGI IMG/M metagenome (GOLD analysis project Ga0302164, IMG submission 193500) | Peat permafrost microbial communities from Stordalen Mire near Abisko, Sweden - I_Fen_E3_1 | ecosystem: Environmental > Terrestrial > Soil > Wetlands > Permafrost | place: Sweden: Abisko...
AATGATTTTAAGATTTGATGTCATGACCTGTGGGGTCACAAGAGAGATGTTATTTACTGCCTGAATTGTTCCGCCGGCATTTATCAGATCAATGTAGTCGCTACGTTTAAGGGTTATAGTTGCAACACCCGGACCTTTATCAGTACATGAGGAAATTATAAAAACAAAAACTAAAATATGAATGAATTTGTATTTCATCAATTTCAGATATTTAGGTGTAAGTTGTACAGACTTACTTTAACAAATAACATTAGAAAAAAAATTTCTGATGTTCATAATTTGACAGATCAGACTTCCTTTGGTTAAAGATAAGAATTTTTTGAATTTACATACCGTATAATTCTAAAAAGTTATACCAAACTATCGCACTGTGTGTTACATGACTAAAATAATAGTTTTAGCGTATGATATCACAAAAACATTGGCGTATTTTAAAAATAGAATTTGCTTATTTTGAGTATAAAATTCAAAAAGCCAGACTGTAAATTACAATCTGGCTTTGATTTTGTGCCCGGAAAAAGACTCGAACTTCCACACCCACCGGCGAGCACCAGCCCCTTAAGCTGGCGAGTATAGTACACATGTCATATGGGTTTAGTTCAGCACATTCCACCTCAATCTGACATCATTTTACTAAAGTTTAAGCTACATATCAGGATAATAATATTTTCTACAGAGAAAGATAAATGAGAGGGTTTGCTTCTCAAATGCTTCTCAAAAATGAATGTAAAATTTTATGTAAGAAAATCATGTACAGAAAGTAAAATCATTATCTGTATTCTTAAAGATCATGCTAAAATGCTTAGGTTAACAACGGAGCTCACTACCTCAGTTAATCACTGTGATGCAAAAAGTCAGAGGGCAAAGAAGACCATAATAGGTTATGAACAACTGTGTGATACCTTGGAACATCTTAAAATGGATGTTCTTAAGCAAATAAGGGAATATAAACTGCATGGTGTTACTGAATGGCCTGTGTTTAAACAGTATATCAAAAGTATTTTCACCCAGAGTCAGCAGAATGGAGTGATGAATGCGATTCAAGGTCCAGAAGTCATTTATCAGATCAAATGTTCGACGTTTTTCTCGCTTCAAGAATGTCTGAATATAAGCCTGAGACAATTGGTAAATACAAGATCTTACAGAAGGATTTGATAAGCTTTCAGAAATTCTGTAAGAAAAAGATCCAGTGATCTTATATTTTCACTATTAATTCATTTAAAAATATAACTGTATAAAAACCCTCTTAATAACATGCTTCATAATTTGGATCCGATACATTATTCTCAATAATTGAGACGATAACGATCATCCCTATAACCTTATGCCGTGGACTAATTTGGCTTGTCAATCAACGATTCTGATTTTTGATTATGAATAAAGGTGACCTCCGTTAAAATGAAACCATATCTTGCCGGGGTTTCATCAAAATTAGTGGATAACCTAAGATGCAATCTCATTTTAATATTTAACTTTAATATTGATTGTGAATAGTCAGACATAAGCATTTATTTGTTGATATTATGAGGATTGTTGGAAGAATGCTCCTGTGACTGACGGGGCTGTGCATTAAGAAGAAGATACTACTAATTTTGAGAAATGCGCTTGTCAGATAAAAAAAATGAACATACTGCTGTCTTACAAACGTTTAATTTTAAAATGCATTTTTTAATGACACAATAAACGAGTTAGGTGGCATAGTCATCACTGCAACCCATTAATTATCAGTGATAAATATTGCTTATGACAGATATAAATAACCTTAAGAAGATAGCAACTGGAGGTCAGGCTGAAATTTATGACTTACTAAATGGAAAAATCTTAAGACTTATGTTAAGATCATATGACTCATTCCTTGTGGATTACGAATATCAAGCAATGGAAATTGCTAAGGAATGTGGATTACTTGTACCTGAAGTATTTGAAAAAGTCAAAGTTGGAGATAGACCTGGATTGGTAATGGAAAGAATTGATGGCCCCACCTTGACAAAATTATTTCAAAAGAAACCACATTTGCTCTTTAAAAAAACTAAAGAACTAAGTGAGATACATTACAACTTAAATAAGATAAAAGCACCAGAACATTTGTCGGACTTAAAAAATGAAATCAGAAAAATAATTGATAAATCTGATTTTATCGATGTCGAGTGTAAAGAATTCGTGCTTGATCTTTTAAATCAATTACCTGATGGAGATAGATTATGCCACGGAGACTTTCATCCGGGAAATATATTAATAAAGAACGGAGATCCTTACATAATCGATTGGTGTGCAGCTACCAAAGCAGATCCTATCGCAGATGTTGCTCATACGTTTTTACTCTTCAAAAATGTTCCGAAAATTCCTGGATCATCAAATATATCTTTCAACATATTAAAATTAGCTGGATTGGTTCATCCGATATTTATCTTAAAACATATGAAAAAAAATATTCGATTGATTTTAATCAATTTTCTAAATGGTTATTAGTTAGAGCAGCGCAAAGGACTTATATCGGATTTCAGTCCGAAAAAGAAATTCTGTCAACATTTATCATCAAATGTAAAAAAGACTACACCTCTCATAAAAACAATCTAAAATGGCACTTATTCCTTTAGATATAATAAACTACGACCGCCTAAAACGGACAATGTGGGTAAGTTGACTTGTCACGGTTTTTGCTAATGCTCCTGCACCGTGGCAGATTTCTAATGTGCGTAAACACAGACATCCGCATCTGCACACAATTTATATTCTACACCGGGACAACTTTTCGGTTATAGCACCAGGACCTGTGACCTGATGGCTGCGCGGGGTAAGGCAACCTCCCCATATTTCGGTGCCGTTATGCTTAAGAGGCAGCTTATCGAGAGATTTTTCTGACTTAAAAAGAAACGTCTAAGTTTAACTTATAAACTATGAATACTAATAAATAGATCTGATTGATTTTTGCACATTTAACTTGACAACTTTATTACGAAATGACAAATTCTGCCCATCTATATGGACTCAGTTACATTTTTCTAGATTTATAAACCTAATTATGACTAAAGTAAAATGAAGAGTAATAAGATTTTAAGCATCTCGATATTGGTTAGTATTATTTTGGAAATCTCAATGTATTTCCAATATCAACCGTATTCTTGGCCGACTGGATTAGGACCTTTGGGCTGTATAACATCCATAATTTTAATGGCTTCATCTTTACTAATACTTTGGATATTCAGAGATAAAATTATAGATGCTTTACAGAAAAGGAATGTTGCATTTGGACTTGGATTTGGATTGCTATGGACTATCGAAATAGGGATCAACAACCTTATTCGTCCTGGTCTTCCTCTTCGAGATAATATTGATAATATATTTTGGGCAATAATTGCTTCTTTAATACTAATATTAGCAGTCTGGGAAACCTTTCAAGCAAAAAAAATCTTTTATGGTATAAAATCTGGATTTTGGAGTGGCATCGCAAGTGGATCTGTTGCATGCCTTACCGCCCTTATATTTGTTGTTTTTGGAATGAAATATCTTTTGATTGACCCTCTTAATATCAAAGAATGGACAGATATTAAAGCCGCTGAAAATTCTCCAGGTATGGACGTATACTTTGCATACCAAACTTTTGCTGGAGGTATTATGCACTTAATTATACTCGGAGCGATAATGGGTTTGTTACTAGGGACTGTTGGAGGTTTTCTAGGTAAGACTCTTCTTTATCTAAAAGGTAAGTTACCTAATCATTATTATTTATTATAGGCCCCTGACAAAAAAGCCTAAGCATAACACTGTCGGTTCAATTAATTGCCTTCTGCCAATCCAGGACAGCTTTGTAACCAGGCCCAAAATCTAGGCTCTTAAATTCAGTTCCCTTTATAAAATGCTGTGGCACCCGGACAGTTTCGTCTCCGGAGACAGCATCTTTGGGTTGGTGGGCCGACGAGCTGGTGCATCGTTTTTTGCTCGCCATTTGGACTATTTCATCATGACACAAAACTGCTCGTCCACGTATCGGGACTTGGTACCGTTTAGACAAATTATCGTGACCCAATACTTATCGCCACTTACCGGGACTGTGCAAAAACACATGCCAACCCCAACACAGACGGCAACTCCCCATACCACCGGGCCGTTAGCTGCCACTGAACCGCGATCCAATGGACATATTCTTACCCTAGACTATGACACCGAACTACTGAAAATTACATTCGCTTATTGCAGATAGACTATCCTGACAACTAAATCGGGATGACACAAATCCCTCCATCCAGCAGGACTTTATCTTCTGGACGATTAAATTTTGTTTTAGCCAAATGGAACAGTTTTTGTTGTTAATAAATTAAACCTGAATTCATGAGAAAAACCATCCTGCTTCTACTTACAATTAACTTCTTCATATCTGGTCACTCCCAGAAGATAAAGGATAGTTTACAGACCAATAAAACCTATAATCTTAACATACTGGAACAAGACTCATCAGTATATATCGAAAAAGTCTATCTCCAGACTGACCGCATTTATTACTACACAGGGGATGATATCTGGTTCAAAGCATACCTTATCGATGCAATGGATCATTTTCTGACGGATCGTAGCAGCAATCTGCACATTGACCTGATCTCTCCTTCTTTAAAAATAATCTCCAGCAGGATAATAAGGCTTGAGGGTGGTTTAGGTAACGGCGATTTCAAGTTGCCGGATAGTATCAAATCAGGAAAATACAAAATACGGGCTTATACCAACTATATGAGGAATTTCAGTGAACAATTATTTTTCACTAAAGAAATTAATGTAATAAATCCCAACGATAAACAAAACGGAATACCTGATACAATAAAAAACGTTGAAAATAATATTCGGATAAGTTTTTTTCCCGAAGGAGGTTCGCTGGTTGATTATGTATCGACAATTGTTGCATACAAGGCTGTAAATAGTCTTGACAAAGGATGTGATGTTACTGGCAAGATCTATTCCTCTTCTGGAGATCTTATCACAACATTCAGATCCACTCACCTTGGAATGGGAACATTCTTGCTCCGACCCATACCCGGCTTAAGCTATTATTCAATATTCAAAGGGGCCGATAGTATTGATATCAAGACTGAATTACCAACGAGTTTCTCAGTAGGTGTAACATTAAGCGTTTCAATAAATCAGAATAATGAGTTACTTATTACCACTAAGATAAATCCCAAAACCTTGTTACTTGTTTCAGAACATGACTTGTTACTCACTTTTTCGAGACAAAGGGAAGTTATTAATTCGATGCGTTATAAGGTCAATACTACAGTTACAAATTTTGTTATCCCAACCGATGACCTTCCTGATGGAATTTTGATGTTGACACTTACCACTCTGGAAGATCTTCCTCTTTCTGAAAGACTTGTTTACATACAAAGAGATACTCCTTCAAAAATTTTAATTGAAACTGATAAGCTCCTTTTTAGCAAGAGAGAACCTGTTTTACTAAAAATTTCTCTTTCAGGTGATTCAACAATTGAAAGAAAGGGAAATGTTTCGTTAGCAGTGGTTAATAAAAGCCTTACGGAAAACACATCTCCTTTCCCCAGAACTATATCATCCTGGTTTCTGCTTGAATCGGATGTTCGCGGAATTGTTGAGGACCCATCTTACTATTTTGATCCTGCAAATACTGACAGATTAAAAAATTTGGATCTCCTTCTTCGTACCCAAGGCTGGCGCGATTTTGCCTGGAAGTATGAAAAAACATATTTTCCGCCGGAGAATGGATTTACAGTCTCGGGAAGATTAAAAAGATACTATGTGGACAAAGCCATTAAAGACTCAAGGGTAAGTATAGGAATTTTCGGGAGTAAAAGTTCATTTTTAACTACAGTTCCGGTAGATTCTTCTGGGCGATTCAGCCTTTCAGGAATTGACTTTACAGGAGAGGCAAGATTAATTGTAACCGGAATTGGGAAAAAAGATCGTCTGCAAGGAGAGTTGTATTTAGACTCAGTATTTTATATATCTCCAAAGGTGTCCGATAGTCTGTCTCCGGTTTCAATCTTAATTGAAAAGAAATGGCGCAGTCTGCAGACCTATTATGAGAATAATGAAACATTAAAAAAGAAATATAAACTTTCTGACACGATAAATCTTAGGGATGTAAATATAATTGCTGAACGATACAAGGATCCTCAAACTGTTAAAATAGAAAGTAGTCGCCAAAAATATGTACATCCTGATGCTGAGGTAATAATCACACCGCAGTTGCAAAGCTACCCTTACGTGGGTGATATCCTGAGGGGGCATGTAGCCGGCGTTGTGGTTACTGGTACTTGTCCGGATTGCAGAGTTATAATTCGTGGAATGGGTTCCATAAACGCAAATGGAAATCCTCTTGTCCTAATTGATGGGAATGAGGTTAGTTATGAGGAATTGAGCAATATGTCAATCTTTAATATTGACAGAATAGATGTACTTAAAACATTTTCCGCGACGAATATTTTTGGTTACAAAGGTTCAGGAGGAGTTATCAACCTGATTACCAAGGCAGGAGGCTTGAATTATGTTCCTGTTAAATACTCTTTAAATAAAAAGTTTTCTGGGTATACCGCTTCTCGTATTTTTTTCTCTCCCCAACATTTGTCCGATTCAAAATCAGCGATTGAGCCAGATCTAAGATCAACTCTTTTCTGGCAACCCGATATTAATCTGGAGGGTAATAAAGAAGTAATTCTGAACTTTTACAATGGAGATATTTCAACACCGGTCAGGGTTATTGCAGAAGGTATTACAACGACTGGAGTTCCAGTAACCGGGAAAGCTGAATACGAAGTCAAATGACCCAAACCCTACGAATACCTTATCTGGACGAGAGAATACTGACTACATGACAAGAAAAAAAAGCAGCAGCTAACTCGGACGGTTTAATTATTTGCCTTCACCTGTGCGGGATACGTCCAAAATGCAGCGAAAGGAAAGCCCTGGAATCAGTCCGGGGCTTTTTTGTAATCTGAAAGTTCGAATAAAATCAAACCATTCTTTTTGCTTGTTTGGTAGAATTGAGTTGACAAAAGACAGTTACATTAGAGCACTTAGCAGAGCATTTAAAAAGTAGCATAATTAAAATAATCAACGTTATAAATGAAATAGAAGAACTCGAACGCAAAAAGTATATTCAAAAATGCCAAAAATCTGATAGTAATAAATATTCTTATAATGATAAAGGATATACCGTTCCTTATAATGTAATAGAATCTCTTAGAACAGTTGATAAGAGTAAACTTAACTCAACCATTCGTTTGCCTCTCCCAAAGTTTCTAGAACAAATTACATCCATGATAGGCGGAAGATCAGAAAATTCAATGTCAACACAAACTTTGATAGAACAAGTGGACTTCATGATAACAATTAATAGGAGACATCAATTCGTACAGTTTGTTAATGACAATACAAAACTGAACATTGATAAATGTGTAGTTTATGTTCTGGCTTACTATCGACTTAAGAAACAATTTGCACTGGACATGGATTCACTTATCAGTCCAATATTCGATGATTTTTCTGAACAAATGGAATACATACAAAATTTATCTCTAGGTAATAGTGAACTCTTCAAAAAGGACATAGTGAGATTTCAAGAATCCCAATTTACAAATGAAAAAGTTATAGGTCTATCATTCAAAGCGACTGAAATGTTATACAGGATCTTTCCTGAATTACTTTTCAGGAAAAATCGAATGAAGGCATCATCAAAGCCGAATCAATAAAAATTAAAAGACTTTATTATGATGAATTTTTAAAAAACAGATTGATAGTTTGACTAGTGTCATGATGAAAAAGAATTTTGGAGAGTTTCAGACAAGATTACAGGAAATCAGTCTCCCAAAAGGCATAACTGCAATCTTTTATGGTGAATCCGGTACAGGTAAGATTGAAACTGCATATCAAATAGCTAAAAAGACCGGTCGTGATATATTGATGATTGAATTAAGTCAGCTTAAAAGCAAATGGTTTGGAGAAAGCGAAAAACAGGTTAAAGGAATATTTGATGCTTATAGACGAATTTTTGATAACTATAAAGTTAAACCCATTTTATTTATAAATGAAGCTGATGGAATGTTCTCAAAACGAATGGAAATCACTGGTCGAAAATCTTCAACTGATCAAACAATGAATACTATTCAGAACATAATATTACAGGAACTGGAAAACTTTGAAGGCATATTGTTTGCTACGACAAACCTTACAGAAAACCTTGATAGTGCATTTGAAAGAGGTTTTTTATTCAAAGTTGAATTCAAAAATCCAGTTCCAGAGGTCAGAGGAAAGATTTGGAAATCCAAACTTCCTGAATTAACGCCAACCCACTTAAAAAATCTTTCTTCAAAGTACCAATTAAGTGGTGGGGAAATAGAGAATGTGGCCAGGAAATACATGATTGAGAAGGTTATTGAAAGAAAGAAGCTAAGTCTAGCCAGATTGATGGAGTTCTGTGAATTGGAAAAACCATTTCAAAAACAAAATAGAATTGGATTTCACAACTAAGATTTTTAAGCCTATGAACTTATTATTTGTATGCCGATATAATGAGATGCGAAGTTGCACGGCAGAAACAATTTATACTGAAGAGGGTTATCCGGTACGATCTGCTGGAACTGAAATAGGGGCGAGTGTAAATTTAAGTAATGATATTATTCTCTGGGCTGATTTGATCTTCGTCATGGAAGAAAAACAAAAAGTAATCATTAAATCAGTTAATGCTGATCCATCGGAAAATAAGAAAATCGTTATTCTGGATATCCCTGATAATTACTATTATATGGAACCTGAACTGCTGCATCAGATAAAAAGCAGAGTCGCACCATATCTAAATAAAAGAGTATGTATGAACCTCCTCAAGTCACTATTATTACGAGTCTGAAGATCTGAAAAAGGTTAAGACGCTGGTGAATTTGAAACTACTGAACCACATTACATAGCTGAATGAGTTATTAAACAGCATATTTTGTATTCTGCCAACCGGAAGTTATTTAATCGGATGCTTTTCTGACAACAAAAATCAGTACAGGTTATTATCAGATTCTTATAAGCCCCAGAATAATATTTCAGGACAGTTTGACCTGGTAGAAAATGGTATTTCATCGAGAATACCATTTCTGAATATGATATTTAGTATAATGGATATCAGGACCAACAGATATATGACGAAAAGAACAGTTACACTTCATTTGGAGGAAGCAGAAATGAGAGTTCTGAACATAACCGATATTAACGGGCTGACATTTTTTTGTGCACAAAAAAACTATTCACATTAAAAGGGAAAATATCTGAATAATAAAAGAAATCCTGCATGAGAATGCAGGAATAAAAAAGGGTATCTCACAAGTCTGGCTTGGATACCCTTTTTTGCATGTCATAAAACTTACCCGGGAAGAACTGGAAAATCAAATTCTAAGATTCTGCAAACCGTTAAGCAACCCAAATACTTTTAGCAACCATATTATAATAATTATTACAATAACGGCATTCAGTATGTTTTTTATTGTGCGTTGCATTGGAATGTAAGTGTTTACAAGCCACAAAAGAACCCCCGCAACAATAAGGACAATTACAATAGTTAGAACTGGCATAATGATAATTTTTAATTGTGTGTCTGAATATTTCAATAGCAAAGTTGAAAAGATTCATATCCGGATGTATTACACAAGTATCTGAAAAGATTATATAATTCCCACATTTTTCTGGCAAGGAAGTATTACTATACATGATGGAGAAAACCGGGATTATTACAGATTACATCCTGTCTCTTTCGCCATTCAGCTAATTAATTGTCTTCGTAATAGTTCTTAGATATCTTGAATGACATTTATTCAGGGTAATAGATCTTTATAGTCGTGCTGATGACCAATCCCTACAGATCTCTCTGGTGATCAGAATAAATGCAAAATAAAAAACGGTGCCCCGGGGCACCGTTTTCAATATGGTTAATGTTCTCAGTATTTAATTCCTTATCTTCAATGACTGATTCATTAAATCTACAATTCCAGTTTCTTAAGGAAATTACCATCCTTGTCATATACAAGAGTTACAGATTCAACTCCTTTAAATAAAACCACTTCATAAGTAACAGCACTATTAGCTTTAACACTTGTGGCTTCTTTAATACTGTAACCGGCATAATCTTTAGCGACATTGTCTGTTATTGGTTTCAAAAGATCAGCTGGCTTAACAGGTGTTCTTACAGCCTGTTGAGTTGACATTGTAGTTTTGGTGGACATTACTTTAGTGGTATCCATTTGAGCATTTACCACTAGAACTCCCATTAAAAATACCATAACGAATAATACCTTTTTCATAATTTACTTTTTTGGTTTATAATTTACTTTAAAAATTAACTTAAAGAGAACGATCAACCTAGACCTTAGTTTTGTCAACCTGTCCGGTAAACTATAATCACAGTCAATGTTTTATCAATAAGTATTAGGGTACAAAGATTGGCCTCTTTCTTATGGAATGCTTTACATAACTTTAAGAAAAGATTACAAAATTCACACTTTTATGCGGCACATATAACAGGATGGGGGAAGACCCTGATTTATAAAAGGTAATAATACACGAAGAAGGAAGAAGGAAGAAGTAAAATTTGGTTGGGACTATAATCTTTAAAGACTACTTTTGTCCTATTGTTTTTTTGCATACCTCAAGTTACATAATCTGAGGATTTTGGAAGGGGGAGGCATCCACCTCCTTTTCAACATTTTACATCAATTGTTAACAGTAATTTCGAGCGATAGGTGCGGTGGCAAACCGGAAATGATAAATTAATGTTTAAGTCTGAAGCCGCTTCTCACATGCTTCTCAAATAGAAAATTTGATTTTTGAGTAACAAAGTGTAACCAATCGAAATAAAATAAAAAAGAGAGCCATTTCTAACTCTCTTTTTGCGTGCCCAGAACAAGACTCGAACTTGCACACCCTTGCGAGCACCAGCCCCTCAAGCTGGCGTGTCTACCAATTTCACCATCTGGGCGGTAGATCTTAAGGCGTAAAGGCCCTGTGGCACAAAGGCACAATGGCTTTCAACCTAAATTATATTAACTATTCAAAAGAACTATTTCTTACGCCGTTATACCCTTGAGCCGTTACGCCGTTGCACCGTTTTCTGTGCCCAGAACAGGACTCGAACCTGCACATCATTACTGACACTAGTCCCTGAAACTAGCGCGTCTACCAATTTCGCCATCTGGGCGGTTATAAGGCTCAAAGGCTCAAGGGCACAACGGCGCAAGGGCGTACAAGCCATATTATAAACACAAATCCTTAAAGAGCTTGCCGGGAAGTTCATTCACAGCGGGTGCAAAAGTAAAAAATATTTTTTCAATAGGCAATAGACACAGGAAGGATTTATAAAATATATCAGAGTACCCGGCACCTGGTACTATTCAAGTGACCTTTTACTGTTATTATACAGATAAAGACAAAAGATAAAAGACCGTGGGGCGGGAACCAAGTATCCACATTATCTGCCGGTTGCAATTAGCTGCACATGATTCGTCGCCTCAAAGTATTTAAAATAATAGTAAAGCCTGTAGTTTATATCTATGCCATAATCAGTAAGAGGATTGTAGTCTATATAATTGTCATACAGGCCATTATCATTACCTGATTGATATCGGAGATTCCACTCCGACACATAGAAGCGGTTCTTGATCCTGTAATAATCGTTTGAATAAAAGTTCACAGGAGGCTTACCTATTAACCAGGTTTCGAAACCCGTATCGAAGATAATTAACCGGTACTCAATACTATCGGCAGAAACAGTGTCTTTTTTAAAGCTGAAACCCTCTTTGCTTTTCTGACTGTAACCGAATTCCTGAAAAGCAAGAAGAATTATGAGTATTAAATAAACAGATTTCTTCATTTTGGATTAATTCTGTTGATACTATTAAATCTATAGTATGTTAACAAAAAATATACCAATTAAATATGGTTTATTAATTAAAAGTATATTTTTGCTTCCTGATTAGAAATGTGTGAACAATCAGATAAAAAGGCTTTTAAGGTGTATTAAGCATCTGTACTTCAGGTTCTGGCAATCTTAATTAGGAAAATCATAGCTAAATAAGACATACAGACCTGCAAGCCGATGCAGGTTTTTTTTTAATAAACTATGAGTATGAAAATAATGAAATTCGGTGGGACTTCAGTCGGTAATCCTGACAGGATGAAAGCACTGATACCGCTAATAAATGATGAAGATCCGAAAATTGTGGTACTCTCAGCTATGGCTGGAACTACAAACAGTCTCGTTGAAATCGCTGACCTGCTGTATGCTGATAATATTAATGAAGCTTCAGCTAAAAATAACAACTTGAGAGCAAAGTACCACCAGGTTGTTGAGGAGCTGTTTGACACTGAAAATTACAAAAAGTCGGGACACGACCTTATTGATACTCATTTTGAATACATACGGAATTTCACTCTCAGAGTATTCACAAAGCTTCAGGAGAAAGCCATTCTGGCTCAGGGAGAATTATTATCGACTTCATTATTTCATCTTCTTCTGACTGAAAGAAATATAAACGCGATACTGCTACCTGCACTAAGTTTCATGCGAATTGATAAGGATGGGGAACCTGATGCATTTTACATTGAAGAAAATATCGAGCGTGAACTTAAAAACTATTCAAACGAAAAAATAATCATCACACAGGGATTTATATGCCGGAATGCTTATGGAGAGATCGATAATCTGAAACGGGGCGGCAGCGATTTTACAGCATCACTAATTGGAGCCGCCATAAACGCATCTGAAATTCAGATCTGGACAGACATCAATGGCTTTCATAATAATGATCCACGTTTCGTCGAGAATACAAAAGTTATCAGAGAACTGTCATTTGATGAGGCTGCTGAACTTGCTTATTTCGGTGCAAAAATACTTCATCCATCAAGCGTAAACCCCGCCCGGGTAAAGAACATCCCGGTAAGGCTTAAAAATACCATGGAACCACAGGACCCTGGTACATTGATCACATCGACATCCATCTTGCTGGATTATAAGGCCGTAGCAGCAAAGGACTGTATTTCAGTTCTAAGGATCCGATCTGACAGGATGCTCATGGCATACGGTTTCCTCCGCAAAGTTTTTGAGATATTTGAAGCATACAGAACACCTATTGATATGATAACCACCTCGGAAGTGGCAGTATCAATTACAATAGACGATTCGGAGTTTATAGATCAGATTGCAAAGGATCTTAAAGAACTAGGCAGTGTGGAAGTTGAAAAGAACCAGACGATTATATGTGTTGTGGGAGATTTTCGTACCGAACGGACCGGCTCAGCTCCAGAGATATTCGAAGCGCTCAATACAATACCACTTAAAATGATTTCATATGGGGGAAGTCCTAACAGCCTGTCGTTATTGATTGATACATCAAATAAAACAGATGCATTAAGATTACTCAGCGAACACCTTTTTAAATAGAAAAATGATTGACAAAATTACCACCGGGAAACTAAGTAAAATACCTACCCCCTTTTATTATTATGATCTTGAAGTGCTCAGATCTACACTCGATATCGTAAAAAAAGAGTCAGACGCTTCAGGATATAAAGTTCATTATGCGGTAAAGGCTAACTTTAATCCAAGGATTCTTAAATTAATAAGTTCATATGGACTTGGTGCCGATTGCGTGAGCTTCAATGAAATTGAAGCAGCCCTGAACGCAGGATTCAGCCCAGCTGACATTGTATTTGCTGGCGTTGGCAAAACGGATAAAGAGATTGATTCAGCTCTCAGGGCAGGAATCTTCTGTTTCAATGTTGAATCTATTCCTGAGATGGAAGTTCTTGATTATATTGCTGGAAGTCTGAATATAACAGCTCAGATCGCCCTGAGAATAAACCCATATATTGAAGCCCACACGCATAAGTATATTACAACAGGTATTGAAGAAAGTAAATTTGGCATTAATACCTGGGAGTTGGACGATGTGATAAAAAAGCTATCTGAATTAAAAAATATCAGGATTATTGGTATTCATTTTCATATTGGTTCACAAATTACAAGGATGTCAGTTTTTAAGAGCCTTTGTGCCCGGATAAATGAATTGCAGACCTGGTTTATTTCACATAACATTAATCTGGAGATCCTCAACGTAGGTGGAGGCTTGGGTATCGATTACGAGAATCCGGACCATAATCCTGGCTTCCCGGAGTACTTTTCACTTATTAATGAGTTCATTGACCTTAATCCTGGCCAGATATTGCATATTGAACCGGGGCGCTCAATTGTCGGACAATGCGGAAGTCTCATTTCCACTGTACTGTACATAAAAAATGGTAGTAATACTCAGTTTGCAATTCTCGATGCAGGTATGAATGACCTGATACGTCCGGCTCTTTACCAGGCTCATCATAAGATCGAAAACCTGACATCAGACGGAAATAATTTCAGGTATGATGTTGTAGGGCCAATCTGTGAATCATCAGATACATTTGCTAAATTCATCGAACTCCCGGAAACAAGAAGAGGTGATCTGATAGCAATACGATCAGCAGGTGCTTATGGAGAGGCAATGGCTATGAGATATAACCTGCGCGATCTTGCAAAGGCGGTATTTTCTGACGATTTGTAGAAAAAATCAATGAAAAACATTTTTTTATTCCTGATTTTATTATTACTGGCAAACAGTTGTACTGACAATAAAACACCTGTGGACAAGGATGATTTGACCAGATATGTCGATCCGTTCATAGGTACAGGTTTCCATGGTCATGTGTTTCTGGGAGCTAATTTGCCCTTTGGGGCAGTTCAGGTTGGTCCTGCCAATTATATTAAAGGATGGGACTGGTGTTCGGGATATCATTATTCAGACAGCATTGTAACCGGTTTCTCACAGCTTCACCTGAGTGGTACGGGCATTGGTGAATTAGGCGATGTGCTGATTACTCCTTATACCGGTGAATTAAAAACCTCACCCGGTACTCAGAAAAATCCGCTTTCAGGTTATGCATCAAAATATTCTCACCGGGAAGAAACTGCCCGACCAGGCTATTATTCAGTTAAAATGGAAGCCTATGATATTCTGGTGGAACTGACTGCTACTGAACGTGTAGCAGTTCACAGATATACATTCCCCGATGCTGTTGAAGCGCATATAGCTATTAATCTTACTGATGGAATCGGATGGGATAAGCCAACTGAAGCATCCTTTAAAAAAATTGATCAACAAACCTATGCAGGTTACAGATTTTCAACAGGATGGGCAAAAGATCAACGGGTATTTTTTGCTATCAGGGTTTCGAAACCCATAGGATCATGTCAACTATTTAGTGATGAAAAACTGGTTTCAGGAGATTCGGTTAATGGAGAAAAGATTTTGGGTATGCTTAATTTCCCCACATCAAAAGGAGATCAGATATTGTTAAAAGTAGGCATCTCCCCTGTCAGTGAAAAGAATGCCCTTGCCAACATTGAGGAAGAAGTCCCGGGCTGGAATTTTGAAGATGTAAGCCTGACAGCCCATAACAGATGGAACAACGAATTAAGTAAAGTAAAAGTAAAAAGTAAAAACCCGGCTGACATCCGTACTTTCTATACCGCATTGTATCATTCCTTTATTCACCCTGTACTTTTTAATGATAGCAATGGTGATTACCGGGGAACTGATAAAAAAGTTTATTCCAATCCCGGATTTATTAATTACTCAATTTTCTCCTTATGGGACACCTATCGTGCTGAACAACCGTTGTTTACAATTTTGCAGCCGGAACGGGTGAACGATATGGTAAATACTATGCTCAATATATATAAGCAACAGGGGAAACTTCCAATCTGGCCATTAATGGGGAATGAAACTGATTGTATGGTTGGTTACAGCGCTATTCCGGTTATTGCTGATGCTTATTTCAAGGGATTCAGCGGGTTTGATATAAATCTGGCTTTTGAAGCAATGAAAGCATCTTCCACACGTGAAGATTATGGCATGAACTATATAAAAAAAATTGGGTTTATACCAGCTGATAAGGAAAAAGAATCGGTTTCGAAGGCTATGGAGTATTGCATATCCGACTGGTGCATTGCCCAAATAGCCAAAAAACTTGGTAAAAATGATGATTTTGAATATTATAGCAAACGGGCTGGTCTTTATGCTCAATACTTTGACCCACAGAGGCAGTTTGTGAGACCAAAGCTTGAAAATGGCAGATTTCGTGAGCCATTCAGTCCATTCCAGTCAATTCATGAATGGGGTGATTATACTGAAGGAAATGCCTGGCAGTATACTTGGCTCGTTCCCCAGGATGTAGAAGGTTTGATAAAGCTTTTTGGCGGGGATAATCAATTTATTGCAAAACTCGATAGTTTGTTTTTTGTTAACGGAGACATGGGTGATAAAGCATCTTCTGATATTTCAGGTTTGATAGGCCAGTATGCTCACGGAAATGAGCCAAGTCATCATGTCACCTATTTATATGCCTATGCCGGACAACAATGGAAAACCGCAGAAAAAAACCGGTTCATACAACGTAGTTTATATAGTGATAAGCCGGATGGATTATGCGGCAATGAAGATTGCGGTCAGATGTCGGCATGGTACATCTTCTCTTCTCTCGGATTTTATCCTGTCAATCCTGCTAACGGATCGTTTGTCTTTGGAAGCCCCCTCTTTGATGAAGCAACCCTCGTCCTACCGTCAAAGAAAGAGTTTATAATCAAAGCAATTAATAACAGTGAAAAAAATATCTATATCCAGTCAGTAAAACTTAACCATAAAGATTATACACACTCATTTATAACCTATAAAGATATTATGCATGGTGGTACCTTAGAAATGCTGATGGGACCTAAACCAAATCAACAATTTGGAAGTGCATTACAAGACAGGCCGGCTTCAATAATCTATAATTGAAGTTGTCAATCCGATATCCAAAATACTTTTACTCCCTGGGCGTATTCTGCCTTATTTTGCTGTGTTTAATACCATAGAAGAAATAAATACAGAAA
>Ga0302164_10000330_pt1 | contig 16837 bp, 13 predicted proteins | sample I_Fen_E3_1_FD_193500 | JGI IMG/M metagenome (GOLD analysis project Ga0302164, IMG submission 193500) | Peat permafrost microbial communities from Stordalen Mire near Abisko, Sweden - I_Fen_E3_1 | ecosystem: Environmental > Terrestrial > Soil > Wetlands > Permafrost | place: Sweden: Abisko...
CTTTGGTGCCTGCATCTGGTTTCCAGTCGAAAAATGCGTGACTCGCGCCTCCTGCCTGAACATATTCAACTCTTTGTCCGGCTTTTACCAAAGCGTCAACAAATGCTTTTACATCAGGATCTTTAATGAGGGGATCGTTAGTTCCACGTGTCAGATACTGAGGAACAGATCTAACTTTAACATCCGGAATATTTGTGATTGGAGCTATAGCGTCTTTCCATGAGTCGTTGGCAGCAATGTCATCAGTATAAAGATTCAAAAGCTTTCCCCCGAATACTCCATAACTCGGCGCTGCTGCCTTAACAGAAGCCATTATCTCTGTCCTGAGTTGCTCAACAGTTTTGTTTCCAGGAATATATGAAGGTAAAAATTCAAATACCCCGGGGGTCTTACCAAATCCTCCTTTACCAATTTTATCTGCCAGCAGCGAACAAGCCGCTGAAAGATGCCCGCCTGCACTATCGCCGGTCAGACCAATTCTGTCAGGATCACCTCCATATTCTGCAGCATGTTCACGTATGTGAGCAATAGCTCCAAATACATCCTCAATCAGGTTAGCCATTGTATTATTAGAATTATCGCCGTCAGATTTTCCTGCCCACCGGTAATCGATGCTGAAAACGACAAATTTTCCTCCTTTGGTGAGTTCACGGGCAAGTCCTCTCATGATATTTTCATCATTTGATACCCATCCGCCTCCGTGAATTATTATTATACATGGAAGTTTTTTTGCTCCTTTCGGGGAATAAACATCATACTTGAGAGTTTTAACGCCAGGTTTGGCATATTTGACATCCTGAGTGATGTTTATATGATCAACAGAGGATTTTTCAATGAATGAAACTCCAACATGCAGATCTTTACTGACTACAACCTTGAATGGCGATGCCATAAATTCCGTATACATCTGGCCCCACCTTCCCGGCACCGCAAAATATCCGGCATCAAGTACAAAACCGGCATCTGGTTTAGCTGTGATTGTAATCTGGGTACCTTCCGGGTATTTGCCATCTGCAGGAAGAGCCGGATCCACTTTGTATGTACCATTAACAGCCTTATCCTCAATAACGCTGAATGACTGTGAGTTAACATTGAGAGAAATTGAAAATAAAATCATTGAATTAAGAACCATACTTTTTACAAATGCCTTTTTCATAAGTTCATATTTTAAAAATTATTTTTTAGAATCAGTTAAAAGGTCAGGTATTGGAAATTCATCATAAGAACCTTAAAATTAACAAAAAGAAGCCATCCGGGAATAAAGGATTCACCGAATGGCTATTCTAATGTGTCGAAAACTTAAATCCCTGAATAATTTTTTCGTTAATAATATTATTTAACGAAATCTGATTTTAAAAGAAATTTCGCACTCAGTTGGATACCTTCGAGTGAAGTCTTAAGCTGTTCTGCAACTACTTTTGGATCCTGGGGACCAAATCCGGGAGGAGGGGCGCCCTGACCGGGCTTTGCATCCTTATCAGACTGTGGAACCGGCTTCTGATCAGCTTGCGGGCGGTTTTTAGCCATAGCATCCATAACGTCTTTCATTGAGCCACCCTGTGACTGAATTTTTTTCATCTGCTCCATCATAATCATTGACTTAGCCCTTTCTTCAGGAGTCATTTTACCTTCCATTTCAACGAACCAATCATTGTAGCCGTTTTTGTAAAATTGAGTAAAAATATCTTTATAGTTGATTTTTCCGCTTTCACCAACAACATATTCGTCTTTGATATGGAGTAATTTGAAACGATCTGGATACTTCTTCAGATAAACGACAGGATCCTTTCCGCCAACGGTAATCCAGTAAACATCCAATTCAAAGAATACTTTGGTGGGGTCGGTATTGGCAATAAGGAAGTCTTCATACAACTTATCAGTCCCTGCTACAGTAGCAAATTCAAGGTTATGATTATGGTATCCGAATTTAATACCTCTTTTGTTTGCTTCAGCGCCGATTTTGTTCATCAGGTCGCATTCTGCCTTAATACCTTCGACAGTCCCAGCCCACATGTTCATAGGGAAAACAACATATTTACATCCCATGATCTTATGATCATCAAAAATCTTTTCCCACTCTCTCAATGAGCCTTCCACGTCTTTGATATCGAATTTTCCACGTGCATGGCTTGAAAGTACATCAAGACCGTATGTCTTTGCCAAAGCAGCAAATTCAGCCGGAGCATAACCTGCAACTTTACCGGTTTTTGCGTCATAATTAGCAATCTCCATAACAACATAACCGTCATCAGCTAAAGATTTTAATGAGCCCTTAACATCTGATTCAAAACCTTTTACTGAATAAACTTGTATTCCAAGATGCTTTTTTGAATCGGGAGCTCCGGAAAGAGCCGAAGCCGTAGCAGACAGCATCATAACTGCGACAGCAAACAGACATGAAAATTTTTTCATAAAGTTTATAAATTTAATATACGATTAACCGAAGTAAATATACAATACTAAAAAATACCTGAAGATTTTATGCGGATGTTTTAGTCGCCAGCTAATACCTCTATTTCGATAGTAAGGTATATTCTGTCGATACCTGGAATAGGAGGTCAATTTTCTGGTTACATTTGGATAACAAGATATTGAAATTACCTGTTTCTATAAGGTTCTTTCTTATTACCAACAACTCTAAAATTTTATATTATGGACAAAAATTCAAGTAATGGTGGCTCAGAAAAAAAATCCTTATCCAGGAGGAACTTTCTGAAAACCACGGCAGCCGCCTCAGCGGCACTAACTATTATCCCTAGCGTTGCTATGGGAAAAAGACTGGGTCATCAGGCTCCAAGCGACACACTTAATGTGGCACTGGTGGGGTCTGGTAATCAGGGCTCCGGAGATATAACTGCTATCTGTAATCCGGAGGTAGCCTCAACAGCTCCAAATCCATTTTCGATGGCATCCAAACCAGGTACTGAAAAGTTAGTTGCCGTTTGTGATGTAGACTGGGGTTATGGACCTGTAATTGGCACTTTTGCAAAATTTCCAAGTGCAAAAAAATACAAAGACTGGAGAGTCATGTTTGATGAAATGGGAAAATCGATTGACGCAGTAGTGATTGCAACTGCCGACCATAATCATGCTAACCCGACAGCTACTGCAATTACCATGGGTAAGAATGTTTATACTGAAAAACCCCTCACTCATACGATTTATGAATCCCGTCTTCTTACCAAACTTGCAAAAAAATATGGCGTAGCAACCCAGATGGGAAACCAGGGTTCATCAACTGACGGTGTCCGTCAGGCTTGTGCATGGGCATGGGCAGGAGAAATCGGAGAAGTCCGTAAAGTGGATGTTTGGTCAAGCAGGCCAATATGGCCGCAAGGACTTGATACACCTACTGATATTGAAAAGGTTCCTGCTAACCTTGATTGGAATCTCTGGTTAGGCCATATGCCACACCGTCCTTATAACAAAGCCTATACTCCGTGGAACTTCCGTGGTTGGTGGGATTTTGGTACCGGCGCTTTCGGCGATATGGCTTGTCATAATATGCATCCTGTATTCAAAGTATTGAACCTGGGATATCCTACAAAAGTTCAGGGTCAGTCAACTACGCTGAAAAAAGATGCATGTCCTCATGCACAGATTGTAAAAATGATTTTCCCCGCACGGCCGAATCTTCCAAACATGGGTATGCCTGAAGTTGAAGTCACCTGGTACGACGGAGGTTTCCATGCCATGATCCCTGCTGTGCTTCCGGAAGGAAAAACATGGCAGGGTGAAGGTTGTGCAATCTATGGAACAAAAGATACCCTCGTATTGGGTAGCCATGGATCAGCTCCTTACCTGCTTTCAGGAAGAACACCTAAATCTCCTGAAGTTTTAAGAGTAGTTCCTGACAACAACCATTATCTTGATTGGGTAGCTGCATGTAAGAATCCCGATCTTCGTCAGAAAACAGCTTCTCATTTTGGTGAAGCAGGTCCTTTTAACGAGATTGTTCTTATGGGTGTTCTTGCAGTTCGTTTACAGAAACTTGGAAAAATCCTTGAATGGGATGGTCCGAATATGCAATTCACCAATATAGGTGCAGATGAGAAAGTATCGACATGGTCCGAAATGTTTGATATCGGTAAAATGATGGCTGCTGCCAACGCTGCTGCCAAGAGTGCAAGCGGTCCTGCTAAAAGCGCTCCTCCTGTCAATATGCCAGGTATGCCGGGATTTCAGGACCCAAGCGAAAGGAATGCGAAGGAATTTGTCTCAACTATGATAAAGCATGATTATCTGAATGGATTCAAATTACCGGATATGCCTGCATAAGGCTTAGACTGGAGAGGTAAGTAAACAGGAGGGTGTTGATAAATACGTTTTTGACATCCTCCTTTTGCTAGCAAAGTCTATTTAATTACATTTGCATATACCATAATTCCAAATTTAACTTTCAATTTATCAGCATTTTATGGACAGTGTGAGGGGTATGTTATTTCGTTACAGAATATGGTGGCATTTATTCTTCTGGGTCTTCTGGTATTTCTTTTACACTTTTACCTACAGTTCAGGGGTAGTGGAGCGATACCAGTTTGTTCAGAACTTCTACCTGCTTCCGGTAAGAATAATAGCTACTTACCTGCTAATGTACTGGATTCTGCCACAATTTTTATTCAGGAAAAAGTATCTTCTGTTTTCAGTCCTCGCGGTAATTCACGCGGTATTATTTGGTTTGTCGATATCATTTGTTCTCTATTATTTAACAGGTTTCCGCGAGCATGGGACACTTCAGTTTATCAGGCCGATAGTGCTTAATTACCAGATCCCTGCAACTGCTGTGGCAATTTATATGTTTAAACGTTGGTACCTGATTCAGCAGTACACTCTTAACCTGGAAAAAGAGAAGCTTGAAGCTGAATTAAAGTTTCTGAAATCCCAGATTCACCCTCACTTCCTATTCAACACCCTTAACAACCTGTATGCCTTAACATTAAAAAAATCGGACAAGGCTCCCGAAGTGGTGATTCAACTATCAAATCTTCTCGAATATTCGCTTTATAGCGGAAAAGAAACTGAAGTAGAACTGACTGACGAGTTAAAGCTATTATCAGGATATATAGATCTTGAAAAACTTCGCTTTGGAAATCGTCTGAAAATCAAAACTGAAATCTGTGAAAATGTAGACGGATTGCTAATTGCGCCGCTCTTATTACTGCCATTTGTAGAAAACAGTTTTAAGCATGGAGCAAGCAGAGATTTAAAATCACCCTTTATTGAACTTAATGTAGATGTGATTAATAATCAGCTCCAGTTTAAAATTACTAATTCATACAGTAGTGAAACCGGCAAATTTGAAGGATACAAAGAACGGATTGGTTTAAAAAATGTAAAGAGAAGACTTGAACTCCTTTATCCGAAAAGACATACTCTGGAAATAACTCAGAAACAGAATATTTTCGAAGTTTCCCTTCAACTCGGGTTGAACGAAGCAGTATCCAAATAAATCTATAATGAAATATAAATGCATAATAATTGATGATGAGCCCCTGGCTATCGAGGTTATTAAGACTCACATCGATAAACTTGGAATATTCCGGATAGTTGCTGAGTGCAGCAATGCGAATGAATCCCTGCAATATCTTACATCCGACAAAATTGATCTGATGTTCCTCGACATCCAGATGCCTGGTCTTAAAGGCACCGATTTCCTGAAAACACTGGTTAATCCTCCAAAAACGATTCTTACAACTGCATACAGGGATTATGCACTGGAGGGTTATGAACTTAATGCACTCGACTATTTGCTGAAACCAATCTCATATGACAGGTTTGTTAAAGCAATCAATAAATTTCTCAGTTTGGAGTCTGTTAACTCAGGTGAACCTGACAAGGCTAAGTATATATATCTCAATGTAAATAAGAAGGTGCACAAGATCCTTATCCACGAAATTGTGTACGTTGAAAGCATAAAAGATTACCTCACAGTTCACACATTATCAGGTAATATAGTTGCTAAACACACTATTTCCGCATTTGAGTTTATGCTGCCTGAAAACGAGTTTATGCGGATTCACAGGTCATACATTGTTTCAATCGGGAAGATAAAAGGATTCAATGCCCATAACATTGATATTGGAGGTAAAGAACTTCCGATTGGTCCCAACTATCAGGCTCAGGTCTTCGAAAAATTAAAGTACCCGCATTTCAAACTATAGTTTTTAATTTGGGGAGTCTGACTGATGCTTATTCTTTTTTCTTACCATTAAAAGATAAACAGGTATTCCCGATAATATCAGGACCATTCCGATAGCTGCCTCACGTGGCCGGGTAATTATTGTATTGAAGAAAAGACCGATACAAAACAGAATAAAAATTGCGGGTACAACAGGATAGCCCCATGTTTTATAGGGTCGGGGAGCATCAGGCATAGTTCGTCGTAAAATAAATACTCCTAAAGATGTAGCTCCATAGAATATGAATACTGCAAAAATTATCATATCTGTTAACTGATCGAATGTGCCTGATAGTACAAGTACACAAGCCCAGATACCCTGCCAGAACAATGAATTTGCAGGAACATTGGCTTTATTGAGCTTCCCGATACCTGAGAAAAAAAGCTTTTCCTTCGCCATTGCATAGTAAGGGCGTGCTCCGGTAAGTATGCTTGCATTGGTGCAACCCAGGGTAGTTATAAGTATCAGCAATGAGATAAATATTACGCCACCAAGTCCCCAGAAGCTCCTCACTGCTTCAACTGCAGCTATTTGATTGCCAGAAGAATGAATTGTTACTAATTCGGGAATGGAGAGTAGAGACAAGTATGTAAAGTTTACCAGCAGATAAATGATTATTACCAGAATTACTCCTACAATAATACCTTTTGGAATTGTTCTGGTAGGATTCTTTACTTCCCCTCCTATATAACCAACTGAGACCCATCCCTGGTATGCCCAGAATGCAGCCAGCATAGCCGTATAAAATGAGGAAACTGTAATTGAACCGTTTAATAAGTCGTCCGTTCTCATAAAATTTACCGGTTTAGCGATACCGCTGAATAAACCGAATAAAACAATTACCAGAAGACCCGTAAATACAAGTATTACTATAGCCCTGCTTACCCATGCACCGCTTTTCAGTCCAGAAATATTCAGATATGTCAGGCTAATAATAAGAAGGATTGCAGTTAACTTTATTCCGAAATCCTGAAATGGGAAAAATACACCTCCAATAGTCAGATTCTTAAGGGATTCAAAAACATGAGGAATGGGAATTATACTATTAAGTGACTGTGCAAATACATAAGCCAGTGATGAAATAGTTGCAGTCTGAATAACCGTAAAGAGGGACCACCCATAGATGAAGGCAAAAAACCGGTTATAGATTTTTTTCAGATAGACAAAATCACCACCCGTATCGGCAAGCATTCCTGCAACTTCGGCATTACCTAATGTTCCGAACAGGGTAATAATCCCTCCCACTATCCAGGCAAGAAGGATCCAGATTGATGAATGCAGCTCACTGGCCATCGGAGCAATCTTTTTATATACACCTGATCCGATGATATTTGCTACGACAAACATTACCACATAACCCATTCCCAGGGTTCGTACGAGCTTACGTTGTTTATCCATCGAGGGTTTTAATGAATAAATGAAGATCCCAAATTAAGAAAATTAAGATGATTTATTGATACTAAAGCTAGTTGTTCAATGCCTTTATCTTAGAGACCATCAGCGATATGCCGAATCCAAAGATCCCAATTACGGCAAATGAATATTTCAATCCCGCTGCCTGCGATATATATCCTATCATCGGGGGCCCCATGAGGAAGCCGAGGAAACTCACGCTTGAAACGGTGGCCAGGGCAATTCCGGGAGGGATTTTGGTATGTCTCCCGGCTGCACTGTATACGGAAGGAACTATGCTCGAAACACCAAGCCCCACTATCATAAATGCAATTGTAGATGTAATAAGATAAGGAAATAAAACTGCCATATACAATCCGGTTGAGATCATTATCCCACAAATTTGCATTAATTTTTTCCGTCCGATTTTAGCAATGACATAGTCTGCCAGAAATCGTCCTGAGGCCATCATTATCATAAATGAAGTGTAACCAAGTATTACCAGCGAAGCAGGTGCCCTGACCACATCCTTAAAGTATACCCCGCTCCAGTCAAACATTGCCCCTTCACTGGCCATGCTGCAGAATCCTATAACGCCCAGCTGAACGAGAGTCTTGTCGGGTTTATTGAAGAATTTCCGTTTCGGCTCATCCGGGTGTGCCGCCGGTTTCCCCTTTATTAAATGATTTTGATTCAACAAGATAATAACCCCGACGATTGCGACTACCGTAACGAAATGCCAGTATGGAACTACTTTCAGGTTTATCATGGTCAGACCAATCAATGCTCCGGTAAAGCCGGCAAGGCTCCATCCTCCATGAAATGAAGACATTATAGGGCGTTGATACAACCGCTCTGCGGAAACACCCTGAGTATTGATCGAAATATTGCAAAGATTACCTGCCAATCCAAACGAAAATAAGCCTAAAGCCAGTTGCCATCCGGCTCTGGCCAATCCCAGATTGGTAAGACAAAAAGCATATAACGGAAGCGCAAAAAGCAGAACGTTGCGACTGCCAAAATGTGTAACAAGCTTTCCTGAAAATGTCATCATAAGGAATTGCGCCACAGGCAATGCAAAAAGAATGCTTCCGAATAATGCATCGTTCAGGTGAAGTGAAGTTTTAATATCCGGGATGCGGCTGGCCCAGGATGCAAAAACCAATCCCATACTGAAATAGGTCAGTGCAACTGCTATCCTTATCCGGGTTTTGTCAGTTACCGCTTTAGCTTTTCCCGGGAATAAGTTTTTAGTTTCTGTCATTGGTATTTTAAAGTCAGAATGACCGGTCGCAAAATTATCAAATTCCTCTCAGGAATGATTATTCCGGTCAGGATTTTATATGGTGGCTGCCTTAAGAGCTCACTACTTACCACTTGTTTAAGTCAAAAAGTTGCATAATTTTGATTTATGAACACAGTAACAAATATTGATATCTTATCAGTGTTTATATTTGTCGGGGTATTTCTGGGCCTGATTCTTTCATTTTTCTTCATTTTCAAACCATCACCAAATTTACAGGCCAACAGGTATCAGGGGCTTTTGCTTCTTTCTTTGTCACTTTGCATTCTTGAATTGCTTCTCAATCTGACCGGATATATTGTTAAGTTGCTTCCTCTCACTTTTACCTCGGCTTCTCTTAATTTTCTGATTGGTCCATTTCTTTACCTCTTTGTAAAACGGAGTATTGACCAGCATGGATCGAAAAGGGAGTGGATCCATTTTATTCTGCCGGCACTTTATCTGATTTATTTAATTTTCGATTTGTTACAGTCAAATGAGTTTAAGTACAATGTCTATATTTCTAATTATCATCATGACTGGCCAGTAATCAATGCACCCACAACTATTTCCAACGACCCTTTGAAGATTAACAGGTATCTTACTCCGCTGCAGGGAATCCAGATACTATTATATATTTTATTATCATTTTTAAAACTAATAAAGAAGGCTCAACTGGATAAGACGAATATACTCCGGACAGATGACCTGATTATTAAATCATTAAGATATGTTATTTTACATTTCCTGGTGATAATGGTTATTTTCACAATTGTAAAAGTGCATTTCCATAGTAATGCAGGGGATTATTTTATTGGTATTTATATAGCAATATTCACACTGTTAACCACTCTGAGGGTAATGGGTGACTCGTCTTATTTTGATCAGACTGGTTCTTTTCTGGATATTTCAATAGGAAAATACAGTAAATCGTCTTTGACTGAAGGAGGGAAACAAAAAATCCTGAATAATATTATTCTCGAGTTCGAGACCAGACAGTATTATTCAGAAAATCTTGCATCTCTGTCAGATCTGGCGAAAAAAATTGGCGAGAGCCCGCACCATGTATCACAGGTTATAAATGAAAAATTGAATAAAAACTTTTTTGAATTACTGGCATCATACAGAGTGGAAAAAGCAAAAAAGATTCTGAGTGAGGATACAGGAAATAAACTCATAATTGAGGAGATCTCTGAAATGGTAGGGTACAATTCCAAGACTGCCTTTAATAATGCCTTTAAAAAACTGACCAGACAGACTCCATCCGAATTCCGTAAATCTGTAAACTCTTGATAATATATCAATTGAATATGAGGAGGAAAATTGATTTTATAACTTAACCCACCGATAAGAAATGAAAACCTACAAAGCTGGGATACTTTCAACATCATTTATAATTATGCTTTTATTCAGTGCAGCAACTGAGGAGCCAGCCTGGGTACCATTACTCGATAAAAACCTGTCCAAATGGGAAATGTATCTGAGTTATCATCATAAAAATGATTATAAAGGAGATAAACCCGTTGATGAATCAGGCCGGACTGTGGAACCCATAGGATATAATCAGAACGTAAACAATGTTTTTACTGTAATTGATTTGGAAGGGACACCTGTGCTGAAAATAAGCGGTGAAATTTACGGTTGTGTATACACCAAACAGGAGTATGAAAATTATGATTTAAAATTAAAAGTTAAATGGGGCGGCAAAAAATGGGAGCCCCGCATCGATAAATTGATGGATTCGGGAATTCTTTATGACTCACAGGGGAAATGTGGTGTTGACTACTGGCGTTCCTGGATGCTGGGACAGGAATTCCAGGTTATGGAGGGTCATATGGGTGATTACTGGAACATTGCCACGTCAGCAATTGATATAAGAGCTTTTATTCCTGAAGGTGAAATGAATAGTGTCGCAAGTCCAAAACAGGAATTTTTGGCACTGGGAGCCGGAACTGACAATCCGGGTTTCTGCATGCGCTCAGCCGATTATGAAAGTCCAAAAGGGGAATGGACCGAACTTGAACTTATCTGCTTTGGCGATAAAAGTCTTCATATTGTGAACGGACATGTAGTCATGATACTTAGAAACAGCCGTTATATTGATAACGGACATTCAGTTACTCTGAATAAAGGCAGGATTCAGCTTCAGAGCGAAGCTGCAGAGGTTTTTTACAAGGATATCATGATAAGAAATATTACTTCAATACCTAAAGAGTATTCTTCCTGGTTTGAAACAAAATAGGGTCCCTTGTTGTTTAACTTATGCAAACAGGTAAATGAGGCAGTAATGAATGATTTTTTGTGTCCAAAATGCAGAGAACACCTCAGGGTTGGAGATAATATCATTTTCAAGGTTAAAAACAGCAGGAAACAGTCTGCACTACTTCTATTAAATCCCCAGATAGGCAATTATACAAGTCATAAACATCATACCTTTGAGATCAAAACAGGTGAATCACTGGAATATTATTGCCCTCTCTGCAATGCTTCACTCCTATCTGAAATCCATAAAAACCTTGCTCATGTAATTCTTATAGATGAGACTGGAATCGGTCATGATGTATACTTTTCACAGGTAGTGGGCGAACATAGCACCTTTGAAACAGACGGCGAATCAGTACATGTCGCAGGTGAAGATGCAGGAAGATACACCTATTTCAAAATCGGTGATAAATTCAGGAAATACTTTTAGCTGCTTATTTATCACATTTTTATATATTTACATATAGTCGATTCTTCAAACCAAATTATTTAAACATGAAATCAAAATCAATAATCCTGATCGTATTACTTTTTATTCTCTTACCGGCATCATATGTAAAGGCTCAGACTTCTGATTTTTCAGGTGAATGGAAATTGAATAAGGAAAAAAGTGATCTGAAAGATGCGCAGCTATTTCTTTCCAAAATTAAAATTGAGCTTAAGTCTGATAGTCTGATAACAACAAGGACTTATGAAAACGGGAATGGTGACGAATATCCTTTCGATGAAAAACTTTCGCTGGATGGGAAGGACTGCAAAATAGTTATATTCGAAATGCCCAGAACATCTAAGGCAACACGCTCGGAAGCCGATGGAACAATTGCGATTGCCTCAGTAACCACGTTAAATAATGGCAATGGGCAGGAAGATATGACCTCAGAGGAAAACTGGAAGGTTGAAAATGAAGGAAAGGTTTTAACTCTTGTCTTTAAAAACAAAATGTCCGGGAATGAATTTGAGGGGACTTACCATTACGATAAGGTTCAGTAGAAAACAATCCTCATTACTAAAAATTGGATCAATGGAGGCTGTTGAAATCTCCGCCTGATGTTAACTTTTTCAAATTTAATAATAGGCAAGAATGAAACCAATTAAGTACTATTTATTTCCTCTGATCCTTGTTTGTGTTATTATTTCAGGGTTTTGCATCAGGAATAAATCAGACCAGTTAAGCATCACAGCCGACAATGGTGGCCTTACATTACCCGATGGTTTTTCTGCACTGATCGTAGCGGATAAGCTTGGTTCAGGCAGACATATAGTCGTAAATGGGAACGGAGATATCTACCTTGCATTGCACAGTCTCCACAAGGGAAGCGGAATTGTTGCCCTGCGTGATGTCGATGGAGACGGAAGAGCTGACAGCATCAGGTATTTTGGAAAAACCATTTCAACAGGAATTGATATTTCTGGTGGATACCTTTATTACAGCAATTTCGATGAAGTTCTAAGGGTCCCACTCTCAGGCAAGGAACTCGTCCCGGCGGGAGAACCTGTTGTAATTGCTACCGGATTTGAAGCACAGAACCAGCATCAGGATAAAACCTTTGCACTCGATGGATCGGGAAATTTGTATGTGAATGTTGGAGCGCCATCCAATGCCTGTCAGGAAGTTGACAGAACCCCCGGATCGAAAGGTATTGACCCATGTCCACAGCTTGACCGGCATGCCGGCATCTGGAAATTCGCAGGTGACAAACCAAATCAGGGTCAGATGACCGAAGGACATCATTACGCCTCAGGTATCAGAAATTCAATAGCACTGGCATGGAATAATACAAATAATAAATTATATGTCGTTCAGCATGGACGTGATCAATTAGGCCAATTTTATCCTAACCTGTATACTGACCAGGAGTCTGCAGAATTGCCTGCTGAGGAATTTTTCATTGTTGAGGACGGTGATTTTTTCGGCTGGCCATATTGTTATTATGATCAGTTTAAAAAACAAAAAATTTTAGCTCCTGAATATGGAGGTGACGCCAAAGCCACAGGCCGCTGCGACAAAGCCAAATCACCTATTATGGCTTTCCCCGGCCATCTCGCTCCAAATGATCTTATGTTTTATACGGGTAACATGTTTCCTGACAGATACAGGAATGGTGCATTCATTGCATTTCATGGTTCGTGGAACCGATCTCCCATGGAACAAAAAGGATATTTTGTTGCCTTTGTTCCATTTGAGAATGGCTTGCCATCAGGAGAAATGGAAACATTCGCCGATGGTTTTGCTGGCGTAAAAGTAATAAAAAGCCCTAATGATGCTAAATACAGGCCAATGGGACTCGCTCAGGGGCCCGATGGATCTATTTATGTATCTGACTCCGAAGAAGGGCGCATCTGGCGGATAATATATAAAAAGAAATAATGAAAAGAAAGGTTATAATTATTTTTGTTGCACCATTATTATTGATCGCCGGCTACTCCTTCCGTTTTAATTCCGATTCAGTACTTATTCAGGAGAATCCGTTATCAGGAAGTCAGTTATATATAAAATATTGTCAGACCTGTCACCAGGCAGATGGCGGAGGTGTGAGGGGAATGTTCCCCCCTCTTGCCGGGAACAGCAAAATTACGGGGTCAGCAGATGAACTGGTCAGAATAGTTTTATTCGGAATGCAGGGTTCAATTATTGTAAATGAAAGGGATTACAACCAGGTAATGCCTCCTCAGGGTTATCTTTCGGATAAACAGATTGCCGGTATCCTGAGTCATGTCCGAAACAACTGGGGCAATAAAGCTCCTGATATTAAGCCCGAGGAAGTTGCTAAGATCAGAAAATTGGGTAAACCAAAGGAGTAGATTATATAGTTTATTCTTAGAAGAGACGCCTGATTTGGGCGTCTCTACATCAATGAGGCAATCTTATGCTATACTATTTAATACTAATTTCCTGTTTATCAATATTCCATCCTGATATTACAATATCCGGTTGTGCACCGTTGAGCTTTAGATTTGGACAACTAACTGTAACTGTTGTAGTTTCTGAAGGAGCCAGCGTAAAATAATTGGATGTCCAGAAGCAAGGCAATATCTCTTCATCCTTATTCATTAACTGAGGCCTGATAAAAAAGGCTATCTTATCAGATGCATTGCTGATACGCAATGTCCAGCTTCTCTCATTCTTACCTTTCACTGTATTGACCACTTTTGCATCAAGTTTTGTTTTGGGCATTTCAGCAAGCGGTTTATAATCGCCGTCATTTGCCAGCCAGTAAACGTTATGAGATATTACTGTTCCACTGCTATTATTCAGATTCAGCACAACAAAATTAATGCCTTTGGAATCCTTAATGGCTGTCGCCAAAGAAAACATCTCTTTTACTTCTGTTGCCTGGAAACTTAAATTCTTCTCTTCATGATATATTGATTTGGAATTTAAGTTAAATATTTCAACCCTGGCCACAATCCCGGTAACATTTTTATATGTCCGGTTAATGGCAGCAACTTTAAAGTCACTCATGTTAAGTTGAATATGAACCTGCTCACAGGCATTCTGCATATAATAATAACCCGCATTGGGCATCAGAAACCAGTCGTAAACCTGCCATACAACACTTGGGAACGCAGCATTCAATTTCCATAACATCACACCGCCAATATCATTGAGTCTGTGTCCGGCAGCCTCAAAAATTCCCTGATAACCTATTGCATTCATTAACTGCATTTTATTGCAAAAGTCTTCCATGCTCTGTGGCTCACCATATCTTTTAACCATTTCCTTATAATATAGGTCATACCTTCCGCCACCCGTTGCTGCATCATGATAGCCCCATGTATTATTCAGAGGGAAGGGAAGTGTTTTATCCCATACAAGGTCAGGTATTATCTTTGGCATTATATTATATGGCGGCTGTGAAGGAAGACCCGTCTCATCCTTAAAGACCCAGTCTTTGCCGGCAATAGCTTTTTTATAATAAACCAGCGGATCCTGCCAGGCATATGGGCCCCCACTATAAACACCAGAAGGAAGATTATCAGGCCATGCACCATTCCATCCGGCAGGAAGCTTCGCAAATCCTGAAGAACTTGGAATAAATGGTCTGGTTCCGTCGAGTGAGATAATACTTTCTCTCATCACATCGTACAGCTCCTTCCTGGCATGCCCCTCGTTTCCTCCCGTCCAGACAAGCAGGCTTGGATGGTTGCGTATTCTGAGAATTGTGCTCTTTACATTTTTCACAAACACATTTGTTTCGAGAGGCCAGTCAGGTGAACCTTTAAATTCACCCTGGGTATCACCTGTAATCCAAAAATCGGACCACACCAGCAAACCATACCTGTCAGCAGCTTCAAAAAACTCATCGCACGGTGTGACTCCCCCGCCCCAGATCCTTACAAGATTAATGTTTGAGTTCCTGCACAGGTGCATTTCATAATCATACCTTACTGAATCTCTGTTAAGCATCATATCGGGAACCCATGCTCCTCCTGTTAAATGAACGCGTCTTTCATTCACATAAAAATCCCGCCTGTATGACCCGTTTACATCAATCGCCTTGGAAGCTACGGTCCTGATTCCAAATACAAAAGATGTATCATCGGACATTCCGGTATTGTTTGCATATTGAAGTCTTATCCTGTAGAGGTTTGGTTTCCCATATCCATTTGGCCACCAAAGGACCGGATTATTTATACTTAGCTCCTTAGTATTTTCACCGTTCAGATCAACAATGGTAACGGCCAATGGAGCCAATGTGAGGTCCTTTGAGAATTGCAGAACAGCGCCTTTGAAATTTTCAGGTGTGATACTGACGGTCAATTTCCCTTTTTCGCTCGTCTGGCTATGATTTCTAAGCTTAAGATTCAATTCTATCTTTGCAAGAGTGGTATCAGGAAGTTTAGGAAGAGTTGTAACAATCTTCGGATCCGCTATGGTTATTCCTCCGGAGGTCCTTAAATAAACCGGCAGCCATATTCCCATATTACGGTCTCTTACCGGAGGAATCCAGTCCCATCCTATCGAACATAACATAGTTACATTTTTTCCTATATCGCCTGTAGGACCTCCATTCTCGAAAAAATCACCCATGGCTTTTAACTGCTCAGTGGCTGGCAAACCAGGATAATCAAGAGGGAAGATCTTAACTGCCAGTACATTTTCAGCTCCCGCATTAATTTGTTTACTAATATCAAGACTGTACTGTGCAAACATCCCGGCCATCTGTGTGGAGTCGGCAATCTCCTTACCGTTTAGCCATACATCTGCACGGTAGTTAATACCCTTAAATATCAGCTGAAAACAACGACCCTTGTCATTAAGAGGAACATTAAAAGATGTGCGGTACCAATAAGGTTTTTTCCAGGGGTTAGATATACCCGGCAGATGGCTGTATTGTTCAAGATTATACTTTTTGTTGAATTCATCCGAAGCATCAGGAATCATCATGTTGTTGAGTCCTGAATATGGATCAGGATAAATGTTATTGGCTACCAGACCGGTCAGGACAGTGGAGGGCACCTTTACCGGGAACCAGTATACTTTTGATTTATATTCTGTAGTCGATATCTCCTTACCGGAGGACGATATCAAGGCAGAAGACTGCAATTCAAAACTTGTGAGTTTTTTCTGTTTTACAGTTCCATTCTGGGAATTGGCACTGACAGAAAAGACAAATACACTTATTGCTATGAGTATAAATGAATTATAAAATCTTTTCATATAATAATTATTAAAAAAATAGCAAACAATGATGATTTATAGAGTAGAATAACAAATGAA
>Ga0302164_10000332_pt1 | contig 16768 bp, 15 predicted proteins | sample I_Fen_E3_1_FD_193500 | JGI IMG/M metagenome (GOLD analysis project Ga0302164, IMG submission 193500) | Peat permafrost microbial communities from Stordalen Mire near Abisko, Sweden - I_Fen_E3_1 | ecosystem: Environmental > Terrestrial > Soil > Wetlands > Permafrost | place: Sweden: Abisko...
CTGCCGCACATTACTTCCGTTCTCTTCATACCATAAGCATTATCGGGTGCATAAATAATGCTGCCTTTGCTGATGGGTTCAAAAAAACTGGGCCAGCCACAACTGCTTTCAAATTTACCATTGCTGCGAAAAAGCGGGTTGCCGCAGGCAGCGCAATGGTAGGTGCCTATTTCTTTATGCTCGTAGTATTTTCCTGTAAAAGCCCTTTCGGTTCCCTTTTCTCTTGCAATTTCATACACCTCTTTGGGTAATATTTTTCTCCATTCCTCATTACCAATTTCCACTTTACTGGTATCGGTGGTGGAGAACACCGGGTTTGTTTTTTGTGTATCCATATTGTTTGCTATATTTTTTTGATTAGAATAATTACTGCAGCTGGCAACTGTAGTGATAAAGAACAACGGTATGTAAATTAAAGCCCTCATGTTAAATAACAACCCTGTTTATAAAAGGTTTTAAATATACAAAATGGGTATACTTAAAGTTTTTCAATAGTTTCTTTCAATTGTTAAAGGATATTTAAAGTTCGTATATTATATTTGCTTACACCATCAGGCTAGCAACTAAATATGTTTAATTTAATACTGTTTGGCCCACCCGGAAGCGGCAAGGGAACACAAAGCGAAAAATTGATTGCAAAGTACGGGTTAAAGCACCTTAGCACAGGCGACTTATTGCGAAGTGAAATTGCCGGCCAAACGCCTTTGGGTGTGGAGGCAAAAAAAATTATGGACAAGGGCCAGCTGGTACCGGATGAAGTAGTAATTGGTATGATAAGCTCTGCCCTGGATGCTAACCCTAATGCCAAAGGTTTTTTGTTTGATGGTTTTCCACGTACACCTGCACAGGCAGAGGCACTGGATAAATTACTGGAACTTAAAAAAACTTCGATAGCAATAATGCTAGCCTTAAATGTAAGTGAAGAAGAATTGGTGAAAAGATTAATGAAGCGTGGCGAAACCAGCGGCCGCAGTGATGATACCAACGAAAATGTGATACGGGCCAGGATTACCGAATACCGTAACAAAACAGAAGTAGTGGCAGATTATTACAACAACTTTGATAAAGTAGTGATGGTAAAAGGAGAAGGTACTGTGGATGATATTTTTAAATCGCTGAGCGCAGAAATAGACCAACGGATATAAGTGCTGAAAATTATTATTACAAAGCGTCCCCCCTCGCAGCATTGCGGGGGGTCGCTTTTTTTATTTACATTGTGTTACTAAATTAGCAATATGGATGCCCCCAAACTGGATTTTATACAACATCAATTTGTATTGCTGTTAAAAGATTTACCTGCCAGTGCCGAAGGGAAATGGGGCAAAATGAATGCCCAGCAAATGGTAGAGCATGTAACCGGATTTTTTAAAGTATCATCTAACAGGATCAATTTTCCATTGGTATCCCCATCGGAACATTTACCTAAACTGAAAGCCTTTTTATTAAGTGATAAAGAGTTTAGAGAAAACACCAAAGCACCTACATCTGTAATTGGAGAAGAACCCATGCCGGTAAGAACCAACAATATGGAAGAAGCCATTGAGGCCTTACAGCAAAGCATTGATGAATTTGTGGTGTATTTTGAGGGCGATGATTATAAAACCACGTTGCACCCGGTATTTGGCGAGCTGAATTTTGAAGAATGGGTACTGCTGCATTATAAGCATGTGATGCATCATGGTAAGCAGTTTGGAGTGTTGTAGTATATCTTTTTTTATATTCATTCTTTTGCAAGCTTTTGTAAAATATCGTCATATTTATCAGACGCTTTATTAAAAAAATCATCTGTTTCAAATTTATTTTCCTTCTCCTTAAGCTTTTCTAAGATTACTATAATTTCATCAATATCTTTTTCTGTTTTTAAAGCAGCCAACTTTTCAAAGGCTAAAGCTTTTTTCTTTAATACATTCATGCCATTTAAATTTTAACGCATGAAATTTACAAAATCTATCCCATATTAGATTTGTAGATTTGTGATACAAACTGCATTGCAATATGAATAAATTAGGCAACTATATCACAGGCAATTGGATAACCGGCGATGGCGACGGACAACTTTTATACAATGCCGTTACTGCCGAAGTAATTGGTGCAGCAAGTACTAAAGGATTAGATTTTAAATCCATTGCAGATTATGCAAGAAACGTAGGCAATCCTGCTTTGCGTAAAATGACCTTTCATGCAAGAGGTAATATGCTGAAAGCGCTGGCTTTGCATTTAAGAAACCATCTGGATAAATTTTATGCCATCAGTTATCAAACCGGTGCCACCAAAGCCGATAGCTGGGTGGATATAGAAGGCGGTATAGGAAATTTATTTGCCAATGCATCACTAAGAAGAAAATTTCCTGACGAAGTTTTTTGTATAGATGGAGAAAGCCACAACCTTAGTAAGCACAATACTTTTATGGGCACCCATATCCTTACGCCTAAAGAAGGAGTGGCGATACATATCAATGCGTTTAATTTTCCGGTATGGGGTATGCTGGAAAAAATTGCGGTGAACTTACTGGCTGGTATGCCCTGCATTGTAAAACCTGCAACTGTTACAAGTTATTTAACCGAAGCGGTGGTAAAAGAAATTATCGCGTCAAAAATTTTGCCTGAAGGTGGATTACAATTAATATGCGGTAGCGCCGGCGATTTGCTGAACCATGTAACATCGCAGGATGTAGTAACATTTACAGGAAGCGCATCAACAGGGTTAATACTGAAATCTAACCCGAATATTTTAAGGGAGAATACACCTTTTACAATGGAGGCCGATAGTCTGAATTGTATAGTGCTTGGCGAAGATGCCAATCCGGGAACGGCAGAGTGGGATATTTTTATCAAAGAAGTAAGAAGAGAAATGACATTGAAGGCAGGACAAAGATGCACCGGCATCAGAAGAATATTTGTACCCGAAAATAAAATAGAGGATATGTGGAATGCCATTGCAAATTCATTGGCACAAACAACAATCGGTAATCCGCTCAATGAAAAAGTAAGGATGGGTAGCCTTGCCGGCGAAACACAACGCAACGAAGTAAAACAGCAGGTACAAAAACTATTAGCCTCTTCTCAAATTGTATATGGTAGTTTAGATAGCGTGCAGGTAATAGATGCCGATGCAAGCAAAGGTGCATTTATCTCTCCTGTTTTATTAATGAATGATACACCGCATTCTTCTTTTGAGCCACATAACATTGAAGCATTTGGTCCTGTAAGTACCATTATGCCGTATAAAAATATTGATGATGCGATAGCGCTGAGTAAATTAGGTAAAGGAAGTTTGGTATCTACCATTGTTACCGCGGATCATAAAACAGCACAACAATACGTAGTAGGTGCAGCATCGCATCATGGCCGTATTTTAGTATTGAATAACGAATGTGCCAAAGAAAGTACCGGACATGGCTCTCCCTTACCGTTATTAGTGCATGGGGGCCCGGGCCGGGCCGGCGGCGGCGAAGAAATGGGCGGCATACGTGGCGTAAAACATTATTTGCAAAGAACCGCTTTGCAGGGATCGCCAACGACGATTACAGCTATCACCAATGTATTTCAACCAAATGCCAAAGGCAAAGACCCTGGCAAACATCCGTTTAAAAAATATTTTGAAGAATTAGAAATTGGTGACCAGATCATCACCGACAAAAGAACCGTTACCAGCGAAGACATTGATAAATTTGCCGACCTGAGCGGCGATCATTTTTATGCGCATATTAAAACCACCGATTTTACTGGTACGATGTTTGAACAGCAGGTGGCGCATGGTTATTTTATTATGAGCATTGCTGCAGGATTGTTTGTGGACAGCTATGAACTTAACCCCGTGTTGTTGAATTATGGTATTGATGAATTGCGTTTTACAAAACCGGTTTACCCAGGTGCCAAAGTATACATTCGGTTTACCTGTAAAGAAAAGCTGCCCAATGATAAACGTGTAATTGAAAACGCAGTAGACTTTAAGCGTGGTGATGATATTGACAAAGGCATTGTAAAATGGCTGGTGGAGTTTTTTGATGAAACCAATGAAATTACCGGGGTGGCCACAATTTTAACAATGGTGAAAAAGAAAAATCAGTAACTTTTATAAAAATATCGTTATGACAGAAGCATACGTAAAGAGCCATATAGAACACGGTATTAATACCATCGAATTTTTTCATCCGCAAAGCAATTCTTTGCCAGGAAAAATTTTAGAAGAGCTGGCCAAAGAAATTCATTTTGCCGGAACACATGATGATACCAAAGTAATTATTTTAAAAAGCGCCGGCGATAAAACGTTTTGCAGCGGCGCCAGTTTTGATGAACTGATGGAAATTAAAACAGAAAGCGAAGGGTTAAAGTTTTTCAGCGGTTTTGCAGGTGTAATTAATGCCATGCGCAAATGCCCCAAATTTATCATTGGTCGTATACAGGGCAAATGTGTGGGCGGCGGTGTAGGTATTGCATCGGCGGTGGATTATGCTATTGCAACCGATAAGGCCGAATTAAAACTGAGCGAACTGGCCATTGGCATTGGCCCATTTGTTGTAGGGCCCGCAGTGGAAAGAAAGATTGGTACCGCAGCATTTAGTGCATTGGCTATTGACGCAACCATGTGGCGCAATGCCGACTGGGCAAAACGTAAAGGCATGTTTGCAGAGGTACATGAAAATATAGAGAACATGGATGAATCAATACAACGTTTATCCAACACCTTATCACGTTCATCTGCCAATGCAATGGCAGAGATGAAAAAAATATTCTGGAAAGGCACCGAACATTGGGATGAGTTATTAAAAGAAAGGGCTGCTATCAGCGGGCGACTGATTTTAAGCGATTTCACCAAAAGGGCCATTGAAAAATTTAAAGCAAAAGCCTGATAACATTATTTCAAAAAGAAAGCGTTACACCAGGTAACGCTTTCTTTTTCTTTATAGGTCTTCGTAATGATACAAAGGGTCAATTGCAGAACCCGGTGTCATTTCCATAACAGGTTTAATGATGCCATCCTTCAATCCGTATACCCATCCGTGCAGATGAGGGCCTTTTTCATATTTCCATGCTTTTTGTATAATGGAGGTTTGTGCTAAATGCGATACCTGCTCCCTTACATTTAATTCTACCAGTTTATCGGTTCTTTGTTCTTCATCAGGTATGGCATTTAGCTCATCTTTATAAATATGGTACACATCTTTGATGTTCCTCAGCCACATGTTTAATACCGGTTTAAAATCCTGGTTGCCCATAGCTGCTTTAATACCCCCACAACCATAATGGCCGCAAACAATAACATGTTTTACCTTTAAATAAGTTACTGCATAATCCAGTACGCTTAAAAGATTTACATCGGTATGCACCACCATATTGGCAATATTGCGGTGTACAAATATTTCGCCCGGCTGTGTACCGGTAATTTTATCAGCAGGTACCCGGCTGTCGCTGCAGCCGATCCACAAAAATTCTGGTGTTTGTATTGCTGATAATCGCTTAAAAAAGTCCGGGTTCTCTTCATTCATTTCCTGTGCCCAGGCTTTATTTTCTAATAATAATTTTTCGTATGCGTTCATAGTTAAACTGCTTTTAATGGTTGGTTGAATAATAAATGTACTGCTTTATACTGACTGGCTTTTATTTCTACCCTGATGTTTTTTAAATGAGCATGTGTCATAAAATTATTGATCTCTTCTATTACATCCTTATCAATAAAATCGGCACGGGTAGCGTCAATTAATACAAATGCGTTTTCGGGAACATCTTCCAGCTTTCTTTTTATAATGGGCTTGTTTAAAAAAGATACGTCTTTACGCAGCCGGAATAAAAATTTATTATCATCATGCACTACAAAAACCGATGACCTGAAATTGCTGCGTATCATATAAAACAGCCCCACGCCAATGCCGATCAATATGCCTTTTAAAAGATCTGTCATTAAAATTGCTGCAATAGTTATTACAAAAGGAACAAACTGATCCCACCCTTTTTGATAAAAATTTTTAAACAGCGATACTTTTGCCAGCTTATACCCTGTAAAAATAAGTATAGCAGCTAAAGCAGCCAACGGAATTTTGTTAAGGATAAGAGGAATGAACATTACACACAGCAACATAAATGCGCCATGCAAAATGGCGGAGGTTTTTGTTTTTGCACCTGCATTTACGTTGGCCGAACTTCTTACCACAACAGAAGTAAGTGGCAAGCCACCAATCAAACCTGATACAATATTACCAATACCCTGCGCCTTTAATTCCCTGTTGGGTGGCGTTACCCTCTTTAGTGGATCAAGTTTATCCACGGCCTCAATACCCAGCAAGGTTTCTAAACTGGCTACAATGGCCAATGTTACTGCAGTTACCCAAACATCTGCATTGCGCAAATATTCTATTTTTGGAAAAGTGAAGAGTTGAAAAAATTCATTGATAGAACCGGCCACAGGTAAGGCAACCAAATGTTTTATCTCCAACGCATAACCGGGTCGGTACATTTTAAATACTTCATTGATAACGGTACCGGCTAGTACCGCAATTAATGGCCCGGGAATGGCTGCCAGCCATTTTTGCGATTTAATAAATTTTTGTTCCCACAGAAATAATAACAGCAATGCCGCAAGGCCAATAACCGTTGCCGAAGGTGTGATAAAATTAAAAGCACTTAAAATACCTGAAAAAGTATTTTCATTATCAGGCTGTTCAAAACTTTCATCGCCACCAAAGTTGGCATCATAACCCACCAGATGCGGAAACTGTTTTAAAATTAGGATTAACCCAATTGCAGCCAGCATGCCTTTAATAACTGAGTTGGGAATATAATCGCCAATTACACCGGCTTTAATGAAACCCAATACCAACTGAAAAACACCGGCAATAACTACCGCAAGCAAAAACGCTTCAAACACCTGCAACTTTAAAATAGCTGCAGCCACAATGGTGGTAAGGCCGGCAGCAGGGCCACTAACACTTAAATGAGAGCCACTGATAGCACCTATTACGATACCGCCCACAACACCTGCTATAATACCTGCAAACAATGGCGCACCGGAACCCAATGCAATGCCCAGGCAAAGGGGTAATGCTACCAGCAGCACAACAATTGATGCCGAAAAATCGGCAGTTATATTTGGAAAAACTTTTTTCATTTTTTATTTGATTTTATATAATACTACATGCCGCTACTAATTGTTAGTATTGCTGGAACATAATTTTCCGGGCAATAACTTCTGCAATAGCAAGCGATGCAATGTTTTGTAAATAATAGAAGAATATATGTTGCCTTTTTAAAAGAAAGGGCAACTGCTTACAGGCTAAGCATTATTGGGGGGAGGTGTAAGAATTTCGGCAGTATACAAAGAGGGCAATGCATCTGAAAAATGAAAGAAGGCTTCTTTATTTAAAATAGTAAAAGCAGATACGGACATATCAAAATCGTGCAGCAGCTTATCCTCATCCAGCATCCGGAAATTTTTGGCAGGGCTTTTGGCAACTTCTGCCAGTTCTTCTGTAAGCTGGTTATCAATAAAAAAATAACTGATCACCTGCCGTACAGGTAATAACTGTATGGCTAACACCAGTATTAAAAAAATAGTTATGATTTTTTTTATTTTCATCCGCTGCAAATATATTGTGCCGGGGCCAAAGGAAAGCGTTAATAAAATTATATAACAATTCCATGACAGAAAGATTCTTCAACACTAATAACAATTTAAATATTCAATCCGCCACAAGCGCTAATGGTTTGCCCCGTAATATAACTGCTTAAGTTGCTGGCTAAAAACAAAGTAACATTGGCAATGTCTTCTGCAGTGGCAAAGCGTCCTAACGGAATACCTGCTTTGTATTTTTCGGCACCTTCGCCTTCTTTTAAATAACTGGTCATATCGGTTTCTACAAAACCAGGTGCAATAGCATTGCAGCGGATATTGCGGCTGCCTAATTCTTTGGCCACACTTTTGGTAAAACCAATTACTCCGGCTTTACTGGCTGCATAACTGCTTTGGCCGGCATTGCCCATTTCGCCAATAATACTGCTCATGTTAATGATACTGCCGCTTCTTGCTTTCATCATCGGTTTTATTACCTGCTTGGTCATATAAAATACACTGTTCAGGTTTACTTTTATTACTTCTTCAAACTGCTCGGGGCTCATGCGCAACAGCAAATTGTCTTTGCTAATGCCGGCATTGTTTACACAAATATCAACAGCGCCCAATTCTTTAAGTACATCAGCCACAAAACTTTCGCAGGCTGCAAAATCACTGGCATTGCTTTGATAAGATTTTGCTTTAACACCTAACGCCAATAATTTTTCTTCCAATGCTTTTGCTTTTGGTGCACTACTATCGCTTACATATGTGAACGCCACATTAGCGCCATGTTCTGCAAATTTTAAAGCAATCGCTTCGCCAATGCCACGGGCGGCGCCGGTTACAATGGCTGTTTTTCCTTCGAGAAGTTTCATTTTTTTTAGTTTATAAGAATAACATCACTGAAAAATACAATAACATCTTGTAAAGATCTACAATGATGAACATATACAGCGCTAAAAATAGTACAGATTTTGTAATTGTCCACCACCAATTTTGATTGTAAAATCTTTTTAAGGCTTCAGCAACTATAAAAAGCATCAATGAAGTTTGAATAATATAGAAAGGACTTAAATCATCATCCCAAAAAAATCTCTCGGCGGGAGGATATATTGCCGTTACAATAGTATCCAGCAAAGGCACAATTAAAAACTGGAGCCCTATAAGTAAAGCGTTTAATTCTACCCCTAAAACAAAATGATCAAAAAATAATTTTCTCTTAGTAAAAAAGAAGGCCCAAAGTGCCAATGCAGATAATGGTATTAAAAGAATTAAAAAGGGCTTAGCAAATTTTTCCGATTTGGCATTGTAATGATCAGCCAGCTCATTTCCACTGATCTTTAATTTGGCAATTTTAGCCTTTGCAACAGGAACAGCATACCCTGCGTATTTATAATCCTTATTTACATAAGTTGCAAATGGCATATTCAGCCCCTGAAATTTTGGGAACAACAGGTAGAGCACCACAATCACCAAAAAAAATGAAAGCGGCTTAAAATATTTTTTTCGGATACCATTGCAATAATCAAGCGATAATTTACCTGGTTTTGTAATTATAGTTTTTAACGTGGTAAAAAACTTTCCGTCAAAATGAGTAATGAAGTGAACGCCTTCCTCAAAAAAATGCCCAATATTTTTGTCGTGTTCGGTATAAACTTTTTCGCCACAATTGCTGCAGAACTTACCTGTTAGTGGTTGACCGCAATTTTTACAATGGGAAATATTTTCCATTCCTAAAATTAGGGATTGATTTTTAAAATTTCATCTATCAGCGTTCTCTCATTACTTAACCTTGGTATTTTATGCTGCCCGCCCAGTTTGCCTTTGCTTTTTAACCATTCAGTAAAACTTCCCTTAGGTAGCACGTGCACTATTGGCAAACGCAGGGCAATATCTTTATGCCGCTTGGCTTCGTAATCGCTGTTGACGTCTTTCAACGCATTATCCAGTTCATAAGTAAATGCAGTTATGTTGCCGGGTTCTTTTTCAAACTCTATCAGCCATTCGTGGGCACCGTTATTGTTATCGCTAAAGTAAACGGGCGCCGCAGTGTAATCACTTACCAGCGCATTGGTTTTTTCGCAGGCTATGGCAATAGCTTTATCGCTGTTATCTACAATTACCTCTTCACCAAAAGCATTCATGTAATGTTTTAACCTGCCGCTTACTTTTATTTTATAGGGATTGATGGAAGTAAAAATAACCGTATCGCCAATCAGGTACCGCCATAAACCGCCGGTGGTAGTGATCACCAGTGCATAATTTTTATTGAGCTGCACATCTTTCAACCCTACTGTATGTGGTTTATCTTTTCCATATTCTTCCACCGGCATAAACTCGTAAAAAATGCCATGTTCTGTAAACAGCATCATGCCATCATCATCAGGTTTTATCTGCCCTGCAATAAAACCTTCGCTGGCATTATATATTTCCAGGTAATTTATTTTTCCACCAATGATCTTATCAAACTGCTCTTTATACGGCACAAACGAAACGCCGCCATTAATGTACAGTTCCAGGTTGGGCCATACTTCTTTAATGGTTTGTTTGTTTTTTATTTGCAAGATGCGTTTCAGTAATATCAATGTCCAGGTGGGTACACCGGCAAGCGAGGTTACATTTTCGTTAGCGGTGGATTGTGCCAGTTGTTCAATTTTATTTTCCCATTCATCCAATAAGGCAACGCTTAGCTCCGGTGTGCGTATCCACTGGCCCCAGAAAGGAGAGTTTTGCATGAGCACGGCACTAAGATCACCAATCTGAATTTCGTCATTTACTTTACTCAATTGATGAGAACCGCCAATCACCAGGCTTTTACCCGTAAGCAGATCGCTACTGGGAAAATTATTGTAGTAATTGGTTAATACATCTTTACTGGCATTAAAATGATTATCGGTAAGGCTTTCATCGCTGATGGGGATAAACTTACTCTTATCGCTGGTAGTGCCCGATGATTTGGCAAACCATTTAACAGGCGTGTTCCATAAAATATTATCTTCTCCTGCCATCATCCGGTTGATGTAGGGCTTTATATCATCATACTCATGAATGGGCACATTTTTTTTATACTCTTTAAGGGTAAACAGTTTTGCAAAATGATACTTTCTGCCAAACTCGGTGTACTGGCCTGCTGTTACCAGGTCTTGCAATACCTGTCTTTGGGCAGCCACAGGGTGATTACTCCAGTTCTGGATACGCCAAAAGCGGTTTCGTGCAAGTTTGGATATGATGGGAGAAAGTAATTTCATGTTGAAGCAAAGCAAATATAGTGTGATGCAACAGAAAACAGAAACCCTATGCAATATAAAAGTATATTAATACATGCGCTACCTTCCTTTATTTTGAAAGTACCGGATGAGCTATATTACTGCTAAATAATAACCTGGAAACGCTGTTATTACCGGAAGTGCCAATTACGTAAAACTGATCTTTGTCTACTTCGGTATTAGAGGTTCCGTCAGCACTTAGAAAGATGGGGTATTTCAGGGGCATGTCATCCCAGTTATGTTCGGTATTGTTGAAAAAATTAACTCTATCAGACCAATGGATTAAATCCTGCGAAAAACGGAATGCTAACTTAGAATGGTTATTATCCTGCTCGTCATTATATTGTTCAACCCCTATAAATTGATTTGTATTTTTAAATTTTGCCACAGAAAACCTGATGGTATTGCGATTGTTTGGAAAAACGGGTGTATTCTTTGGCCCTCTGCTGGAAAAGAAATTGCCGCATAAATTTTTTGAGAAACCTTTGGGAAGAGAGGGTACCCAGGTTTGTATTGCCGACCAGGTTTCAAAACAGTTCGGCTTCAAAATACTGTCCAGCAAACATCGTATCAGTTTAATGCCACCTGTTCCATCATTAGATTCATCTTTTACGAATATGTAAATATAATTGTCATTAACAATAGAAGAAGGATGTCTGAGGCCTGTTGAAGCCTGTGTATTGTCTGTATTGACATAACCTGCCGAAGGCCAGGCAATTGGGCCAATGTCATTTAAATACTCGTTTGACCATTTACCTGTAGTGTCATAAGCAACCCAGCTGCCATTTAAAAAACCAAAATAAGCCTCCCGGCAATCCTTATACGAACCGTTAGACATTCCTGAAAAAGTAGTGGCATCCCCAGGGTTTATTGTAAAGGATGGCCGAACAGTATTTTGGTAAAAGTAACTATCCTGCTTTTCATTTTTATTTTCTCCATGGCTTACAGCAAACAATATTTTATTGCGAGTGTTTGACAACGTAATGATGTGAGCACAAAAGATGCCGTTGTAATTCCTTCTCCAATAATCAGTTTGCCACTGCTGATTATTGGGGTACAGTGGGTTTTCAAGAACTGCGGGAGGATAAAATTTTTGCCACCAGTTAGCTGCCGTTAATATCCATTTTGGCCCGAGATCTTTTTTACTGCCTAGTTCCTTAATCTCGTTAATTGGATTACCCAACGACCAGGTGGAAGACCAGCAGGCGGTAAAATTTGTAGTAAAGAAATAGTGGTATTGTCCGTCTTTTATTACCCAGGGTGGTATTTCGGCATAAAATGCTTTCGCTTTTGATTTTTTTGTAAAGCGGGTTGTATAAATAGTTTTGTTATAATCACTGATATTAATCGTTTGGGAGATAGCTGGTGCATAAAAAGAAACGAAGAAAGTAAATAAGATTATTTTCATAAACTTTAAACGAGTTATGGGGAGTAACAACTTTAAACTACTGAGGCAAAGTTTGTTTGTTAACCACGAAAAATCATTTAACAGCAAAAAAACGGTGAACTATTGCTGTAATCCCCTGAGTTCAAAATCAAGTCTGTTCAAAAGCGATTTTGTATCGATGTTTTCATCGGCATATAAATTATTCAGCAGTGCCAAAAAATCAGGTTTGTTGTTTTCAGAAGCATAAGTGTATAAAGAAGTTTTTAACTCTTCCATAAAACGATCAAATTCCTTTAATTGTAAATTGCCTTCATCTGATCCGTAACCGTATCCTAATGACCGTTGGTTTTCGGCGTGTTCTTTTTCAATATTTTCTAAGTTAATACCGGCACTTTCTACCGAATAAAGAAGTTTGTCGAGATTAATGGATTGATCCCTTGCTTCATCGTGCAGGTAATCTTTTCTTTTCAACTCAAAATTTCTGCCCAGGTACCTTATCCTTACCTGTTCGTTGGCAGCAAGTTCTTCGGCAGTTCCCTGTGTAAATATCTTTCCATCAATTAACAAATAGGCCCTGTCGCAAATACTCAATGTTTCGGTAACATTATGATCGGTAATAAGGATACCAATGTTTTTATATTTCAGTTTAGCAATAATAGCCTGTATATCTTCCACTGCAATAGGATCAACGCCTGCAAATGGTTCGTCCAGTAAAATAAATTTAGGGTCTACGGCCAGTGCACGGGCAATTTCAGTTCTTCTTCTTTCGCCACCACTTAAAGTATCGCCATTATTTTTACGCACCCGCTGCAAACGAAACTCATCCAGCAAACTTTCTAATTTTTCTTTTTGCTCCGCTTTGCTCAGTTTGGTCATCTCCAATACCGCACTGATATTATCTTCCACACTTAATTTTCTAAACACACTGGCTTCCTGTGGTAAATAGCCAATACCCATTTGTGCTCTTTTGTACATGGGCAGTTTGGTAATATTGATATCGTTTAAAAAAACCTCGCCCTCATCAGGCTTTACCAAACCCACCACCTGGTAAAACGAAGTGGTTTTACCGGCACCATTGGGCCCCAGCAAACCAACGATCTCTCCTTGCTTTACATTAAAGGAAACATTATTTACCACCGTGCGGCTGCCGTAAATTTTTACTAAGTTTTTTGTTTGTATTGTGAGGCTCAAATGATTCGGTTTAGCGCAAAAATAATGTAAAGCAATAAATAAGGTAATATCATATTTTATTTAACAGCAGTTTGTGCTTTATGCTTACTTAACTATGTTTGCAGAATATTTTGAACTAATGAAAGTAATAGACCATATCAACCAGTCAAAAGGCACTTTAGTATCTTTTGAAATTCTTCCGCCCCTTAAAGGAAAAGGGATTCAATCTTTGTATAAGCACCTTGACCCGCTGATGGAATTTAAACCCTCATTTATAAACGTAACCTACCACCGGAGTGAACATGTGTTTAAGAAAAATGCCGATGGCAGTTTTCAAAAAGTGGTGGTGCGTAAGCGCCCCGGTACCGAAAGTATTTGTGCGGCCATTATGAATAAATACAGTGTAGATACAGTACCGCATTTAATTTGCGGCGGGTTTAATATAAGTGATACCGAAGATGCATTAATTAACCTGAATTACCTGGGTATTGATAATGTACTGGTATTGCGTGGGGATGCTGCAAAAAATGAAGCTGCATTTTCGCCTGAACCGGGAGGACACAATTATGCCAGCGATTTGCTGAAACAGGTGGTGGATTTAAATGCCGGTATTTACCAGGAAGAAGAACTAAAAAACACCAGCCAGACAAAATTTTGCATTGGTGTTGCCGGCTACCCCGAGAAACATTTTGAAGCACCCAATATGGACAGTGACCTGCGATACCTGAAGAAAAAGGTAGACCTGGGGGCAGATTATATTGTAACGCAAATGTTTTTTGACAATGAAAAATATTATGCTTTTGTAAAAGCCTGCAGGGAAATTGGTATTACTGTGCCTATTATTCCAGGACTGAAACCAATTTATAATAAAAAGCAACTTACCATGCTGCCTAAAGTATTTCATATTGATTTACCTGCAGCTTTAAGTAATGAAGTGGCCAAGTGTAAAACAGACGAAGAAGTAGAAAAAGTGGGCACCGAATGGTTGTTGTATCAGTCCAAAGAATTAAAAAAATTCGGAGTACCGGTATTGCACTATTATACTTTAGGAAGGCCTAATATTATTGTTGATGTGGTAAAGGAACTGGTATAATTAATTTAGTGGTGCCATGTAACTCAGGCCAATGACCTGGACCGGTTATTGCAAAAGCTCATCAATGAGGCATAGCAGGAGATTTTTATAATTCCCGGATGCAGTAACTGCAGCTTTGATACGGGATAACTACGGGATAACTACGACTTTGGAGCGAAGGATGAACGACGTTACCATGTGATAAGCCATGGCTTTAGTGGCTTTTAAGAGAATTGGCAATGGTATAAAGGCTGACTAAAAAATATATTCAAAACCACGGGCCATTGATCTTAACATGATTAATTAAAAGGTATTAAAGCAGCTTGTTTATCCTAACACCTGTTTTAGATCCTGCATTCACTACCTGATTGTACAAATCAACCGATCGAAAAATATAAAGGGCGCCAAAGGCGCCCTTTATATTTTTGTAAAATGAAAAAGATCTACTTGCTTAGGGGGATTCCTACAGATACGCTTAGTGTACGGTATTTGTTTTTATCGTCGACACCGTTGTTACTCTGTGTAGAATTGATCTTAGCAAGGCCAAAACCATAGTTTACTTTAAGTATTAAATGTTCCAGCTTAAAACCACCACCAACATTAATACCATAATCAAAACGTTTTAGTTTATCATATGCGGCATCATCCTGCTGCGAGGTAAAAGGATCGTCATTACTGAATTTTATAGATGAGCTTGATGATGATGTTAGTGGACCAAATTTAGAATCGGTTTTAGACTTACCGCCAACACCTATGGCTATATATGGCCCGGCATTAAAAAATACACCTGATGTTTTTTCAAGAGGAATTGTTACCACCAGGTTCAACGGTAATTCAACATACAAGGGATTGAAGGTTGATTTTACATAATCATTACCACCATTAAAAAAAGTTTCTGCTTTAGAGCCTCTGCCGGTAAGTAATAAGCCACTTTCAAGGTCAACAGTTTTAGATAAACCAAACCGGCCCATAAAGCCGGCATTAAATGTAGCCAGTAAATTATTTTTTTCTGTTTGCCCGCTGCTGGTTTTTGTAATATTGGCAAGATTAAGGCCTCCCTGGGCATAAAACAACTGTGCATTAGTATTGGCACAAATAAACAACACTGCCACCGCGGCCAGTACTTTTTTCATTTTCTTAAGTTTTAGATTAATAAAAAATATTGATACTACTAGTATAGACGCAAAAAACCTGCCATTGGATTAAAAGGGCAGGCTTTTAGTTTGTAATAAAACTGTCATTATTTAAGCAGCGACTGAAAAACAGCCTCATCTACTTTAACGGGGTATTTCTTTTTTAGCTCTTCAATCCATTTTTCTTCCAATATATTTTGATAGTCGTTGATCACTAATCCTCTTGCTTCTTCAAAACTGCGTTGTTCGCCACCGGCATGCAGGTACAATATTTTCATAAAACCGGCGGTACCATCCGAAGCATTAACATTAAGCGGTGTTATCATTCCGGGTACAGCTTTAGTACCTTCCGAAAGTGAAATTTGTGCCAGCTCGTACCTACCCGAATCTGCCTGTATTGTATTATTGCTTTCATCGGCAATTTTTTTCCAGGCTTTTCCCTGCTTTAATGCTTCAAGTGATGCCTCAGCTGCTTTTTTATTATTGCAGCTAAAAATAATTACATCGGCACTGGCGCCCCACAGGTATTTGGTTTTATGTTCGGCATAATATTTTACAAGGCCGTTGCTGTCATTGGCAGCGCTGCTCCACACCTTACGTTCCATTATTTCAAATAAAAGATTGCCTTCTTTAAACTCTTCCATCTGGTAGCCAAACTCGGTGTTATATTCTTCCAAATTAGTTTTGTAATAACTCAGCGATTTTACAGTGATAAATTTATCGAGTAAAGCAGCATTGCTTTCGCCCCTGTAAATTTCAGCATTGGTTTTATATTCTTTTATAAAACTTAACCAGTCACTTCCCTTAAGATTGCCTTTGGCGGAAGTAAAAATTACTTTATTGTTTACAGGAAATTCTTTTGTTCCGCTTAATGAAGGATTGGCAACCACGCTGTCTGCATAACGAAACAAATCGGCATCTTTTACGGCTGCATTTCTTTTGTAGCCCACCAGCTTAACAACCGATTTTGTAAAAAGGTCTTTAGCAGTGTTAACCCTGCTGTCTTGTAATACTTTTTGTCTTATTTCATACATGTAGGCAGCATCCGTCTTAATGGTTTGTACCGGCTGTACGCTTATTCTTTTTACAATATGAAAACCATATTGTGTGGCAAATGGCTTTGATAGCTCGCCATCTTTTGTAAGCCTGAATACTTCAGTTTCAAAAGGCTGTTCGTATTTACCAACTGTAA
>Ga0302164_10000334_pt1 | contig 16733 bp, 18 predicted proteins | sample I_Fen_E3_1_FD_193500 | JGI IMG/M metagenome (GOLD analysis project Ga0302164, IMG submission 193500) | Peat permafrost microbial communities from Stordalen Mire near Abisko, Sweden - I_Fen_E3_1 | ecosystem: Environmental > Terrestrial > Soil > Wetlands > Permafrost | place: Sweden: Abisko...
CATCATCCTTCCAAGGATGAAAAGCAAAAGCTGAAGGAGCCCTTGATCGAAAGTTTTTAAGATTGTAAAGAATAAATTCCATAACCAGAAAATGAAAAATTTTAAAACAGGTTTTTAGAGACCCCCTCTATTTAATAAAAGTAAACTACCTAAGGTCGTTCCTACCATTAGCTTAACAATGGATTCGATCAATCAATATTTTAAGAAGTAGCGATTAATTTCTAAAATACTTTCTTCAACCGCTCCACCATTTCCAAAACAGCAGGACATACCAGCGTATTCTTGTAAGTCAAGTCCATGATTTGTACCATTTTCTTTCTATCGGTATGTGGATATTCACGGCAGGCTTTGGGGCGGGCTTCGTAGATAGAGCAGTAATTTTCTTCACCTAGAAAGGCACACGGCGATGATTTCAAAACAAAATCCTTGTCTTCATCGATGCGTAAATATTTTTCGACGAAGTCGCCTGCCTTCAATCTTAGAAATTTTGCAGCGCGATCAATATCAATTTGGTAAAAAATCGGGCTGGTGGTTTTACAACAGTTGGCGCATGTAAGGCAATCCGTTTCGGCAAACACTTCTTCATGCTCTGTATGAAACGCATCATCTACTTTTCGAGGATCTTGCTTCTTTAGTCGTTGAAGAAATTTCTTATTCTCTGCTGATTTGTTCTTGGAACTCTCTTTGAATCGATTTAAATCTATTTCCAAAGCCACTTCGCTTAACGATTAACTAAACTAAGCCGAATTACGTGCCGCATTGATAATGCCAAACATACACCGGATCACAAGTTTGCGGAATTTCGTCTCATGAATTTTATTTTCTTCCTTCGCATAACGAAGATTCATCAGAGCATATTGTTGAATGGCAACTACCGGAAGCACAATGCGCTCGCGCAATCTTACCGACTCGCTGATGACAGGGTTGTTACCCATTAATTCACTCAGTCCCGAAATTTTCAGCGCCATTTCCCTCGATAAAATAAATTCAGCTCGCATTTTTTTCCAAAACTCTGCAAACTCAGGGTCGTCCTTAAGGTAGGTGGTTGCCTGAAAATTGGATTTCGTCAATGACATCATACTGTTGCCCAACAACGTGCGAAAGAAAAGTGAATTTCGATAGAGTGACTTTATATCTTCTTCCTGTCCATTTTTCGAAAGCTTTTGCAATGCAGAACCTACTCCATAAAACCCGGGGATATTTTGTTTCATCATCGCCCACGATCCAACAAATGGAATCGCACGCAGATCTTCAAACTTCAACCCCTCACCTCCGCCTCTTTTCACTGGGCGCGAACCGATGTTGGTATCGCCAAAATAGGAAAGTGGTGTGGCTTTCTCCAGGTAAGGAACAAACTTTGGGTCATTCTTTAGGTCTAGATAAGTTCGATATCCCTCGTCTGCCAGTTCGTCCAAAAGTCTTTTATTTTCTTCGGTCAATTGATTTTCTGTGCGTTTGAAAACCGTCCCTTCCAACCCTGACGATAACAATTGCTCGAGGTTGTATTTGCACGAAGCAGGCTTACCAAAATTAGAGCTGATTGTCTGTCCTTGAATAGTGATCTGCACTTCTTCATGTTCGATGGTCTCGCCTAATGATGCATAAAAATCATGAGTGTTGCCACCACCTCGTGCAGGTGGGCCGCCACGGCCGTCAAAGAATAAGGCTTTCAATTCATGCTTGCGCGAAACAGCCGTTAAATTTTCTTTAGCCCGAAAGATCGACCAGTTGGCTCGCAGATAACCTCCATCTTTCGTACCATCCGAAAATCCGAGCATGATCGTTTGATGTTCCCTTCTTGTACTGAGGTGCGCCCTATAAACAGGAATAGAATACAATTCCTCCATGATGCGAGGAGCATGTGTGAGGTCATCGATGGTTTCAAATAAAGGAACAATATCTAATTCTAAGTCGTCTCCTGTGCCAATTAATAATCTGGTGAGTACAAAAATCTGAATAACATGCAATGCACTCTCGCAGTGGCTGATGATGTACCGGTGGCAGCCCATAGCTCCGTTTTCTTTTTGAATTGCCGCGATGGCGTGTATGCTCTGGATTGTTTCACTTACAAAGGTGTCATTGAATTCCAGTTGTTTTAAATTCACCTTCAACCCAAGCAAGTAATCAATCTTCTCGCGAGAAGTAAGCGCTGCAAATTCCTCGGGAGAAATGGAAAGGTTCGTTGCCGAAAGCGTTTTTAAAATAAAATCCCAAACAAGATCGTGCTTGCTGCTGTCTTGACGTATGTCAAGGCTGGCAAAATGAAAACCAAATAATTTCACTTTTAGGATGAACGAGTCAAGCAACTCCAAAAACAAGCCATTGTGTTCGCTTACTAAATTGGTTCGGGCCTGATTTAGTTCTGCCAGCAGTTCGGTCGGGCTAGAATAACTTCTTTGTCCATAAATTTTTTGTTCGATTGTGCTAATGATTTTAGATACGCCATGAAAAGTAAGTCTGCGTCTTAATAATCGAACATCGCGGTAATAACATTTGAAGATCGACTCGCGCAAGCGCGCAGCAACCCGTAACGTGATGTCGCTGGTGACAAAGGGATTTCCATCACGGTCCCCTCCTGGCCAAAAACCGATTACGATGAGTCGGTTGTTATGCCATTCGTTCAAATCCATCTGCAAACCTTGCGCCAATGACTGAACAATTTCAGGAGTAGTGGAGTAAAAAACATTTTCGAGGAACCAACACAAACTTACCGCTTCATCATAAGGAGTGGGCTTTGTTTGATTGATGAAAGCTGATTTGCCAAGTTGGCGAAGCAACAAATTAATTTGCCCGATATCGTTATCCCGAATTGATTTCTCCAGATCAGTTAAAATCCCCAATACATACCCCGGGTAAAATTGTGTTGGGTGTGCTGTCAGTACAATGCGCAAACTAAACTCCTTGAGTCTCTCCTTTAACTCTTCCGCTTTATTTTCAAATTTTGTGCGAAGCAACAAAGCAGGCACAGTTCCGCTTCCGGTCAGGTTATTCACTTGTTCAAAAGCTGAATCTTCTACCGAGTCAAATAAAGCGACCTGGCGCTCCACGTATTGAATAAAATTGAAAAGCAGATCGAACTGCTCCGGTACATTGCTGCCTGGAACAAAATCATGGAAGAATCCTTCAATAATTTCTTTGGGAGAGATACCTTTTTCAAAATCAACTTCGCAATGTTGCTGTAAAAGAGGTAACAACATGCCTGTGCGCGAGATGTGCTGAAACGGTAAGTTTAGAAACAAGCTATTGTAAATATGAAACCTTGAGCCTACTTGCTCTTCGTACTTTGAAAACATAGTTTTTTATCAAAGCGGAAAAATAAGTCTCTTTAACGAGAAGGACAATCTTTTAGTCCAGGGATAGTAATTCACACGATTGAAAGGGACAAAAGCAGCATTTAAATCAATTAGACATTAACTTCCTAAATGCCGATATTGACAGTATTCAATGCTGTTCCGGCAGTTTACAAAAACTTCATTGTGATGAAATCTTCACCAATTTCCATAGAACAAGTGCTTTTCTCTATCAATAAAAAAAGATATGCTTTCGTAAAACTTAAACCAAAAAAAAGATTTAACTTTTACCATCAAAACTCGAATTAGCATGACTAATATATACCCCATATTGCTTGTCGCTGTTCTAAGTTCATGCCTTGGCTATAAGGACCTCCCTGTTGAATATGACTACAGTTACAAAGGGAACTTTAAAAAATACCGCACCTTTGAATTGATGAAACCGCTTGGCGTTAATGATAGCACGATGAGCAGTGAGGTCATTGAAAAGTCAATTACTGCGCGAATGAAATTTTTGGGATATAAGAAAACGGAAACGCGTCCCCATCTTATCATTAGTTATAAAATGTTTGCTGATAGTTTGCGTTTTAACGGATACACACAACCCGATCTGGATACCTGGTTGAAGACAAGAAAAGAAGAGATGAACTATGACAAACAAAAATATAATCTAAGAACAGGCACGTTGCTGATTCAATTTTACGACAGGCGCCAAAACCGGTCGGTTTGGCAAGGGTATGCAACCGCTTACTATGGTGACATCGACTTCCACAACTCGCGGCATTTGCGCAATGCTGTCATTTCCATTCTTGACAAATACCGCGTTTGGGCAGATGGGTTTATCGAACAACAAGAGAAAAGTGAGGAGGAGATTAGCAATCCTTAATTAACTTTCGGGCAAATAATTCCATTGTCCCGAAAAAATGAATTCAAGAGAAAAAAGGATCACTGATCACTTCAGTCAATACATCACCGATCATAAGAAGCAATTCATTGAAAAGGTTTTAAATGAACGTACCCGGCACATTACCTTGGTGCTGGAAGACATTTATCAATCGCAAAATGCCAGTGCCGTTGTGCGCACCTGCGAATGTCTCGGCCTGCAAGACATTCACATAGTAGAAGAAGACAGCAAATACTCTGTGAATAAAAGAGTATTGAAAGGCGCCAACAAGTGGATCGATTTGTACCGTTACAAAATGAAAGGTTTTAACAACACCGAAATCTGTTTTCGGAAGTTGCGCGAACAAGGTTATCACATCTTAGCTACCGATCCGTCGCCCGATGGCATATCTATCAATGAAATTCCAATCGATAAAAAAATTGCGGTTGTAATGGGCAACGAACTCAAAGGCACATCCAGTTTCGCGCTCGATCGTGCCGATCAAAAAATTTTTATTCCCATGCATGGATTCACCGAGAGCTTCAATATTTCGGTGAGTGCTGCTATTTGTTTGAATACGTTGCTAACGAAAATCCGGGAATCAAATATTTCGTGGCAATTATCGGAAGAAGAGAAAGAAACACTACGCCTCCAGTGGTACCGTAAAGTGGTGAGAAGATCAGATCTTATTGAACAAGAGTTTCTCCGCTCGATTGTTTAACTTTGCGTAAGCTTTAATCCAACGATCATGACCGGGTGGCAGAGATTGAAAATTGTGTTGATTGCATTGCCGTTGGTGGTACTGCTATTAATTTGTTGTGCCAATTGGTGGGTGATCAAATCCACCGAAGACAAGGTACTCACGGATATTAAACTGCTTAAGGGCCGGTCTGTTGCATTGGTACTTGGCACCAGCAACAAACTTAGAAACGGATCAGCTAATCCCTATTTTGAAAATCGTATTAAGGCAGCCGCTGAACTTTATCGCGAAGGCAAAGTAATTCATTTTATTTTGAGTGGAGATAATCGCTCCCGATATTACAATGAGCCCAACGAAATGAAAAAAGCATTGGTGCTTCTGGGTGTGCCCGACAGTGCCATCACCCTCGACCGTGCCGGCCTGCGTACACTTGACTCGATCGTTCGCAGCAAAGAAATTTTCGGGCAGGATAAAATCACGATCATTACCCAACCTTTTTACAGTTATCGCGCTCTATTTATCAGTAATTTTTACAACATCGATGCCGTTGCCCTGGTTACACAAGAGTCAACCAGTGAGGCTCCTTTCAAGGTTTATATCCGCGAATATTTTGCGCGCACCAAAGCTGTTCTCGATCTGTATATTCTAAACACAGCCCCTCAACATTTAGGTGAGAAAGAACCGTTGAGCATTTAATTTTCAATTAACAGATTTACCAATTTCAACGTTGCATCCAATTTGAAATTCGTAATTTGTAATTTTAAATTAATCCTTATGGCCTTTTCTGTTGACGACGATATCACACAGGCAAAAACGATTAGCACCGATTTCTATTTGAAAGAAGAATTCTTTCGCCAATCGAAGGAAAAGATTTTCAGTAACTGCTGGCAGTTTGTTGGTGACACGGACCAGGTGAAAGACAAAGGCTGGGTGACGCCTGTAAATTTACTGGAGGATTTTATGGACGAGCCACTCGTTATCTCCAAAGACAAAAATGAAAAACTTCATTGCCTTTCTAATGTGTGCACACATCGAGGCAATTTAATCGTTGAGAAGCCTTGCAAACTCAACGACGTCCGGTGCAAGTACCATGGAAGAAGATTTAGCCTCGACGGAAAATTTTTGTCGATGCCTGAATTTAAAGAAGTAAAAAATTTTCCTGTTCCGGACGATGACCTGCACGAACTGCCGCTGCACACTTGGGGAAAATGGCTTTTCACTTCGCTGAATCCAAAATTAAATGTTGATGATTTTCTTAAACCAATGACCGACCGTGTGAGTTGGATGCCGCTGCAAGATTTCGTCTTTCATCCCGAACTTTCTAAAGACTATTTAATTGATGCACATTGGGCATTGTATTGCGAGAATTATTTAGAGGGATTTCACATTCCGTTCGTGCATGCCGGCTTGAACTCAGTGATAGATTACGGAAATTATACCATTGAGCTTTTTCGTTATTCCAATTTGCAATTGGGTGTGGCGAAGGAAGGTGAATTGGTTTTTGATCTGCCTCCCTCCTCTCCCGATTATGGCAAGAATGTGGCTGGTTATTACTTTTGGGTTTTTCCTAATATGATGTTTAATTTTTATCCTTGGGGCCTTTCCATCAACATCATCCATCCACTCGGTGTTAACAAAACGAAAGTTTCATTTCTATCCTACGTACTTGACGAAAGTAAACTGCGGCAAGGCGCTGGCGCTGACTTGCACAAAGTTGAACTCGAGGATGAAGATATCGTGCAAAATGTGCAAAAAGGAATACGTTCACGATTTTATACTCATGGCCGCTACTCAGTGACGCGCGAGCAGGGTACGCACCATTTTCATAGGCTGATTACAGAATTTATGAAGTGACAGGTGGTACCAGATCAATCGAACCAGTTAATAGGTGAACCAACCGAATAATCTTACACATGTGTACAAATTCTATTTATCTTGACTTGCATGATAACCCAGAAATAAAAAAAATGAAAAATACTTTCCGATTTCTATCCATAGCATTCGCGTTAACAAGTTGTGCTAGCACCACTGGTGTTGTTCAGGGAAAACTATGCTTCCCCTCTGAATACGTTCCGGCTATGAATGTTTATTTGAAAGCTTCGGGCTCTACTACGGTTTACAAATTAGTCAGCAAGGAAAACCAACAAACCTTTACGTTTAAAAAAATACCAGAAGGAAGTTATGTTGCCTTCGCTTACACCACTGAAGCAACGATGCTTGATTTGAATAATAAAAAATCAAAAGGCAGTGGTGGTTATACTCGTTTCGTTCCCTGTGGCTTGTCGATCGATTGTAAGGATCACACACTCATCAGTTTCAAAGTTACTAAAGGAAAAACTACTGATGCCATTAGCATTTGTGATTGGTATGGAGCGAATGTTCCTGCTGAGAAGTGAAATACAAGAGAGCAGCCGATACGTGTTCTGTAGGTCAAACGACAGACAAATGAGAATTTAAAATCCTTCTTATCTTGCTTGGATTAATGATCCAGCATAGTTCATGAAGCGAATCCTCCCCACCATCGTTATCTCTCAATTCTTTTGCACCTCATTGTGGTTTGCAGGAAATGCGATCTTACCCGACCTTATCAAAAGTTTTCATCTCGATCCTGATTTTTTGGCTCACCTCACCAGCATGGTGCAATTTGGTTTTATCACCGGCACGTTTGTATTTGCTTTGTTAACAATCGCCGATCGCTTTGCTCCATCGCTAATTTTCTTTGTCTGTTCCATTTTAGCAGCGTTATTTAATCTTGGAATTGTTATTGACAGTATTGGTTCCATCTGGCTACTCCTATTTCGGTTTTCAACTGGTTTTTTTCTGGCTGGCATTTATCCAGTGGGAATGAAAATCGCTTCCGACTATTATCAGGAAGGCTTAGGAAAGTCATTGGGTTTTTTGGTTGGAGCTCTGGTAGTGGGTACGGCATTTCCTCACTTGGTAAAAAGTGTGTCTGCAGATTTTTCGTGGAAGTATGTTGTCTTCGCCACTTCTTCCATTTCTGCAATAGGTGGATTGTCGTTGTTGCTGTTCGTTCCGAATGGCCCATTTCGAAAATCGAGTCAACAATTAAATCCGAGCGCATTCTTATCAGGGTTTAAAAACAAAAAATTTCGCTCGGCAGCATTTGGTTATTTCGGCCACATGTGGGAACTCTATACATTTTGGGCGTTTGTGCCTGTGATGTTGACCGCTTACAAGAATTATTTTCATAACGAGAACTTAAATATTCCACTGTTATCATTTATAATCATAGCTTCCGGCGGGCTTGCATGCGTTTTGAGTGGGTATCTCTCACAACGTTTTGGTGTTAAGAAAATCGCGACGATCTCTTTATCCTTATCATGTCTGTGCTGTTGCGTTTCCCCTTTGTTCTTACTCAGCAGCTCCTCTTTGATATTGATCGCATTCCTTTTCTTTTGGGGATTAGTCGTCATTGCCGACTCGCCACTCTTCTCGACAATGGTCGCACAAAATGCACCGGAAGAATCAAAAGGCACATCATTGACTATCGTGAATTGCATTGGGTTCTCGATTACGATTGTCAGCATTCAATTCATTAACCTGTTGTCAAAAAATATCAATGCGCAGTATCTTTATACCTTGCTTGCCGTTGGTCCAATACTTGGGCTGCTAGCATTGACTAGAATTAAACCAGAAACCGCGTGATCCATATTCGAAAATCAAATAGTACCGATGCCAATGAAATTTGGGAAATCCTGAAGGCAATCATCCAAGAAGGTGATTCCTTTGCCTTTTCTCCACAATCTACAAGAGATGAAATGTTGGATTATTGGTTTTCCAGTAGCAAATTTACTTACACTGCCATGCTTGATGGGAAAATTGTTGGGACATTTTTTATTCAAGACAATCAACCAGGGTTAGGCTCGCACATCGCCAACGCTGGCTATGCTACGTCACCCAAAGCGTATGGTCAGGGAATAGGAAAGCAGATGGGGATTTTTTCTCTTGAAGAGGCTCGAAGGCTGGGCTACAAAGCCATGCAGTTTAACATCGTAGTGAAAACCAATGAGCGTGCTGTAAAGCTGTGGGAGAATATCGGGTTTAAAATCATTGGCGAAATCCCTGAAGCCTTTGAACATCGATTCTTAGGATTGGTGAATGCTTACATCATGTATCAAAAATTATAACGTGGTTCGGGTCGACACGAACCAATGCGAAATTTGTTACAATGACAAAAAAAAAATATGCCTCCAACTTCTATCGCACCGTGGCTCTCAGTGAATAATGGAGCTATTGCTGTTGACTTTTATAAGTCCGCGTTTGACGCAATCGAAAACTATCGGTTAGAAACTCCGGATGGATTAGTGGTGAAACTCTCAGTCGATGGAGCTGAGTTTTGGATAAGTGGTGGATCAGGTAACGAAAAATTAAAAACTCCTCTTGGTGGAGATTCGATTAGAATGATTTTAATCGTAGATGATCCCTATCCTATTTTTGCTAAGGCATTGAAAGCAGGAGCAACAGAAGTCTTTCTGATTGGCGAAGATCACGGCTGGAAGCTTGGCCGCTTGATGGATCCATTTGGACTTCATTGGGAGATTGGCCATCCCATATGATTCATATTGGATTGGCCGATTTTTTTAACTTCGCTTCATGAAGAAAATTCTACTCCCCATCATTCTTGCTATTTGCTTGACTCAAGCATGGGCACAACAAATTAAAAAACCTCTACGGGTTGGTGTTGCTGGTTTAACACACGGGCACGTAGGTTGGATTTTAAACTATAAGAAAAATGATATTGTAGAAGTTGTGGGCATTGCGGAGCCTAACCACGACCTAGCCGCACGGATGTCAAAACAATATGGCTTTAGTATGGATCTTGTCTATGCCAGTCTTGATGAGATGCTCGACAAGAAAAAACCTGAAGCTGTCACAGCCTTCAATTCTATTTATCAACATTTGGATGTGGTGAAGGCGTGCGCACCTCGCGGCATTCATGTGATGGTGGAGAAACCTTTAACGTATCGCCTCGATCATGCAAAGGAAATGGAGTCGCTCGCAAAACAATATAAGATCAAGCTGCTCACCAATTACGAAACTACCTGGTATGGAAGTAATCACAAAGCTTACCAACTCGTTCACACAGAAAATGCCATCGGGCCAATTCGAAAAATTGTTGTGCACGATGGCCATCCGGGGCCGAAAGAAATCGGTGTTGGTCCGGATTTTTTAAACTGGCTCATCGACCCAATTCAAAATGGTGGTGGTGCCCTCATCGACTTCGGATGTTATGGTGCCAACCTCATCACCTGGATGATGCGCGGTGAACGGCCAATTTCCATAACAGCCGTCACTCAACAATTAAAGCCCGACCTCTATCCACTCGTAGATGATGAAGCAACTATCATCGTCACTTACCCGCATGCTCAAGGCATCATCGAAGCTTCGTGGAATTGGCCTGCTGGTCGCAAAGACATGGAAGTATACGGGCAAACTGGTTATGCCATTACGATCGATGCACTCAACATGCGTATTCGTAAAAATGAAAAAGAGAAAGAGGTTCTATTTGTAGCTGAGGTAGCTCAGTTTCCGCAAAACGATCCGTTCGCTTACCTCTCTGCTGTGGTGCATGGTGAAATCATATCCGATGATGATCTATCCTCCCTTAAGACAAACATGATCGTCGTTGAGATTCTCGATGCAGCAAGAAAGTCAGCCAAAGAAGGAAGGACAATTTATTTGAACCAGAATTAATCAGGCTGCCTCGGTAATCTCTTCAAACCGTGCGTTCTCGGTAATCGAATGCTCCACCACTTTTGGCTTGCCTTTATATCGCACAATTGTATCGTTACCAATTACCAATTGCTTAATTATCTGAGTACGCCCTAATAGTATGGTAGATTTTCCACTGGCAGATAAACACGTTACCGAACGACAAGCCAAATCAGAAAGGTCTAAGGTACACTCCCCACAGATACTATTTATAACAAGGTTTCTACAGCGGCCTTTAAAGGAAACAGAGCCCTTGCCGTCAATATCAATCTCGAAAGTGCTTTGCTTGCAAAATACAATCCCGGAAAGCTGGAATGTGCCTCTGGCTACCAAGGTCGCATCTCCGGAGTTACCTAATACAATAGAATCACTTTTGTTGTAGCCGATAAATTTCAGGTTCCTTGCAGTAGGAAAAGGCACACTCACCGCTTTTTTCTTCCTAACAGGTCGCTGGAGTTGGTCTATCATATTGCCAAAAGACCTACAATGACAAAGCGAAGTCAAATTGTATATCGAAAATATGAATGGTTTTCTGTAAGCTCGAGTCTAAATGATTGAGAATGTGGATGATCGATCCTGGAAGTCCGAATAAAATATTAACTAGATATTGTGTTTTTCGCCCCTTACACTGTTTTGATTTCGCGGATTTTAGCTTCAAATTCATCATTTGGCAGCAGCGACTTGCTCTTCACTTTAGTTTTGTAGGCATAAATTGTGTTGACAGAGTAGCCCAGAATCTTGGCAATTTTTTCCGTATCGATTATGCCGAGCCTCATGAGGGCAAAAATTCTGAGTTCTGTGTTAAGTACCTGGTTATCCTTTAATATGATTCTGTTCTCTTCACTGAAATACGAATTGAATGTGGTAACAAATTCAGGGAATAATTTTATAAACGTATCGTCAAAGCCGTGATATAAATTCTCACGCTCACGTTTAAGATCAAGACTGTCGGCTACAAACCGGAGGTCTTCGAATTTTCTTGCCAACAGCTTCTGATCAATTGATTTCTTTAACGCTTCGATTTTGGTCAGGTAGTCGGAATTTATATTAAAATAGTAGCCGATATATTCTTCTTTAATTTTATCAGACTCACGTAGCCGCTGGTTGATCTTCTGAAGTTCCAGGTTAGCTTCTGTGATTTTTCTATCCGCTTCTTTCAGCTTTCGGTATTGTCTCACCGTAACCAAAACAAAAATCAATATAACCATCGAGACGGCCGTGAGAGAAATGGAGTATATGAGCCAAGCCTGCCTCTGTGATTCTGATTTATTCAAACGATCACCGGCAATCATTGGAAGAAGTGAGCCAATTTGAATCTTGCGCTGTCTTGCTCCATAGAAAATGGCATCTTCCATTGACTGATGAATGAAGAGGTATGCATTTTCGATATCACCTTCTTTGTAAAGGAGGTCTGCCAGGCTTGTCATTGCTGCCGTTTCTTTCGTAGCTGTTTTGAGGTCGAAGATGGCAGAAGCTATAAAAGCATCACGCGCTTTTGCCATGTTATGTTTTTGCAAATACAACAAGCCGAGGTGGTGATTGCCAATTGCCTTTTGATGATCCGTAATCATCTGTTTTAACAAAATGTTTATAGCAACAAGACCTTCATCGGTCTGCCGGTTCATGAGATATCGATAATTGGTCATATCAAGGTTTTGATAAGAACCCGGCTTACACAGTCGCAGACCAGAGTCAAGATATTGATTGGCCAGCTTGTAATACTTTTTGTTAAAGAATTTATCCGCATCGAAATCACCGATGTCGTAATTGGCCCTTGCCATCAAATTATAATATTCAACACGCGTGCTATCAGCAAGAAATCGGCTGTTTATGAAGTGAAGCGAATCAAAAGTTTCTTTAAACAGTCCCGAAGAAATCAGGGTGAAGGCCGTTTTTATTTTGGCGTATTCACGTTTATACGGGTCCTTCATTTGAACCGCCAGTTGTGATAAGCGTTCTGAATAGCTTATTGCCGAATCGTAGATGAAAACTTTGTATTCATGATAGAGCTGATTGGTTAAATCAAAAATCTTGTTAAGGGAATCCGGTGGAGTCAATGATAGTTGTGATTTAATGCTTTTGATCTTCTCTTCCTTCGCCTTCACGAAGGTTTCTTTCACGGCCATAACATTCTTCAATTCAAGGAGTAAACTATCGGATTGGGCCGGGGCGAGAGACGGGTAGAATACCAGGAAAAAGAAAAGCCAACACAGTCGCTTCATATCAACAAAAGACAAAAGTAAAGTCAAAATCTAAGCGAATTTAATAACAAGAACAAACGATTGATCTATTGATAATGAATATAAAATATACCCTTGAACATCCTTCTGATTTTTCTTTTCTAAATTGGTCAAAATAATTTGAAATGATATGGCTCAAGGTTTATTAATTGACATGGATGGCGTGGTGTATGCAGGAGACGCGTTAATTCCTGGTGCCGATGTGTTTATCAATCGGTTGTTGAAAGAGAATATTCCCTTCATGTTCATGACCAATAACAGTCAGCGCACACAAATTGATGCCGTGCGTAAGCTAAGTCGAATGGGAATCAAGGTAAGTGAAGAACATGTCTACACAAGCGCAATGGCTACCGGCAAATTTTTAGCGAGCCAGATACCGGGAGGAACTGCTTTTGTGCTAGGCGAAGGTGGTCTACTCTCCTCTTTGCATAATAATGGAATCTCACTCGTCAATACCGATCCAGATTTTGTTGTTTTGGGCGAGGGAAGAAATTTTACACTCGAAATGGTGCAAAAGGCTGTCGACATGATTTTAGCAGGTGCGAAATTTGTGATCACCAACCGTGATCCATCGCCAAAGAAAAAAGGATGGGACAATCTTGGCATAGCTGCCACCAGCGCCATGATTGAGGAAGCAACAGGTATTAAAGCCTTTGTGGTGGGTAAACCAAGCCCAGTGATGATGCGCTCAGCCAGGAAAGCACTGAGCCTAGAAACTGCTGAGACAACCATCATAGGCGATACGATGGGCACCGACATTCGTGGCGGTGTGCAGATGGGCTACAAAACTATTCTGGTGTTAACAGGAATGACAAGGCGAGAAGACCTTCCACGTTTTGCATTCAAACCTGATTTGGTTGTTGAGTCAGCAGGCGAAATTGAATTTCCGTTGCCATGGTGGTAGGTTCTTTTTTAGAACCTTAACTACAAACTAGTTCGAGTAAAGGCTCACGTCCTTTTATTTATTCAATCCAAAATAAATCAATATCAGCGGCAATGTAACCGTGATGAATACAAATATTTTTTCAAAATCAATTTTGTCTTTGACTACCAGGTTATCCGGACACAAGCTGCATGATTCAATGCTGACGGCCTTATTATCCTTTGAATAGGCAACCATTAATTGCACGTATTTCCCCAGCCTTTTGTTTCCATTGGTAGGTTTGGTGTTAAATGATAATGTTTTGCGATCATTAACACGATACACATAAATAAATATGGTAGTAGTATCCGTAAAGGCTTTAAGATCGTAAGGTGGAAGACCCAATATTTCCTCTACCTTCTCTTTGCTCATCCCGAGCTGTAGAGACATCACTTGTGGAAGTGTAGCATACTTAGGTGACTGGGTGATGCACGATGTTAAAAGCAGCATGGTGAATGCAACCTTCGCGACTTGGCTGTCCATCTCGCAAATGTGAGCCGGCTATTTCAGCCAAGTGTTATATAATTTTGAAAGAAAGTTACATCCCTCACACATTGTTGGCCGGGTAAATTCTATCCTCTCTCTTTCTGAATGGCGCTTGATTTAACGTGCGTCAGAAAAATAAGTCCGATAACAAAATAAGAAGCCAGCGCGAGCGTGCTGTTGCGCATGCTTCCCGTAATGTGTTCCACTAAACCATAGCTGAAGGTTCCGAAGACAATCGACAAATTTTGTGTGACATCATAGAAGCTGAAGTAGCTGGCGTGGTTGATAGAATTTTTCGGAATCAATTTGGAATAAGTAGCTCTTGATAAAGCTTGTATCCCTCCCATTACAATCCCAACGGCAAAGGCTATTGCATAGAATTGATACTCGTTATAAACAAAGTAAGCGCAGAAGCAGATCACAATCCAAATGCAGATCATAGTGATAAGAGCATAACGATTTCCTTTTTGTTTCGAGAATCGTGCAAACGCATTAGCTCCCACAGCAGCCACCAACTGAATGAGCAACACCGTGCCAATTAGTTTCTCGTCAGGGAGTTTTAATTCTTTGGCGCCAAATGTAGCTGCCAGGTACATTACAGTTTGCACGCCCATGTTGTAAAAGAAATATGCGAGAATATAAAATTTTATGTCGTGGCTTTCTTTGAAGCTGTGCCACACTTTCACAAGCTCGTAATAGCCTTTCAATAATTTCTGCTTGGCAGGTTGAAGATGAAAAGGATTATCGGGTAACTGTGCGAATGGAATTTGTGCAAAGCCGACCCACCACAAACCCACAAGAAGAAATGAAAATCGCGTGGCGATGCCAGCATTAGGAAAACCAAATGTGGTTGGGTTAAGAATAAATATCAGTGCAATGATTATCATGATCACGCTGCCGTAATAGCCAAAGGAGTAACCGCGCGCGCTCGTTTTATCAAACATATCCTCGCTGGCGATCTCTGGAAGAAAGGCATCATAAAAAACAAGACTTCCGGAGTAACCGATGCAGGCCATAATCGCACAAAATATTCCCCAATTCAATGTGTCTTCGGTAAAGAAATATAAACCCATGCAAGCCAGCCCGCCGATGTAGCAAAACAATTTCATAAAAAATTTCTTGTTGCCTGTGTAATCGGCCATACCCGAAAGCAGCGGCAATAATGGAGCGACGATCAGAAAAGCAAAGGAGATTGAATAAGAATACAAAACTGAATTGACCAGTTCAAAGCCAAGGAAATTCACTTTATCATTTCCATCCGCAGCCGTAGTCACCGCTTGATAGTACACCGGAAAAATGGCTGAGGTGATCACCAGCGAATAAACTGAGTTCGCCCAGTCGTACATACACCAGGCTCTGATTGTTCGGGGATTGTTAAGAGTTACTTCAGCCATGTAGGAATTATTTTAAGCCACTATAGATCAAAATAAAAAAAACAATATCGGTAAAAATTAAAATTAACCGTGCTGTCAAAATTTAGTTATTTTTGCGCTCTTAAAAATCGGGAGAGGTGTCAGAGTGGCCGATCGAGCACGCTTGGAAAGCGTGTTTACCGCAAGGTAACGAGGGTTCGAATCCCTCCCTCTCCGCATTTTTATTCCCGCCTAGCCAGCTATGCTAAAAACCCCACGATTAATTGTAGACATGAACGATGTAAAGTGCCGTTAGGTCTTTCGACCTGACGCGGTTTTAATTATTCCACACAAATAAAATTAATGCAAAAAGTACCTAGGTTAATAGTAGATATGGACGATGTACTGGCCGATGCTACCGGCAAGCTTATCGATTTGTACGAAAGGGAATTTGGTGTGCGCGTAACGCGCGAATCCATGAACCATAAAGAGGACCGCGAAAAGTTTCCTGACAACCACGATGCGGTCTATCAATTTGTTTTCCAAAAAGGTTTCTTCAGAACGATGAGCGTGAACGAACACAGCCAGGAAGTAATGAAGGAACTCAACAAAAAATACTAAGTGTTTGTTGTTTCCTCGGCCATGGAGTTCCCCAACTCGCTCTCTGAAAAATTAGAATGGCTGAACAAACATTTTCCCTTTTTCTCCACTGCAAACAGTTTGTCTTCTGTGGGCGAAAAAGCGTAGTGCATGGCGACTACATGATTGACGACCTGCCTCACAACTTAGAAACCTTTAATGGAGAGAAACTGCTTTACACCGCACCGCACAATATGCAGTTCAATCACTTCAAGAGAGTGAATGGTTGGAAAGAAGTGGGTGAGGTTTTGTTGGGTTAAGATTTTTTAAATCCCGGGCGTTTGTAACGCGTGCAGTTCTTAATCAAAAATAAAGGCACTCTTTTCAAACGAGCACCATCGGAAAGTTGGACACTCAAGCTGAAAGCTCCCCTAAAAACAGTAGCGATTATAAATAGAGTTTAATCGTTAAAATTGGGAGAAATGAAAAAGACAAAATTCACCGAGAGCCAGGTCATTGGTATTCTCAAAGAACAAGAACAAGGA